>Ga0256829_1000184_pt1 | contig 77701 bp, 71 predicted proteins | sample 131447metaG_FD_185979 | JGI IMG/M metagenome (GOLD analysis project Ga0256829, IMG submission 185979) | Hydrothermal vent microbial communities from Lau Basin, Pacific Ocean - 131-447 | ecosystem: Environmental > Aquatic > Marine > Hydrothermal vents | place: Pacific Ocean: Lau Basin | collected...
TATCTCAAAGCAACGCTTGAGGCTATCGCTGCTGGCCACCCGGCATCCCAAATCGACAATCTCATGCCGTGGGCGTTCAAAACAGCGTCAAGATGAAACCGTTACGGTTTGTGCACACCGCTTACGTCTTTCCTGGGCAGCGCATCGGTTTCAGGTTTCATCGGCTGCTGACCAGTCCAGCCAAGGCGTTTCGACAAATGGTTGAGACATTTCATCGCCAAAAGACCAACAACGCCAAAGGCATGGCAGGGTTTTGGGATTCAAACTTTTGGAAACCGGTTTGCTTTCGCCCTTAATGACAAAAGAGGCCGTTTTGTTCCCGGCAAGCCTCTATAGTCCTGATTATTCGTGGAGCACAATATGGGGCACAAATACATCAAGATCAGTAACAGACTTATATTATTATATTTTCCCGATATATTGGTGGAGCCAGGGGGAATCGAACCCCCGACCTCTTGCATGCCATGCAAGCGCTCTCCCATCTGAGCTATGGCCCCTGAAACAGGACAGACGCAGCCGCCTGTCCGAGGGTATTTAGGCAATGGCTGGAAGCAGATCAAGCGATAATTGCGCTGCAATCAATTTTCGTCGTCATTGGCCGGAACATCGGCGATTTCTTCCAGGTTCACCGTGTCATCATCGTCGTCGTCCAGAAGATCGTCGCCCAGATCCTCGGCGGTGACAACATCGGCGTCGTCATCCAGAACCACGGCAACCTCCAGATCGTCGGCCACGGGCTCGGCCTTTTCGACCTCTTTCACGGGCGTTGCGGCCCGCGTCTTTTGCTGAACCAGGCTGGTCGCATCAAAGCTGGCCCCGCAGGATGGGCACGTCATCGGATCTTTTTGGAGATCGTAAAAACGAACCGAACATTTTGGGCAGGCGCGCTTTACGCCCCATTCTTCTTTGGGCATCGGGAAAACCTCGTAAGGGTCATTGTCGAATAATTGCTGCCACCTGCCATAACCCTGTCACCTTTGTCAAAGGGTTTAGCAACTGTATCTTTCATCGGCTCGCCCCGGCGCGGGGAATAAGGGCCATCTTGGCGGTTTACCCGGCTTCGATCGGCAAATATGATGGCGGGCATGGCTGACAGCATCCAGTTATTTTCGCCGCCAATCACAGTCTATCTCAGCCGTTCAAGCCGGGCCAGACGATTTTCCCTGCGGGTCTCGAGCCACGACGGTCAAGTCCGCCTGACCTTGCCGCAAAATGGCTCGCGCCGGGCCGCGCTTGCCTTTATCAAGCGTCAGGAAGGTTGGCTGCGGCAGGCGCTGGATCAACGCCCGGCACGCGTGGTGCCGGAATACGGCGGCACCTGCCTGTTTGAGGGCCGCCCGCATCTCTTGGTTCCAACGAGCGGGCGCCGCATCAGTGCGGGCGATGGCCAGATCCACATTCCCGGCCCGGCCGAGACTCTGCGCCCCAAATTGCAAGCGTTCCTGAAAACAAGCGCCCGCGCCCGGCTGGTCCAGAGCAGCGCGGCCTTTGCCGATAAGGTCGGTGCGACCATCAGCGCCACAACCCTGCGCGACACCCGTTCGCGTTGGGGATCGTGCAGCTCAAAGGGGCGATTGATGTTTTCATGGCGTCTGATTATGGCCCCGCCCGAGGTTCTGAACTATGTGGCCGCGCATGAGGTTGCCCATCTCGTCGAGATGAACCACAGCCCCGCCTTCTGGGAAATCGTCGCGCGCCTGATGCCCGATTTCACCCAACACCGCCACTGGTTGAGGCAGAATGGCGCGTTGCTCCACAGCGTCTGCTTTCAGGGCTGTTGACGTTGCGGGCAAATGTGATCACAATTCGCCAATGTCCGCATCCGCACGAAACCCCGACTCCGGCGCCCAGCACGAGCGTGTTTACCGCAGCCTGCGCCGGCAAATCATGCATGGCGAGATCCCTCCCGGCACCGCCCTGACCCTGCGTGGCATCGCCGCGCAGTTCGCGCTCAGCATGACCCCGGTGCGCGAAGCCGCCCGTCGTCTTGTGGCGGAAGGCGCGTTGACCTTGTCGTCTTCGGGCCGTCTGGCCTCGCCCGAGCTGTCCGATGATCGCATCGAGGAGCTATCGGCCTTGCGCGCCCTGCTTGAGCCCGAGCTGGCCGCCCGCGCCCTGCCCCGCGCCTATCCCGCATTGATCGACCGACTATATGCGATCAACGCCACTGCCGAACAGATGATCCTGCGACAGGATGCGACCGGCTATATTCGCAGCAATCTTGAGTTTCATCGCACCCTTTACCTGCGCGCTCAGGCCCCTGCCATGCTGGCGATGGTCGAAACCGTGTGGTTACAACTGGGCCCGACCATGCGCGCGCTTTACAGTTCCCTGACCACATTCCCCAAATCGGGCCCGCAATCGAGCCTTCGCCCGGGGCTTCGCCGCCCCGGACATCACCGCGCCATCATCGCAGCGCTGAAATCAGCGGACGAGGCACAGTTGCGCACGGCAACCAAAAGCGACGTGACCCAAGGTCTGCGGATGCTAATGGTCTAAGCGTCGGTGGTCTGGCTGCGCGGATCACCGCGGCAATTTGCCAGCCTCGATGATCGGAAAAAACGTCCCCGTCGACCACAGCCCAAACCACTCGACCCCGCCGACACGGTGCGTGGTGCCGAGATCGACCAGCCGATAAAAGCTCTTGCGGTCAATCAGCGCTTCGAGATTGGCGCGGATCAGGACATAGGGCGCGGGCTCATCCGTGTCGGGGTCATGGGTCACCCGAATCGGATGCTCGGGGCCAGCGGTGGCAGTATCATCGACATTTGTCGTGAACGTGATGGCCTGCTCACGCCCCGTGCCCGAGACACTGAAATCGACCGCCACAAAAGGCGCATCGTCAACCCGGATCCCCACCTTTTCGACCGGCGTGACCAGAAAATACTTGTCCCCATCCTTGCGCAGGACCGAAGAAAACAACCGCACCAATGGTTTACGCCCAACCGGCGTGCCCAGATAATACCACGTCCCGTCGCGCGCGATCCGCATATCAAGGTCGCCGCAAAACGGCGGATTCCACAAATGCACCGGCGGCGGGCCCTTTTTGGACGCCGCCTGTGCTGCACTGGCGATGCTCTCGGCACCGCCTTTCACGATCTTTTGTGACCCGGATTGATTTGTCATTTGTTTCACATGCGTTACTTGGGTTTAATGTGACTAATCCTGTGGCGCGTGTCACGGGTTCATTTCAACATCGGGCAAGGCAGCAGGCATGGATGACACAACCGAAACTCTTACGACCGGAATCGCCGCGCTCAGCGACCGACTGACAGAGGCACGCGCCAGTATCCGCCGGCGCATCATCGGTCAAGACGAGGTGGTCGAACTGTCGCTAATCACCCTGCTCTGTGGCGGGCATGGCCTGCTGATCGGGGTGCCCGGCCTGGCCAAGACACTGCTGGTCGAGACCCTTGGCACCGTCATGGGCCTTGCCACCAACCGCGTCCAGTTCACACCGGACCTGATGCCCGGCGATATCCTTGGCTCGGAAGTTCTGGAAACCGATGCGGACGGCCAGCGCAGCTTTCGCTTTATTGAGGGGCCGGTGTTTTGCCAGTTGCTGATGGCCGACGAGATCAACCGCGCCAGCCCGCGCACCCAGTCGGCGCTGTTGCAGGCCATGCAGGAGCACGAGGTCACCATCGCCGGACAGGCCCGCCCGCTGGCCGCACCATTTCACGTTCTGGCCACCCAGAACCCGATCGAGCAGGAGGGTACGTATCCGCTGCCCGAGGCCCAGCTAGACCGTTTCCTGTTGCAGATTGACGTCAACTATCCTGACCGCGAGACCGAGCGCCAGATCCTTCTGGCCACGACCGGCGCCCATACCGCCACGGCGCATCCGGTTTTCGACAGCACCGGGTTGATCGCAGCCCAGCGTCTGGTGCGCCGGATGCCGATCGGCGATTCGGTGGTCGATCAGATCCTTGATCTGGTGCGCGCTGGCCGCCCCGATGCGGACTCAGCCCCGCCCGAGGTGCGGGCGCATGTCAGTTGGGGTCCCGGTCCCCGCGCCGCGCAGGCCCTGATGCTGGCGGTCCGGGCTCGGGCCCTGCTGCAAGGGCGTCTGGCACCCTCGGCTGACGATGTCGTCGCGCTTGCTGGACCCGTTATGCAACATCGCATGGCCCTTGGCTTTGCCGCCCGCGCCGAGGGAATAAGCCTTGGCGAGATCATCGCTATCATGCGCCGCCATACACCGGGCCTTGGAGCGGCCGCTTGATCGCCCCTGCCCCTCCCCTACGGCACCGGCACAGCGATCCATTTGCCGGGCCGCGCCACCGTGCGCAGGCCGAGGCCGCCCGCTTACCGCCGCTTCTGGCCGAGGCCCAAAAACTGGCCGCAACCGTGGTTGTCGGCACCCATGGACGTCGGCACGCCGGGGCGGGCGAAGAATTCTGGCAATTCCGCAACGCCCTACCGGGCGACAGCCGGCGCAGCATCGACTGGCGGCGCTCGGCGCGCTCGGACGCTCCCTACATCCGGCAGCACGAATGGCAGGCCGCGCAATCCGTTCTGTTCTGGATCGACCCAGCCCGCTCGATGGCCTTCAGCGGCGATAAGGCCCGCGAGGAAAAGGGATCCCGGGCCACGGTTCTGGGCCTGGCGCTAATGATCCTGCTTTTGCGCGCCGGTGAGCGGATAGGCTTGATCGATCAAGATACACCACCAAAATCAGGCCTGAGCCAGATCGAGCGAATCCTTGCCGCCCTTGGTAAACAGCGCGGACAGGCGCCGGACTATGCCACCCCCCGCACCCGCATTCTGCCCCGTGGCAGCCGGGCGGTTTTCCTGTCAGACTTTCTGGCCCCAGAACTTGATTTGCACAACACCTTGCAACGCGCAGCCGATCAGGGGGTCTCGGGCGCACTGGTTCAGATTCTCGATCCGGTCGAAGAATCCTTTCCTTTTGACGGCCGGACCCAGTTTCACAGCATTGGCGGGCAACTGCGCTTTGAAACCTTCCGTGCACGGGGCCTCAGAAACGCCTATCGCCAGCGGCTGGCGGCGCGCAAGTCGGCCGTGGATGAGGCCTGCCGCGCAGCGGGGTGGCGTTATCTTGTCCATCACACCGACGCCCCCGCCCAACCTGCCTTGATGTGGCTTTACGCCGCCCTGAAAGGAGACCCCGCGCCATGACCGCCCTTGGCGCCATCGGCTTTCTGTCTCCGTCGCTGCTGATCGCTCTCGCAGCCCTGCCGCTGTTGTGGTGGCTGTTGCGCGCAGTTCCCCCTGCGGCAATCAAGCGACGCTTTCCGGCGGTGTCACTGTTGCTGGGGTTGAAAGACCCTGAATCGACCCCGGTAAAAACGCCGTGGTGGCTGCTGGCGTTGCGCATGACGGCGCTGGCCGCAATCATCATCGGCTTTGCCGAACCGGTGCTGAACCCGGAACCAGCCAGCAGGTCCACGCATCCGCTTCTGATCCTTGAGGACGCCAGTTGGGCCAGCGCATCGGACTGGGGCGCCCGTAAGGCGCGGGTGCGCGCGGCCCTGAAACGCGCCGGGGCATCCGCTCGTCCGGTGGCGATCCTGTCCCTCAGCGCCCCCCGAGAGCGCCGTCTGGAGTCCGGCGCAAACCTGCCGTTTCAGCCCGCCCGTGCGTGGCTGGACAGATTACCCGCCATGGCCCCAAACCCGTGGGAACCGGATTATGACACCTTTCGCAAGTGGCTGGAGTCCCAGCCCGCGCAGCGGTTTGATACGCTCTGGCTGTCTGACCGGCTGGCCCGCAAAGGACGGCTCAGCCTGACCCGGGATCTGCTGGCCCGAGGCCGTCTGAGCGTCGTCCAAGGCCGCGGCCCGATCGGCGCCTTGCTGCCCGCAGAGAGGGTTGGGGGAAAAATCACCGTTCCGGTTCTTCGTCTGCCCAATATCCTGCCCAAAACCGTCACACTGACCGCCTATGGCCCTGATCCGGCCGGGATCATCCGTCCGCTGGGCCGCACCAGCGGGCGCTTTGCCAAGGGCGCATCGCGGCTGAACCTTGCGCTTGACCTGCCGCTCGATCTGCAGAACCGGATCACGTGGTTTCGCCTTGGCAACACGCGCTCGGCAGGGGCGGTCCTGCTCAGCGACGACACGCTTCAGCGGCGCAAGGTGGCGTTGTTTTCCGCCCAGCGCGCCCGCGAGGAACAAGAGCTTCTCAGCCCCCTGCATTATCTCGAAAAGGCCCTGCAACCCACCGCCGAAGTGATCAAGGCCCCGATGCGCGCAGCACTTAATGCCAATCCCGACGTCATCATTCTTGCCGATATCGCCCACCTGACCGGCGCCGAGGCCGGCCTCTTGGAAAAATGGGTCCGCGCTGGCGGCCTTTTGGTTCGCTTTGCCGGGCCGCGACTGGCGGCAAATAGCTTGCAACAAAACCAAGGCGATCCGCTGCTGCCGGTCCGGCTGCGCGCCGGTGGGCGAACCATCGGCGGGGCCATGTCATGGGGCGCACCACGCCACCTGCAGGCCTTTCGGCGGGATACGCCTTTTCACGGCCTGACGGTGCCCGCCGACGTGAACGTGTCAACGCAGGTGCTGGCCCAGCCCGACCCCGAGCTGTCCCAGCGCACAATCGCGGCCTTGCAGGACGGAACACCGCTGGTGACCGAAAAAACGCTGGGCAAGGGTCGCGTGGTGCTGTTTCACGTCACCGCCAGCGCAGAATGGTCAACCCTGCCGCTGTCGGGCCTGTTCGTCAAGATGCTCGAGCGTCTGTCCGTCTCCACTGGCGGCTCTGCCAGCCGTACCAACGCCGATCTGATCGGGCAGAACTGGCAGCCCCGGCGCCTGATCGATGCGTTTGGCGCCTTCACCTCGGGCAAGGATCGCCCCGTTGTCACGGGCAGGATTCTGACCGCCGGACGCCTTGGGCCCGAGCTGCGACCCGGCCTTTATGTCAACGGGCCGCGGCATGTGGCGCTGAATGTCCTGAAAGCCGGGCGCCGCCTTGATCCGGCCCAATGGCCCGCCGGTGTTACTCTCCTTCCCATGACCCAAACCCGGGAACAGCCGCTGGAACCGCTATTCCTCCTGGCTGGGCTAATGGCGCTGCTTGTCGATATTCTGGCCACCCTCTGGATCGGTGGGCGGCTCTGGGGCAGTCGCGCCGGCGTCATGTCAGCGCTTGCCGTTCTGGCGATTCTGCCAGGGCAGCAGGCGCGGGCGGATGACGCCTTGGCCCTGCGCGCCACCCAAAACACGGTTCTGGCCTATGTGATCACGGGAGATGCGCGCCTTGACCGGGAATCCGAGGCAGGGCTTTATGGTCTGTCGCAAATTCTTGCGCAGCGAACCGCAGTTGAGCCGGCGGACCCCATCGGGGTTAATCTGGAAAAGGATGAGCTGGCCTTTTTCCCACTGATCTACTGGCCGATCTCGGCGCGGCAGAAAACCCCTTCGGAGGCGGCCTATCGGCGGTTGAACACCTATCTGGCCAAGGGTGGGCTGATCCTGTTTGACACGCGTGATGCAAATCTTGCCGGCACAGGGCAGCCCCCGGGCGCAAACGGGCGACGGCTGCAAGAACTGGCGGCACGTCTGGATATCCCGCCGCTCGAACCGATCCCCTCGGATCACGTCCTGACCCGCAGCTTCTATCTGTTGCAGGATTTCCCCGGACGGTACGCGCAAAGCGACGTCTGGGTCGAGGCCGCACCGCCAAATGCGACTCAGACCAAGGGGGTGCCATTTCGCAACCTGAATGACGGTGTCTCTCCGGTTGTCATCGGCGGCAACGACTGGGCCGCAGCCTGGGCCTTGTCGCGCGCAGGCCAGCCTCTCTATCCGGTCGGGCGCGGCGGCTATGCCGGCGAACGCCAACGCGAGATGGCCTACCGTTTTGGGGTCAATCTGGTGATGTATGTCCTGACCGGGAATTACAAATCGGACCAGGTTCACGTCCCGGCCTTGCTGCAACGGCTGGGGCAATAGGATGATCACCAACCTTGTCTTTGACCCTCTTGTGCCGGTCAGCCTACTGACCGGACTGGGGGCTGTGGCGGCAGCCCTCGTGCTGTTTTCCCTGTGGCGCGGGCTGGGCGGCTGGTGGTTGCGCGGATTGGCGGTGCTGATCCTGCTGGCGGCGCTGGCCAACCCCTCGCTGCAACGCGAGACCCGCAACCCCCTTGGAAACATTGTCTTTCTGGTCATGGACCAGACCGCCAGCCAGACCATTCGCAAACGTCCCGAGCAGCTGAAAACCGCGCTGGCGGGAATGCAACAGCGGCTGGGCCAACTGAAAGGGTTCCAGACCCGAACGGTAATCGTCCCGGATGCGCCCGAGGGCAGCGACGCAGGCACCCGCCTCATGCACGCCCTGAACAGCGCTGCATCCGGCGTTTCGCGCCGCCGTATTGCCGGAGCAATCCTGGTCACCGACGGTCAAATCGACGACATGGCGCTGGCCCCGAGGGACTTTCCGGCGCCTGTTCAGGTGCTGCTGACCGGCCGCCGGAATGAGTGGGACCGGCGTCTGGTCATCACCAACGCCCCCGCCTTTGCGATCATGGGTGAGCCCGTGACGCTGGGGTTGAAGGTCGAGGACAAGGGCGCCGTGCCCAAAGACACGCCAAGCCAAAGCGACCTTGCAATCTCGGTCGATGGCGGCCCCGAGCAGCATTTCTCGGTTCCGATAGGCCATGAGGTCAGCCTGCCTCTGAAACTGTCCCACGCCGGACAAAACGTGCTGCAATTCCGCCTTCCGGCCGTCAAGGGCGAGCTGACGACACGAAACAATTTCGCCGTCGTCACCATCAACGGAGTCCAAGACCGGCTGCGGGTTTTACTGGTCTCGGGCGAGCCCCATGCCGGTGAACGCACCTGGCGCAACCTGCTGAAATCCGACAGCTCGGTCGACCTTGTCCATTTCACCATATTGCGCCCGCCAGGCAAGCAGGACGGCGTGCCGATGAACGAATTGTCGCTGATCGCCTTTCCCACCAGCGAGCTGTTTCTGGACAAGATCGACCAGTTTGACCTGATCATTTTCGACCGTTACCGGCTGCGCGGGATTCTGCCCTCGGTCTATCTGGATAACGTCGCGCGTTACGTGGAAAAAGGTGGCGCTGTGCTGATCGCGGCGGGACCCGAGTTCGCTGGCGCTGAAAGCCTCTATCGCTCGCCGCTGGCCCGCATCCTGCCGGCATCCCCCACTGCGGGCGTTTTCGAGACCGGCTTTGTTCCCCGGATCTCGGCCTTGGGACAGCGTCATCCGGTGACTGCGGGGCTTCAGGATTTCGCGCCGCGCAAACCCACAAAAGACGGCACGCCGGGTTGGGGGCGCTGGTTTCGCATGGTCGATGTGACTCCAAAATCCGGCGATATCGTCATGACCGGCCCCAAAAACCGACCGCTGCTGATTCTGGATCGGGTCGGCAAAGGGCGCGTTGCACTGCTGGCCTCGGATCAGGCGTGGCTGTGGGATCGCGGATTCGAAGGCGGCGGCCCGCAGCTGGAGCTGTTACGCCGTCTGGCCCACTGGATGATGAAAGAGCCGGAACTGGAGGAAAACGCCCTTGGCGCAACGGCCAAAGGGCGGCACATCACCGTCACCCGGCGCACGTTGAGGGACAAGCCCTACCGCCTGTCCATAACCGGCCCGACCGGCAAGGCACGCGAGGTGTCGATGAAAAAGATCGCACCGGGGCGTTATGTCTATCGCTTTACCGGTCGGCAGAACGGGCTCTATCGGTTTCAGGAGATTGCGTCGCCCGATGGCGTCAACGGACCTCGTCCGCTGACGGCGGTTCTGGCCTTGGGGCCGCGGGCGCCAAAGGAATTTGAGGATCCGGTCTCGACCGGCGCGCGGCTGGCAACTCTGGTGCGCACCAGCCGCGGCGGGATCCACCGGATCGCGGATGGCCTGCCCGCGCTTCGTCTGGTGCACGCCGGGCATGTCGCCTCGGGACGTGGCTGGATGGGGCTGGTGGCGCGCAACGCCTATGTCACCACCGACATCCATCTGCGGCCTCTGGCGCGGACCTGGGTATTTCTGCTGCTGGCTGCATCCCTGATGCTGCTGGCCTGGTGGCGCGAGGGGAAATAAGGGAAAATACTGGACACCACCTCGGCATTCTGCAACTGGTAAAGCCATATGACCAATCTTGCAGAGCGTTCTGACGCCCGTCAGGAGACCCGACCATGGACATGCCCACCCCCGATCCATCTGTTCTGTCCCGCAAGGACGAGATCGTTGCCCGCCTTCGTGCTGCCTTGCCTGAAGGGGCGGTCATCGCGGACCCGACCGAAACGCGAGCCTATGAATGCGACGCGCTGACAGCCTATCGCTGCCCGCCTCTGGCGGTAGTGCTGCCGGCTTCGACAGCCGAGGTCGCGGCGGTTTTGAAAATCTGCCATGCTGCACGGGTGCCTGTGGTTCCACGCGGCTCGGGAACATCGCTATCAGGGGGGGCCCTGCCGACGGCAGACAGCGTAATTTTGGGCGTATCGCGGCTGAATCAGGTGCTGGAAACGGACTATCAGAACCGCTTTATCCGGGTGCAGTCCGGGCGAACCAACCTCAGCGTCACCGGGGCGGTCGAGGCCAACGGGTTTTTCTACGCGCCGGATCCATCCAGCCAGCTGGCCTGTGCCATTGCCGGTAATGTGGCGATGAATTCGGGCGGCGCCCACTGTCTGAAATACGGGGTCACCACCAATAATCTGCTGGGGGTGACGTTGGTGCAGATGGACGGCACCGTGATCGAGATCGGCGGTGCTCATCTGGACGCTGCGGGGCTGGACCTGCTGGGGGTGATCTGCGGTAGCGAGGGCCAGCTGGGAGTCGTGACCGAAGCCACCCTGCGGATCCTGCACAAGCCCGAAGGCGCGCGCCCGATTCTGATCGGGTTCGACAGCAATGAGGCGGCGGGGGCCTGTGTCGCGGACATCATCAAGGCCGGAGTCCTACCGGTTGCAATCGAGTTCATGGACCGCCCGTGCATCCGGGCAACCGAGGCGTTCGTCCATGCCGGATATCCAGATGTCGAAGCGCTGCTGATCGTCGAGGTGGAAGGCGACAAGGCCGACATAGACGCCCAACTTGCCCGCATTAGCGACATCGCAACCCGGCATAATCCGGTCGAGATCCGTCAAAGCAAATCGCCCGAGGAAAGCGCGCGCATCTGGGCCGGGCGAAAATCGGCATTCGGTGCGATGGGGCAGATCAACGATTACCTCTGCCTTGACGGCACGATTCCGGTATCGCAACTGCCCCATGTGCTGCAGCGTATCCGGCAATTGTCGGGGCAATATGGTCTGGACGTGGGCAATGTCTTTCACGCCGGAGATGGCAATATGCACCCGTTGATCCTGTTTGACGCCAACAAGCCGGGCGATCTGGCCAAGGCCGAGGCGATGGGCGCCGACATCCTGCGCCTCTGCGTCGAAGTCGGCGGCTGCCTGACCGGCGAACATGGCGTTGGGGTCGAGAAACGCGAGTTGATGTTCGACCAGTTCTCGGCCGAAGATATGGCGGTGCAGATGGCGGTCAAGGATGTGTTTGACCCAGGGTGGCTGCTAAATCCGGCCAAGGTATTTCCCCTTTCCGTCAGCAACGCCCACCGCGCGCCCTGAGAGCCGGGAACTTCGGACGTTTTGGGGGTGGATGTTTGGGGGGCGCGGCCCCCCGGCCCGTCCGGGCCTTCCCCCCGGAGTATTTGGACAAAAAAGAATGCATGTTTGTGATGAAAAAGAACTGTCCGAAGCGATCGTTTCAGCCGAAGGGCCGTTGCGAATCATCGGCGGCGGCACCCGGGGCTTTGCCGATACGGTTTCGGGGACAGAGCTGTCCACCCTTGGCCTGAACGGCGTCAGGGTTTACAAACCGGGGGCCCTTACGCTGGTCGTCGGCGCAGGCACGCCGGTCTCGGAGGTCGAGGCTCTGCTGCAGGCCCAAGGGCAGCGCCTTGCGTTTGAGCCGATGGATCATCGAGGCCTGACCGGACAGAGCGGCCCACCGACGATTGGCGGTATGGCAGCGGCCAATGTCTCGGGACCACGGCGCATTCAGGTCGGGGCCTGTCGTGATTTTCTGCTGGGCGTGCGCTTTGTCGATGGGGCCGGACGGATCATCAAGAACGGTGGGCGCGTGATGAAGAATGTCACCGGGTATGATTTGGTCAAGCTGATGGCCGGCAGTTTCGGAACGCTCGGGGTCCTCAGCGAACTTTCGCTGAAGGTTCTGCCGGCGGCCGAAACCGCCGCCACCCTGCGCATCGAGGGGCTGGACGACAGCCGCGCAATCGAGGCGCTGGCCGCAGCATTGGCGGCCCCCTTTGACGTCAGCGGAGCGGCCCATACGGAGGGCGCAACCCTTTTGCGTCTTGAAGGGTTTGCCCAGTCCGTGAGCGCCCGGGCAAAAAAGCTGGCAACCCACCTGAGCCGCTTTGGACCGGCCGAGATTCTGGACCATACGGCCACCGATATGATCTGGAAGCGCCTGCGTGATGTCGTGCCATTTCATGACCGTCCGGGCAATGTTTGGCGGATCTCGGTCAAGCCCTCGGACGGGCCGCGCATCGGGGCAGCCTTGCGTGATATGGGCGAGGCCCAGATCATCTATGACTGGGGTGGCGGTCTTGTCTGGGCATTGCTGCCCGATGACATCGATGCGCGCGCCGCGTTGCAGGGGATCAGAGGGCACGCCCGGCTGGAGCGCGCCAATCTGGAAAACCGCAAGACCCTTGGGGTCTTTGCCCCCGAGAGCGCTGTTATTGCGCAGATTTCGGCAGGGCTGCGGGCCCGGTTCGACCCTCGGGGGATCCTCAATCCCGGGCTGATGCAAACGGCAAAACGAGGCTAGCAATGCAGACCCATTTCACCCCAGAGCAGCTGGAAAATCCGGCAATTTCCCGGGCCGACAAGATTCTGCGGGCCTGCGTCCACTGTGGGTTTTGCACCGCGACCTGCCCCACCTATCAGGTTCTTGGCGATGAGCTGGACAGCCCGCGCGGACGCATCTACCTTATCAAGGACATGCTGGAAGAGGGGCGTGCGGCGGATACCAGAACGGTTCAGCATGTGGATCGCTGCCTTTCCTGCCTGGCCTGTGTCTCGACCTGCCCGTCAGGGGTTGATTACATGCATCTGGTCGATCTGGCGCGCGCCCATATCGAAGAGACCTACCAGCGCCCGCTGGTGGATCGGCTGCTCCGCTGGGCATTGGCGCGAATCTTGCCCTATCCAAACCGTTTCCGGCTGGCCATTTATGCCGCCCGGTTGGCCCGACCGTTACAATCCGTTCTGCCGGTGAAACTGCGGGCTCTGATGGCCTTTGCCCCGGACTCATTGCCGCCGGTCAGCCGCAATGACGATCCGCAGGTGTTCCCGGCAATCGGACCACGCAAACGCAGGGTTGCGCTGATGACCGGCTGTGCGCAACGGGCGCTGAACACCGACATCAACGACGCAACCATTCGCATCCTGAGGCGCGCGGGCTGTGACGTCGTCATCGCCAAGGGGGCCGGGTGCTGCGGCGCCCTAACCCATCACATGGGCAAAACCGACGAAAGCCACCGAACCGCAGCAAAGAATATCCGCGCCTGGTGTGCTGAAATCGACGGTGCGGGACTGGACGCCGTTGTCATCAACACCTCGGGCTGTGGCACGACGCTGAAGGATTACGGCTATATGTTTCAGGACAGCCCACTGGCGGCCGATGCCGCGCGCGCTTCGGCGCTGGCCTGTGATATTTCCGAACTGCTGGCCGATCTTCACCTGCCCCCAGGCGGGGCGGCACCGCTGAGGGTGGCCTATCACTCGGCCTGTTCACTGCAGCATGGGCAGCAAATCAAGACCCTGCCAAAAGACCTGCTGCGTAAGGCGGGGTTCGAGGTGGTCGAACCGGCGGACCCTCATCTCTGCTGCGGCTCGGCGGGCACCTATAACCTGCTGCAGCCAAAGATCGCAAACCAGTTGAAGGCGCGCAAGATTGCGACGCTAGGCGCCACCGAACCGGCGGTTATCGCAGCCGGAAATATCGGATGCATGATCCAGATCGGCTCGGGCACCGATACTCCGGTGGTTCACACGGTCGAACTGCTGGACTGGGCGACCGGTGGTCCCAAGCCCCGCGCGTTGTCGCAAAATCAGGGCCAAACTCCGCCGAAACCACAGGATTTCCCCGAGATGCACCAATAATCCCACATTCCCGCCTTAGTTTCGCCGCATGAACCCGTAGATTTGTCTGTGGGGGCGCGGAGTTAAGGACGCGCAATGCGTAAATTTTTGTTGCTGCTGCTCGTGTTGTGGATCACCTCTGAGAAGGCCCCGGCGCAGGACCTGATACAGCCGGTCCGTCTGGCCACGGCGGATACCGCCGGAGTCTGGAATGCGGTTGGTCGGGTCAATCTGATCGGGACCGGATTTTGCACCGGAGCGTTGATCGCGCCGAACCTCGTGCTGACTGCAGCCCACTGCATGTATGACAAACGCACGGGCCAACGGGTGAAAACCGAGAACGTCGAATTTCTGGCCGGCTGGCGTGACGGGCGCGCCGTTGCCGACCGTTTCGCCCGAAAAGTCATCATCCACCGGGCCTACAAATATAACAGCCGCCGCCGCCTTGACCGGGTGGCCTCCGATATCGCGCTAATCGAGCTTGAGCATCCGATTCGGAATGTACGGATCTTGCCCTTCGGCTGGGCCGGGCGTCCGAAAGTCGGGCAAACCGTGCGCGTCGTCAGCTATTCCAAGGACCAGCCGCAAGAGCCCGCGTTGCATAACATCTGCCGGGTTCTGGGCCGCGATCCCAGCGTTCTGGTGCTGTCCTGCCACGTCACCTTTGGGGCCTCGGGTTCGCCCATCTTCATCACCGAAAACGGCGTGCCCCGCATTGCCTCGATCATCTCGGCCAAGGCCGAATGGCAAAACCGCGATGTCGCCCTTGGCGTAACCCTCAGCCGCCCGCTGGAAGAGATGCTTTCGTCGCTGGCCTCGGGAAAATCCGCTATCCGCCGTATCCAGTCGCTGAGTTCCCGGCTGCGAAAGTAGCTGGGGTCCGGATAAATTTTTTCCCAAAAATCCTCTTGAAACACCGATTTTCGCGCCCATATTTTTTTCAGTCGGGCGCTGAGTTCAGGCCTGACATCACAGCCGAGGGGTCGGTCCGCGATGGACGATCCCGCAACGAACAGTATCGCTCAAGTCAGGAGGATGCGACTATGCGCAATTTTGATTTTACCCCCCTTTACCGGTCAACCGTTGGCTTTGATCAGTTCGCCGATCTTCTGGATCGGGCGTTTTCAACCGATCTGAACCAAACCACCTATCCGCCCTATAACATTGAAAAAACCGCCGAAGATGCCTATCGCATCTCGATTGCGGTTGCCGGTTTCTCCGAGGACGACCTGAATGTCGAAACCCGGGAAAACCAACTGTTCATCTCAGCCCGCAAAACCGAAGAAACCAAGGAAGAGGCCAAGACCTTCCTTCACCGCGGCATCGCGGAGCGCTCGTTTGAAAAACGCTTCCAGTTGGCGGACCATGTCATCGTGACCGGCGCCAGCATCGAAAACGGCATGCTGAACATCGACCTTGTGCGCGAAATGCCCGAGGCGCTGAAACCGCGCAAAATTGAGATCAACGCCAAGAAGGCCATCGAAGGCAAGTTGTCGAAAAAATCGGTGGACAAGGCGGCCTAACCCGCTCCCGACGGTTCACGACAAAATGGGTCCGGGGCATTCGCTCCGGGCCTTTTTATTGCGCAGAGTCCGGTGCCTTACCAATGCGGCGGCGGCTGATCGGCCAGCGGGATTGAACCGGCGCTGGCGGCCTCGTCGCTGGCAAGGCGGGCGATCAGCATGTCCACATGGCGCCTCAGGGCCTCGATTTCCCCGGCCTGCCGGGCCACGACGTCATTCAACTCATCCACAGTCCGCGCCAGATGCGCATGCTGGATTTCCAGATCGGTCAGTCGAACATCGCTCATCCCGGCTCCCCTTTTGGCCCCTTTCCCTTAGCGATAGCACGCCGCATAGAGCGCCTGCAACTTGCCCCTTATTGCCCCATGCGTTAGGGAGGCGGCAACATTCGGCCCGACGACAGGAAAACTCCAATGGCCAAGCAGAAGAAACAAAAAATCCACCGCCCCCGCGCCGAGACCCCAAAGGGGTTTCGGGACTATTTTGGCGCCGATGTGACCCAGCGAAACGAGATGCTGGCAAAGATCGCCGAAGTTTACCACCGCTATGGCTTTGATCCGCTGGAAAGCTCGGCGGTCGAAACCGTCGAGGCGCTGGGCAAGTTTCTGCCAGACGTCGAGCGCCCCAACGAGGGCGTGTTCGCGTGGCTTGAGGAGGACAAGGATTGGCTGGCGCTGCGCTATGACCTGACGGCGCCGCTGGCGCGGGTTTACGCCCAGCACCGCAACGATCTGCCCACCCCCTATAGGCGCTATGCAATGGGGCCGGTCTGGCGCAACGAAAAACCGGGGCCGGGACGGTTTCGCCAGTTTTATCAATGCGATGCCGATACCGTGGGCGCGGCAAGCGTGGCCGCGGACGCCGAGATTTGCGCCATGCTGGCCGACACGCTCGAGGCCGTGGGGATTGCGCGCGGCGATTATGTTATCCGGGTCAATAATCGCAAGGTTTTGGATGAAATCATCCGTGGTTTGATGGTCGACAGTGAAAAAACACGCGCTTTGCCAAGAAACTTTAGTGATGCACTTAACACTAGAGGGAGTGATTGGAAGTTTGTGGAACCCGAAGATATACTACGTACGATTGATAAGTTTGATAAGGTCGGTGCCGAAGGCGTAATCGAATTGCTGACGGAGGGTCGAAAAGATCAGTCCGGTGCATTCATAGAGGGTGTTGGGCTTTCCACGCAAGACGCCGCTCGAGTCGTGCAATTCATGGAGTCGCGTGGGCAAGACAATACTGAGACGCTCTCAAACTTGCGCGAGTTAATGGGGCCTTCCGTCTTGGCCGTCCATGAGGAGCATGGGGTTCACCATACCGGCCTCGAAGGATTGGATGAGCTTGAAACCATCGCAACCCTTCTTGAGGCCCAAGGCTACGGCCCTGATCGCATCGTCATCGACCCCTCGGTCGTGCGTGGTCTTGGCTATTACACGGGGCCGGTGTTTGAGGCCGAGTTGACCTTTGAAATCAAGGACGACAAGGGCCGTGTGCGACAGTTCGGCTCGGTCGCGGGAGGTGGGCGTTATGATGATCTGGTGAAACGCTTTACCGGGCAAAGCGTGCCGGGAACAGGCGTTTCCATCGGCGTTGACCGTTTGCTGGCGGCCCTGCGCGCCAAGGGGCGGATTGACAGCACATCCCAAGGCCCCGTTGTCGTGACGGTGATGGACCGCGACCGCATGGGTGATTATCAGGCGATGGTGGCCGAACTGCGCAATGCGGGGATCCGCGCCGAGGTTTACCTTGGCAATCCGAAAAATTTCGGCAACCAGTTGAAATATGCCGATAAACGAAACAGCCCCGTTGCGGTGATCGAAGGGGCTGATGAAAAGGCGCGCGGCGTTGTGCAGATCAAGGATCTCGCCCTTGGCGCGCGTTTGGCTGCGGATATGACCACCAACGAGGAATGGAAATCCCAGCCCGCCCAAATGGAAATCGCGCGTGCCGATCTGGTGGCCGAGGTTAAAAAGATGATCGCCCGCGCCAATGCTGCGGATCGGGAATAATCCCCCATGCTGACCCCAAGCAACGCCCGCACCAAATCCGAGGCCGACCGCCTGTTTGCAGCCTTTGTCGCCGCCGGTGCCGAGCCGGTCGAGGCCGCTGCCCTGCAACCCGCCGAGACGCTGCTTGATCTTTACGGCGAGGATATCCGCGCGCGCGCCTATGTCACCCATGACCCCTTGGTGGGCGAGATGATGCTACGTCCAGATTTCACTGTTCCCGTGGTTCAGATGCATATGCACAACGGTGCCGAGCCGGCCCGCTACACCTATCAGGGCCCGGTCTGGCGCAAGCAACCGACAGAACGCGACCGGGCGCGGGAATATCTGCAGGTGGGGTTTGAACTGTTTGACCGCTCCAACCCCGCCAAGGCGGATGCCGAGGTTTTCTCGCTATTTTCCCGTGTGTTGCAACATCTTAACCTGCGCGCGGCCAGTGGCGACATGGGGATCCTGATGGCCGCCATCGAGGGGCTGGACACAATGGAGCAGCGCAAGGCCGCGCTGAAACGGCATATCTGGCGCCCACAACGGTTTCGTCAGCTTCTGGACCGCTTCGGGGGGCAATCGCCCGTACCCGACACCCGCCAAGCGCTGCTGGTGGCCGCCGAAAAAACACCCGTGGCCGATTTGTGCGCTGCCGCCGGGCAACACGTCGGCCTGCGCAGCATCTCGGACGTCAGCGCGCGCGTGGCAACGCTGGTTGACGACGCCAGAACCCCGCCGATTTCTGCGGAACAGGTGAATCTTTTGGAGGACATCCTGAACATCCGCGAAAAATCACCCGCCGCTTTGGCCCATTTGCGCGCCCTTGCCTGCGACATGCCTCCCCTGACCCCGGCGCTGGACAAGATGGAGGCGCGTCTGGACGCGATGTCCGCCCGCCAGATCGATGTCGACGCGCTGGATTTCGAGGCCAGTTACGGGCGGACCACGATGGAATATTATGACGGCTTCGTCTTTGGTTTTTTTGCCGAAACCCGCGACGATCTGCCCCTGATCGCCAGCGGCGGACGGTATGATGCGATGACGGCAGTTCTGGGGCGCGGCCGCAGCATTCCGGCGGTGGGCGGTGTAATCCGCCCGGCGGCAATCGCCTCCCTGCTGGAGGCTCTGTGATGACCATAAAGCTGGGAATTCCGTCCAAGGGGCGCCTGCAGGACAAGACCTTTGAATGGTTTCAGGCGCGCGGCGTCACCTTGCAGCGCAGCGACTCAACGCGCGAATACGCTGGCTCGGTCAAGGGCATGGAAGGGATCGATCTGGTGCTGTTGTCGGCTGGCGAAATTCCACAAGAGCTGGCTGCCGGTCGAATCCACCTCGGCGTGACCGGCACCGACCTGATCCACGAAAGGATCGTCCGCTGGCAAGACCGGGTCGAGATCCTCGGGCTGATGGGCTTTGGGCACGCCGACCTTGTGGTTGCGGTGCCCAAAACATGGGTTGACGTCGAAACACTGGACGATCTTGACGCCGCCGCGGCACAATTTCGCGCCCGACACGGGTTTCGCCTGCGGATTGCCACGAAATACCACAATCTGGTGCGCGATTTCCTGCGCGCCCACGGGGTTGCGGATTATCAACTGGTGGACAGCCAGGGGGCCACCGAGGGCACAGTCAAGAACCTGACCGCCGAGGCGATTGCCGACATCACCTCGACCGGCGATACGCTGGAAGCCAACCACCTCAAGGTGTTGTCCGACGGGCTGATCCATCAGTCCCAGGCGGCTCTGGTGGCCTCGGTCAGCGCCGAACCCTCAACCGCCGAGCGCGCGACGCTGACCACCCTGCTTGACCGCCTTGGCTTGCCTATGCGCACAACCTCGGAAGGTTCCGCCTGCTAGACCCAGTCCCCCTGCGCCTACTCGGCAGCCAACTTTTCCCGCTGACGGCCGAGATCGCACAATTGGCGAACGACATCTCCGATCAACTGCTGCAGTGCGCCGAAATTCGCATTGGGCTGGATCGTAACTTCGTCCATATAAAGGGCCCGGTCGATCTCGATCTGCAGGGCATGCTGGCCCTTTTCCGGCCTGCCGTAGGTCTGTGTCACAAACGCCCCGGCAAACGGCAGATTGCGCGATACCCGCAGGCCCGCGCCCTGAAACAGCCGCGCCGCCTCGTCCATGATTTCAGGTGCACTGGAAGCCCCGAAACGATCACCCAGAACGATCTCTGGTTTGCGCTCAAAGGCAAAGGACGTGGCACTGAGCGCGGCGTGGGGCATTGAGTGGCAGTCAAACAGGATCGCCCGCCCGAACGTCCGCTGGCTGCCAGCGATCAAGGCTCGCAAGGCCTGATGGTAGGGGTGATAGCACTGGTTCAATCGCGCTCGTGCCTCAGCCACGGTTATCTTGCCGCTGCGGATCTCTTGCCCATTGGCAACGACGCGGGGAATAACGCCCAGCCCGGCAGCAATCCGGGGGTTATAGCGCCTTTTTTCAAGGCCGATGATCAGCGCCGGGTCCAACTCATCCTCGCCACGGTTGAGTTCCACATACGCGCGCGGTAACAGCGCAGTCAGCAGAGGTGCACCATGTTCCGGAGCCGAGGCAAACAGCTGGTCGATAAAGGCGTCTTCGGATGAGCGAATCGTTGTTTCGTCCAGTTGCGAGCTGCGAATAAAGCTCCACGGATACATCCGCCCACTGTGCGGAGACGCAAACACCACCGCCGTCTTGCGGTGTTTCGGCCATTTCACGTCATAGGTTGGTCGGGACATACGACTCATTTCCGATTATTCTCTGTCTTTGAGCATTTCATTTTCCGAAAACCACTTGAACCCCAAAGCGACTCTGACTATAGAAGCGCGACGTGGGCGTTGCCACATTCCCACAGGATTATGGCAGCGCCTTTGACATTTCGGGCGTATAGCTCAGCGGGAGAGCACTTCGTTGACATCGAAGGGGTCACAGGTTCAATCCCTGTTACGCCCACCATTCCCTTCCCGGGGGAAACCAAAACCAACGGGCGCAAGCGCGCCGCGACTTATGGAGAGAGACCATGAAGGTCAAGAACTCACTTCGCTCTTTGAAAGCGCGCCATCGCGATTGCCGAATCGTGCGCCGTAAAGGCCGCGTTTACGTCATCAACAAAACCCAGCCCCGTTTCAAAGCCCGCCAAGGCTGACGGATCGCGCGGCGACAACTCTGCGGCATTAACCGCAGACGCCATCGCCAACCGGCGAAAGACCATAAAACAGGCCGCCAGGGATGTGCCCGGGCGGCCTTCTTGTGTCGTTGTCTTGCGTCTTGTGTCGTCGCTCTGGAGTCAGGGCCGTTCGCCGACCGCAGTCAATGCTGCCATCGTCTTAGTATTCAGGAATCCGGTAACGGGCAAGTGTTTGTCCCTTTGGTATTTTCGAATCGCCTGCCGGGTCCAATCGTCAATGACGCCATCGACTGGTCCCGGATCATACCCCCGCAATGCCAGAATGCGCTCAACCATCTCGAACTGACCCTTGAACTTCAGCTCGGCTTGTCTGGCCTTGCCCTTTGGCTTGGCTGGCGGTGGCGCCTGCAATGCGCTCAGGCGATCCCGCGCCTGCCCAGCAAACTGGCCATCGGGAAAGGCCAGCAAGAATGTTCGATACCCGGCCACCGAGTTGGCCAGCACGGCCGCGCTCCACGCCAGTTGCTCTTTCTTGTTTCGGGCGTCTTCCCTCTTTTTTCGGGCGTCCTCTTTGGCGGCCTGAATAGCCCCCAGCCGCGTCCGGGCAAGGTCTGAGAACAGGCCGTTCGGATAGCGGTCGAGATAGGCGCGCAAACCCTGCTCGTCGCCGGCTTTGGCGCCACTTGCCGCCCAGAAATCCTTGTCATCGCGGCGTTGCGCCTGATTTTGCTGGGCCTGACGCAACTGGTTCAGCCGTTTCACGGCGATATTCGCGTGATAGCCCGCCGGGTATTGACTGAGAAAGGCTTGGTAGGCGGCGATCGTATTCAACAGCGCCGCATTGTCCCAAGCGTCACGCTCGCGCGCGGCAGTGGCGTTTCGTCGGGCTGCGACAAGCGCCTGCAAATCGCGCTGTGCGCGGGTCGCATAGAGCCCGTTCGGATAGCGCCTGAGATACCGTCTCAGGCCTTTTTCAGTGCCGTTGACCGCACCCGACGCCACCCAGTAATCCCGGTCCGCCGCCTCTCTTGCCCGCTGCGCCCGCGCTGCGGCCTGCGCGCGTTCATTGGCGGCCTGAACCGCTTGACGATTCAACTGCCCGATCTGCCCAGCTGTGATGTAACCGGTGATCGGCAAACCGCGATCGCGTTGCCAGGCGGCGATCGCCTTGCGTGAACCACGACCAAACATCCCGTCAATGCCGTAGGTGTTATAGCCAAGCGCGGTCAGGTTGCGCTGAATTTGCAACCGCGTTGCGCGATCAAGGTTAAGAGCCGCCTCTCGGTCCTGCGCAATCTGGGCCGGGGTTTTGGCCGGGATCTGAGCCGGGGCGGGTATCACGACGGGTCCCGGATTCAGCCGATTCCGGGCCTCCTCGGCATGCCGCCCGTCAGGAAAGGCCCGCAGGTATGCGCGCACCCCCTCGGCTGGACCGCCCATATCCAGAACCGCCTGCCAATAGCCGTCATCCTTGGCACCGGCCTGATCTGAAACCGGAACGGCCCCGGGGCGCAGGCTGCCGAGGTTTGAAATGAACCCGAACCCTTCAATCCCGTTCGGAGCGGCGGCCAGAGCATCGGAAAACCCCATCCCCGGCAGCAGGAAACCCTGCCGCAGAACGTGGTCGATATCATCCGGGCGGCCCTTGACCAGCAACACCCCCTGCGGAACCTGAAACTGGCCGATCCCCGGCTTCAGCCCGGCGCTGGTTTTCAGGTTGGACTTGGTCGTGGCCAGAAAAATCGCTGCCCGCCCCGGCTTGGCGGAAATAACGTCAAGCAGAACGTTGATTGAAACCCCGTGCCCGTAAATATCGCCAAGGCTGGTCGGGCTGGTATCGACAGGCAAAAACCATGTGTCGTTATCAGAGTGGACAAATTGCCCGGCCAGAACAACCGCAGCCCCCTCTGCGCCATCAACGCGCGCAAGCAGGCCGTCAATTGCGCGCTGGGTTTGCCGAGTGTCCAGATTGCGCCCCGAGATGATTGCATAGCCGGCATCCCGAAACGGGCTGGTGGCATTCAGAACAGCAACCCCCCGCGGCATCCGACCGGCACCAGCATAATTCGAGTTGCCTATCAACAGGGCAACATTTGCCGAAAATGCAGCAGAGGCCGAAACCAAGCCGCCAATGAACAAGAACAATCCCAGTCTGAAAATCGCCAACATAATGCCTCCGTAAATCTTGTCCCGTCCCGGGGCGGCCTGTGGGGGTAGACCTTAATCGTAGCTCCTCTTATCTTCGATCACTTTCCCGTCATTTGGCAAGGTGCCCGGGGCGACAATATTCACGTTTCCGCGCAGTTTCAGGGTTTCCAGAACCGCTTTTTCAAAGATTTCCGGATCGGGCGTATCACTTTCGATCTGAACCGTCATCACGTCCTTTTCTCCGGCGCGGCTGGCAATCACCCGGGCGCGAACGATCGCCGGGTGGCTGGCCACAAGGGCCGCAACCTGTTCGGGACGCACGAACATGCCCTTGATCTTGGTGGTCTGGTCGGCGCGGCCCATCCACCCCTTTATGCGCATGTTGGTGCGCCCACAGGGGCTGATCCCCGGCAGAACGGCGGACAAATCGCCGGTGGCAAAGCGGATCAAGGGATAATCGGGGTTGAGCGTGGTCACAACAACCTCACCCACCTCGCCCTCGGGAACCGGCGTTCCGGTCCCAGGAGTGACGATCTCGACGATAACGTGCTCGTCCACGATCATCCCCTCCATCGCCGGCGTTTCATAGGCGATATTGCCAAGGTCCGCGGTGGCGTAGTTTTGCAGGCACTGGATTCCGCGCGCCTGATATTCGGCCCGCAGCGAGGGGAACAGCGCCCCGCCGCCAACGCCGGCACGCTTGATCGAGGACAGGTCAACACCCATCGCATCGGCCCGGTCCAGAATGACCTTCAGATAGTCGGGTGTCCCTGCGTACGCGGTCACGCCGATATCATGAGCGGCCCGCACCTGCAGCTCGGTCTGTCCGGTTCCCGCTGGAAAAACAGCGGCCCCGACACTGCGTGCGCCGCTTTCAAAAATCATCCCCGCCGGGGTCATATGATAGGAAAAACAGTTCTGTACGATGTCACCCTTGCCAATCCCGCACGCATGCAGAAACCGACCGATCCGCCACCAATCCGGCGTTGTGCGTCCGGGCTCATAAATCGGGCCCGGCGACTGAAAGATATGCTCAAACCCGGACGCCGGACGGGTCGTCAAGCCGCCAAAGGGCGCCGCCCCGGCCTGTGCCTTGCCAAGGTCGGATTTGCGCAGGACAGGTAGCCGGGCCAGATCCGAGACACTGGTGATGGCCTCTGCATCGATCCCGGCCAGCAGCTCGGCCAGCTTTGGTGCCTGCTCTTGCGCGCGCCGGATCTGGGCCGGCAATTCCCGGGCCAACGCTGCAGCGCGCTGGTCCGATGAACGGGTCTCCAGGTCATCAAAGTAACGTGTCATGGGTTTGACCTTTCCTTGGGTTGCACGCCATGCTGAGGGTGCAGCCCGCTCTCACCACTTGATTTTGAATGTACGAAGCGCGAAAAGTCGGCTCCTTTTTTATCACATGCCCTAATTCAGCCAGCGTTTGCGCCGCCGATATGAGCGCACATCGCGGAACGACTTTCGCCCTTCCTCGGAAACCCCGAGGTAAAATTCCTTTACATCCGGGTTCTCGCGCAACTCCTGCGCCGGCCCATCCATCACCACACGCCCGGACTCCAGAATATAGCCATGATGGGCGTATTTCAGCGCCACATTGGTGTTCTGCTCGGCCAGCAGGAACGAGACGCCTTCTTTTTCATTAAGGTTTTTCACAATGCCGAAGATTTCCTCAACCAACTGCGGTGCAAGTCCCATCGAGGGCTCATCCAGCAGGATCGTCTCCGGTTTACTCATCAGCGCGCGCCCGATTGCAATCATCTGCTGCTCACCCCCCGAGGTATAGCCGGCCAGCGATTTGCGCCGCTCTTTCAGGCGCGGGAAATAGCTGTAAACCAGATCCAGAGCCGCGTTGATCGCCTGCCCCCCGTCCTTGCGGGTGAACGCGCCGGTCAAAAGGTTCTCTTCAACGGTCAGATGCTCAAAACAATGGCGCCCTTCCATCACCTGAATGACGCCGCGGCGCACCAGCTCGGCAGGGTTCAACTGGGTAACATTCTCGCCGTGATATTCGATCCGCCCCTTGGTCACCTCGCCGCGCTCGGATTTCAACAGGTTCGAAATTGCCTTTAGCGTGGTGGTCTTGCCCGCACCATTGCCCCCCAGCAGCGCCGTAATCCCGCCTTTGGGAACGGCTAGGCTGACGCCCTTCAAAACCAGAATGACGTGGTTGTAAATCACCTCGATGTTGTTGACCTCCAGAATGGTTTCGGCCGGGGTCGCATCGGGTTTGGTCATGGTCATGGCGCTTGTCCGCTTGCTTGTCATCGTGACGTTTGGGAGGAGTGCAGGACCAGCCCCCGCAAGGGGCTGATCCAAGGTCTTGTCTGACCCTGTTGCGGGATCAGAGCAACAGCATCAGCCGCCGCATTTCTGGGTGACCCAGTCAGGCTTGCCCGCGACATATTTGTCGGCAGCTTTTTCCAGAGCGGCACGAACCCGGTCGGTCATCGGCGTGATGCCATCCGACGTCTTGACCCATTTTTTGCCGTCCCACTGCTGCATGAAGATCGCTCCACCGCTGCCGTGGTTCTTGCAACTAGCCTTGATCGGCAGGGCAAAATTCGGCAGACCGATTTCCTTCAGCCGGGCCGCGGACAGATCAAGGTTCTCAAGGCCAAGGCGCATGTCCGCCCCGGTGATTACCTTTTTACCTGTCAGTTTCTGCGCCGTCCGGATTGCTTCGGCAACCGCCACCGCGTTGTAAAGGCCACGGTTATAAAGGACCGTGCCCACTTGCGAGCGATCCTTGACCTGACTCTTACCCTTGTCCACGACGTATTTCAGAACGTCCTGAAGCGCGGGAAAGTCGGTCCCCGAGGCCGCCATATTGGCCGAGCGATAGCCCTTGCCAGCCGCACCTGCTGGGCGCAGGTCAACATCGGCCCCTGACCACCAGTTGCCGATGAAATGATCCATCGGATAGCGGATCTTGGCGGCTTCCTTGATTGCGGTCGGGTTCATCGAACCCCAGCCCCACATGATCATCCAGTCAGGACGCTCTTTGCGCACCTTCAGCCATTGCGATCCCTGAGACTGCATTTCCTTCACGCCAACCGGAATCTTGACGACCTTAAAGCCCATCTCCTTTGAGAGTTGATCAAGCAGCGGAATCGGCTCTTTGCCGTAACCGACGTCAAGGTAGATAAATCCGACCTTCTTGCCCTTGATGCCGCCATCCTGGCTGTCGATGAACTTGATGATCGAGGACAGCTGATCCCAATACGTGGCCGGATAGTTGAAGGTCCACGGGAACTTTTCGCCAATCGCGGCGGCGGACAGGCCGTAACCCATTGAAAACACCGGGATCTTGTCAACCGGAGCCTTGGGAATCAGCTGCAGCGTGATACCTGTGGAATACGGGTTGTAAACCAGCGCGCCCTTGCCCTTGGTGGCCTCATAACACTCAACCCCCTTTTGAGAGTTATAGCCGGTTTCACATTCATCCGAGACAATCGGCACACCGCCAATCCCGCCGTCACGGGCGTTCAGCATGGCCAGATAATCGCCAAAACCGTTGGCAATCGGCGTGCCGCCACCAGCGAACGGACCCGTGCGATAGCTGAGCTGAGGAATATATAGCGACTCCCCTGCACTTACGCTGGATATCTGCACGCTCGCCGCAAGAGCGACAGCCACAGCCCCTGTCGTTAGTTTTTTGAACATCTCTGTTCCTCCCTAATTGTACGGACAACGAATTTGCAGCCCGCTTCCAATATCTGAAACCTTAAAGGTCTTTGACGATGCACAAGGTTTCAGTGCGCATCTTCAGGCAAGGCCTAATACGGGAAAGGCCACACCCGTAATTTCTGCTTGGCAATGGCCCATATCCGGGCGAGGCCGTGCGGTTCAACGATCAGGAACACCAGAATCAGGGCGCCGACGATCATGAAATTGATATGCTCGACGGTCGACGCGTTGATATCCAGTCCCAGAATCTTGGGGATGGCGCGAATGACGATCGGCAGCATCCAGATAAACCCGGCCCCCATAAACGAGCCGATCAAGCTGCCCAGCCCGCCAAGGATCACCATGAACAGGATCAGGAAAGACTGGTTGACGTCAAAGCTTTCGACCTCGGCCGCGCCCAGCCACAAAAACACCATCATCGCGCCCGCAACACCGCAGTAAAAGGACGAGACCGCAAAGACCGACAGCTTGGCCACCAGTGGGCGCACGCCGATCAGCTCGGCGGCGATATCCATATCGCGGATCATCATCCAGCTGCGCCCGATGCGGCCGTGGATCAGGTTCGAGGCTACCCATGTCAGCCCGACAACGATGGACAGGACCACCAGATAGCGCGTGGTCGCACTGGCCTCCGAACCGCTGACAACGATATCGAACACCCGCCTGTTGGGCACCTCGATAGCGCCGGAATCGTTATAGTTATAGAGCCACGGGATACGGATAAAGGCCCATTCCAGAAAGAACTGCGCCGCCAGTGTCGTCACCACCAAATAAAACCCCTTGATCCGCAGGCTGGGCAGACCAAAAATCATCCCGATAAAGGCTGCAAAGAACCCCGACAAAAGAATGGCCAGAATGACGTTCATGTCGGGAAAAATCGTCACCAGCTTATAGGTCGAATACGCCCCGACCCCCATGAAGGCGCCGCTGCCCAGCGAAATCTGCCCGGTATAGCCGGTCAGAATGTTCAGCCCGATCGCAGCCAGCGAAAAGATAAGGAACGGGATCATCATCGAGTTGATGAAGAACTCGGACCCAAACAGCGGCACAGCAATAAAGGCCACCGCCAGATAGAACCAGATGGCAATCCGGTCCTGCAGGATCGGGAAAATTGCCGAATCCGCCTTGTAACTGGTCTTGTACTGTCCGGCTTCACGATAGAACATCTGCCTTACACCCTCTCGATAATTTTGTCGCCGAACAGGCCTTGCGGACGGAACAGCAGAAAGATCAGCGCGATCACATAGGCAAACCAGCCCTCGACGCCACCGCCCAGCAGCCCGCCCCAGTAAACCTCGAACAGTTTTTCGCCAAAGCCGATGATCAACCCGCCGACAATCGCGCCGGGGATCGAGGTAAAGCCCCCGAGGATCAGCACCGGCAGTGCCTTCAGGGCGACGATCTGCAGGGCAAAGGACACATCCGAGCGCGCCCCCCACATGATCCCCGTCGCCAGCGCAACGATGCCGGCGGCAAACCACACGATCGCCCAGATCTGGTTCAACGAAATTCCCACCGATAACGCCGCCTGATGGTCATCCGCCACTGCGCGCAGGGCCCGACCGATCCGCGTCTTGCTGAAAAAGAAGGCCAGCCCGGCCACCAGAACCGCCGCGATTACGACCGCCGCAATATCGATATGTTGCAGGATCAGAACACCCCCGAAGGGCGCGAATGTGGTCGAGCCGGTGGGCAGGCCCAGTTGCTCGGTAATCATCGATTTGGTTTCCCCGCCAAAGATGAATTCGCCAAGGCCGATCAGGAAATAGCTGAGGCCAATCGTGGCCATGAACAGGATGATATCCGGCTGGTTGACCATATGGCGCAGCACCAAGCGCTCAACCCCGATGGCCAGCAGCGCCATGACGCCTACCGCCAACAGCAGCGCCAGATAGGCCGGCACACCGGCCTGATAAAGGCCAACAAGGGTCAGCGCCGAAAACACAACCATGATGCCCTGAGCAAAGTTGAACACACCCGATGCCTTGAAGATCAGCACAAAGCCCAACGCGATCAGCGAATAAAGCGTGCCGGTGACAAAGCCCTCCCACAGGACCTGCAGCAGAAAGTCCGGGGTCGAAAACATGTCCACGAAAGGGCCGACAAACAGAGAGTAAAGGAAATCCATGGTCACGCGACCCCCAGATATGCGTCGATAACGTCTTGGTTTTTCTGCACCTCGTTCGGGGTGCCATCGGCAATCTTCTTGCCATAATCCAGCACCACCACCCGGTCGGCCAGATCCATGACCACGCCCATGTCATGCTCGATCAGGGCGATCGTGGTACCGAATTCGTCGTTGACGTCCAGAATAAAGCGGCTCATGTCCTCTTTTTCCTCGACGTTCATGCCCGCCATCGGCTCGTCCAGCAGCAACAGAGACGGCTCGGCAGCCAATGCGCGCGCCAGCTCGACGCGCTTTTGCAACCCGTAGGGCAAACTGCCCACGGGCGTCTTGCGGATCGCCTGAATCTCAAGAAAGTCAATGATTTCCTCGACTTTCCGGCGATGTTCGATCTCTTCATTCAGAGCCGGACCATAGCGCAGCATTTGCCAGAGGAAATTTTTGTGCATCTTCAGCTGTCGCCCGGCCATGATGTTGTCCAGCGTCGTCATGCCCGAAAACAGCGCAACATTCTGGAACGTGCGCGAGATCCCCTGCTTGGCTGCCTGATAGGGGCGCATCCGTTTGCGGTGTTCGCCGCGAAAGATGATCTCGCCCTCCTGCGGGTGGTAAAAGCCGTTAATGACGTTCAGCATCGAGGTCTTGCCCGCCCCGTTCGGCCCGATGATCGCCCGGATCTCGCCCTCGCGGATGTCAAGCGAGATATTCTTGATCGCCGTCACCCCGCCAAAGCGCAGGGTAATGTTCTTCATTTCCATCAGCACCCCGCCGATGGTTCGCCCGTCTGCCGTCGTGTACCCTACGTCGAAACTCATGCCGCCTCTGCCCTCCGCGGGAAGACCTTGGCATCCCGGATTTCCAATGTTGCCGAGATCGAGCCCTTGCGTCCATCCTCGTAGGTAACCTCGGTAGTGGTCGATATCTCGGTGCTGCCATCGGCGAGGGCCGCGATCAGGTCGGCGTATTTCTCGTCAATGATCCGGCGGCGCACCTTGCGCGTGCGCGTCATCTCACCATCGTCGGCGTCCAGCTCCTTGTGCAGGATCAGGAACCGATGGATCTGACAGCCGTTCAGCATCGGATCATTGGCAAGCGATGCGTTCACCTCTTCAACATGCGCCTGAATCGCGTCCAGAACCTTCGGGTGCCCGGCCAACTCTTGATACGAGCTATAGCCGATGTTGTTGCGCTCGGCCCAGTTGCCAACCGAGGACATATCGATATTGATGAAGGCCGTGCATTTGTCGGTCTCGGCGCCAAACAGCACCGCCTCCAGAATGTTGGCATAAAACTTCAGCTTGTTCTCGACATATTTCGGTGCGAACAAGCTGCCGTCCGCCATCTTGCCAACATCCTTGGCTCGGTCGATGATTTTCAGATGGCCGGTCTCCTCGTCGAAAAATCCCGCATCTCCGGTGGCCACCCAGCCCTCGGGATCCTTGGTGGACTTGGTGCTTTCCGGGTTCTTGTAATATTCGACAAAGGTCCCGGCCGAGCGGTAAAAGACCTCGCCGGTCTCGCCAATCCGGATCTCGACCCCCGGCGCGGGCACGCCCACCGTGTCCGGTCGCACCTCGCCATCCGGCTGGACGGTGATATAGACCGAGGCCTCGGTCTGGCCGTAAAGCTGCTTCAGGTTGATCCCCAACGAGCGGTAAAACTCGAAAATCTCGGGTCCGATGGCCTCGCCCGCGGTATAGCCGACGCGCACGCGGCTCATGCCCAGACGATTGCGCAACGGACCATAGACCAGAATATTACCCAGCGCATATTTCAGCCGGTCTATCAGGCTGACCGGCTTGCCATCCAGAAGGCGCCCGCCGACCTTTTTGGCATGCGCCATGAAATACGAGAACATGCGGCGTTTCATCGGGCCGGCGTCCTCCATACGGATCATGACCGCTGTCAGCAGGCCCTCGAAAAAACGCGGCGGGGCGAAAAAATAGCTGGGGCCGATCTCGCGCAGGTCCTCCTGCATGGTTTCAGGGCTTTCCGGGCAGGACACGCAAAAGCCGGTCCAGTAACATTGACCGATAGAAAAGATGAAATCCCCGACCCATGCCATCGGCAGGTAGGCCAGAACGGAATCGCCGGCATTCAGATGATCGAATTCCGCAGATGTGCGCGACGCCTCGATGATATTACGATTCGACAGCACGACCCCCTTGGGTCGGCCCGTGGTGCCCGAGGTATAAAGCATCACGCAGGTCGAATCGTAATTCACTGATTTCAGCCGCTCCTGCAGGATTGGCTCCAGACGATAATGCCCGGCGCGCCCTTCCTCCTGCACGTCGCGATAGGCGTTCATCGCGGTGTGGTCGTATTTGCGCATGCCGCGCTTGTCATAATAGATGATCTGCTCAAGCGCGGGCAGGCGCTCCTGCACCTCCAGAACCTTGTCCACCTGCTCCTGATCTTCGGCGATAACGAACCGCGCCGAGCAGTGATCCAGCACATAGGCCATCTCTTCGGCGACCGAGTCCTGATAGATCGGCACCGGCACCGCCCCGCAGGACTGTATCGAAACCATCGACCAGTAGAGCGCCGGCCGGTTGCGTCCGATGATTGCCACATGGTCGTTCGCGTTCAGCCCCAGCGCCAGCAGCCCCATTGCCAGAGCGTTGACCTCCTCGGCAACTTCAGCCCAGGTCCAGCTTTGCCAGATGCCGAACTCTTTCTCACGGCTGGCTGGCCGGTCCCCGAATTCGCGGGCATTACGCGCCAGTAATTTGGGGATCGAGTCCAGCCCGCCTGTCGGCGCTATCCTTGACGTCAATATATTTCCTCCCGATCGCCACCTGAGCGTGGCAAGACAACCCTGCTGCGACACACCCACACGCACCCGCATGCGGGCGAATCCGCACCAGTCTTGACTGCTCATTCGTGAAGGTCAAATGATACCTGAGTTTTTCCCAATTGTAACAAATTGTATCAATGGCATGATTATCCCCGGCTCTCTGGCCAAGCGGGGGGATTCGGTGCTACCGGAAGAACACAAAGGAGGCGGCGCATGGCGCAGAAACCGCAGAAATCGGCGGACATGCCGGACGGGCTGATGCACGCCGGGCTGAACCTGATCCAGCAGGGCCTGTCGATCTATGACAGCGCGCTGCGGCTGGCCGTCTGCAACAGCCGCTTTCGGGAAATGTTCGGCCTGCCCGAGGCCCTGACCACCCCCGGCGCATCATTCGCCGAAACCCTGCGTTTTCTGGCTGAAAACGGTGAATATGGTGCCATCGACGACATCGACCGCTTTGTGCGCGAGCGCACCGAGCAGGCCCGCGCCTTTCAACCCCATTATATGGAGCGCCAGCGCGCCAACGGGCGGATGATCTCGGTCGAGGGGCACCCCCTCAGCCAAGGGGGTTGGGTCACCGTCTATACCGACATCACCGCAACCAAGCGCCAGGAAGAGCTGCTGCGCAGCCACTCGGCGCAGCTTTCCGATCAACTCCTGACCCATGCCGAGCATCTGGCCACCACCAACCGCGAGCTCGAAGCAACGGTGCTGGCCCTCGAGGAAACCAAACGCCAGTTGACCGACAGCGAATCGCTGGCCCGGATGACCACCGAGATGATGCCCGCCCATATCGCCCATCTGGATTTGCAGGAATGTTACACCTATTCCAACCACCGCCTGCCCGATGTCGTGCCGGGCCGACCCATGGATATCGAGGGCCTGTCCGCCAGAACCGCCCTTGGCGCCGAGGCCTATGACGCCATCCGCCCCTATCTGAACAAGGCCTACCGGGGCGAGGCCAGCGTGTTTGAATTCACCCACACATCGGGGGCCCGGCGCATCCGCGTGTCGTTCACCCCCGACATCGACGCCGACGGGCAGGTGGCCGGAATATATGTCCTGTCCATGGATGTCACCGAAGAGGCCCAGGCCCGCGCCGCCCTCATGCAATCGCACAAACGCGCCCTTGCGGCACAACTGACCAGCGGCCTTGCCCATGATTTTGCCAATCTTCTAACAATCATTCTGGGCCTTCAGGGACGACTGGAAAAACTGCCCGGCCTGCCACCTGAAGCGCGCGAGATGATCGAAACAACCCGCGCCGCCGCCCGGCGTGGTGGGATCCTGCTGGACCGGCTGTCGGGCATCTCGGGGCGGCGCGACATCCAGCCCGCACCGGTCGAGCTGGCCCGGCTGTTGCGGGACGTCAAGGCACTGGCCACGCCCTCGTTGCCGGACCAGTTGACGCTGGATTGCGAAATCGACGAGATCACACGGCCGGTCATCCTCGACTCGGGGTTTTTGCAGGATTCCCTTTTGAACCTGATCCTGAACGCCCGCGATGCGCTGGGCGAGGCGGGCGGCAAAATCTACATCACCGTGCGCGGCGTCGGCCAGCGCTGGCTGGAATTCAACGTCCGCGACAGTGGTCCCGGCTTTTCGCCCGAGGCCCTCTCGCACGCGCTGGATCCGTTCTTTACCACCAAGCGCAACGACGAAGGCTCGGGCCTTGGTCTGCCCATGGTCTATGATTTTGCTCAGGCCTCGGGCGGCCATGTCAAGATTGCCAACCACCCCGAGGGTGGCGCCAGCGTCACCCTCCGCCTGCCTCTGAAATACGGCCGGAAATCGCCCTCTCCGCGGCTGGTTCTGCTGGTCGAGGACACCCCCGAGATCCGCGTCTCGGTGCGCGAAATGCTGCGTGAGCTTGGCCATTCCGTGCTGGAGGCCTCCAGCGCCGACGAGGCCCTGAACCTGGCCCGCATTCCCGGCATCGACGTGATCCTGACCGACATCACCCTTGACGGCACCCGAACCGGGCTTGACCTCGCCCGGGACCTGTCACAGGAAAAAAACCCGGCGATGATCTACATCATGACCTCGTTGCCGCCGTCAAATCCGCTGCGCCGCTCCGCCAGCGCCGAGTTTCCTCTGATTGGCAAGCCGTTCGGGCTAACTGATCTTGCCAATTTTCTGATCTGAGGCCCTGATGACCGCACCCGCCCCGATGATCGCCATACTGGACGACGAACCGCAAATTCGCCTGATGCTGTCCGACGCACTGAAAGAGGCCGGGTTTCGCACCGCCACCTTCAGCCGTGCCACCGAGTTCGAGGCCGCCCTGCCCGGCCTTGCCCCGCAACTGTGCCTTGTGGACCTCGGCCTGCCCGACCGCGACGGGCTGGCGCTGGTGCATCGTCTGGCCCTGGAAAGCGGCGCCGCCATCATCATCATTTCGGGCCGGGCACAGGTACAGGACAAGATCACCGGGCTTGAGCTGGGGGCGGATGATTATATCATAAAGCCATTTGACCCCGCCGAGGTCGTGGCCCGCGCCCGCGCCCTGCTGCGCCGCGGGCGCGCGGACAAGCCCGGACACCGCACCACCGCCCGCTTTGCCGGCTGGACAGCGCGTTTTGACCGCTATCAGCTGCAGGCCGACGACGGCGAAACCGTGCCCTTCTCGCAGGCCGAAGGCGAGGTTTTGCGCCTGTTTCTCGAGGCCCCGAACCGATTGATTTCCCGGGCCTACATGCAGGAAACCCTCGGCGGCTCGGCCAGTGACACGTTTGACCGCGCGATGGATGTTCGGGTCTCGCGCCTACGCACCAAGCTGCGTGAAGATCCCAAAAACCCGAAACTGATCAAGACCATTTACGGCGCCGGCTATATCTTTCTTGGCGACGTCACCTGGAGCTGACCTCATGGACCTGTTCGCCATTGGCTATTTTGCCATCGTCTGCGGCTTTCTCGCCATCAGTGCGCCGAAACTGGAAAATGGCTTTCGCCGTCTGCTGTTCGGCCTTACGCTGGGGGTCATCGCGACCACGGCGCTGCCGTTTCTGCGCGCCTATTGGGGGGTGTGAGGCGGCCCGATCCCCCGCCTATAGCGTTTCGAGAAACGGTTGAGACACTTTAGCCGGCCAGATGATCCACCACCTCCAGATGCTGGGCGATCCCTGCGACCGTCTGCATCCAGCGCGACACCAGCACAGGGTCGCTGGGCGCGGCCGAGACGCCGGGGCCGATCTCGCCCGCCTTCACTGCCTCGATCGCCAGCGACAGGGGAATAGACACCAACTGCGCCATGGCGCTGCCCTCCGCGGTGCCATAGGCGTCCATCGCATAGGTCTTGTGATAGACCTCCCGGCCATCGCGCACCGCCTTCAGCGCCACGCACAGAATCACGCGATCCGGCTCACCCGGCGCATAGGCATTGTCACGCCAGAACTGATCCGACATCTCTTTCAGCCGCGCGTCTCCGCTCGCACCTGATAATGTCTCGACCTCGCGAAAAACCGGGGCCCACGCCTTGGCCCAGCCGTTCAGGCGCAGCGTTCCGCGCACGAACTCACGCACGCGCCAGTCCGGCTCGAACCCATATTGCGCCATAAACGGCAGGCTGTCGCGGTTGGGATAAACCTCGAATGTTTCGGGAATTGCCAGAGGGGCGGTGTAGCTTTCAATGGCATCCCAAGGACGGGCAACATCGCGCGGTTTGAAATCCCGGATCGAGCGCGACGCCGAGCGCAGCGCCTTTAACACGCCCAGCGGCGACCACGAAAACTTGTAGCGGAACGGGTTTTCCTGCGCCGGAACCCCGCCGCAATACGAAAGAAAAGACAGTTCGTTATGCGCATCGAACGCCCCGGAGGCTCGGTAATCCGCCATCAACCAGTGGGCCATCACATGATCTATCCCCGGATCCAGCCCCACCTCGTTGACCAGAGACAGCCCCTTGTCGCGGGCCGCGTCGTCACAGGCGCGCATCTCGGCCGAGATATAACTGGAGGACACGAAATGAGCCCCGGCAGCAAGGCATATCTCGGCCAGCGGCACATGCCAGTCTGCGGGCAACATCGAGACCAGAATATCCCCCGCCGACAAAGCCGCTGTAATCTCGGGAAGAGAAAAGGCGCGGATGTCCTCGCAAAGGTCCCCCACCGCCGCACGCGCCTTGTCCGGCGTGCGGTTCCAGACCGTGACGTCATGGCCGCGCGTCAACAGGCGCCGCAGGCCCGGAATGGCCGACAGGCCGGTGCCAATCCAGTGAATCCGTGTCATCTTGCTGTCCTTTCCGCCGCCGTGGCGTGTTGTTCAAAAACCTCGCGCGCCCGCCCCCAGACGCCTGCCTCGATCTGCCCCAGCGTCGCCAGCACCGGCAACAGTTGGGCGCTGTAATCGGTGCTACTTTCAACCGGCAGCATCGAGGGCAGATTGTCAATCGCGGTCACGTCCAGTTTTGGGTGCGCACAGACCCGGATCACCGGATCATCAAAACTGCTGGCCCGATCGTAGATCGGAACCGGGTTGAAATCGCTGGACGGGTCGCAGGCGATATCCGCCACCACCGACAGGCGCCGCGCCGCATCCAGCGCCGATTTTGGCACAAACACCGGAATGCCGGGCATCGCCAACACGCAGTTGATGAAAATCTCATGCGCCAGAATCTCGGGGAACGGGCCGCCGCCAGAGGTCTCGGCCTTATCCCAGCGCGTCACCGCAAGGCCCAGCGCCTCCAGAAGATCTCCGGCACCCCGACCGACACGGCCATGCGCGCCAATGATCATCGCCCGGGGCGGTGGTGCCCCGTTGCCACAGCCCGCCGCCAGATCCTTGCCCAGATCCGCCAGCAAGGCCTCCTTGTCGGCATAGACACCGACACGTGGCGGGCCCGGCAAATCGCTTGTCTGCTGGGCGGCCCAAACCTTCAGGCCAACCGCCGCCCCTGCAAACCCCGCCCAATAGCCAAAGGCCGCGACCCGGCGCCCGGCATCATCGACGAGATACTCGAGATCATATAGCGCGCCGCCCCCCGCGCGGAACCGCCGCAAGAGGGCCGGACCGTCGGCCTGCCCCTTGAAGGCGTGACCGAACATGATATGCCGATGCTGCAGAGCCGAGCCATCGTCCGGCAGTTCTTTCAGGCCAAAGATGATTGCATCGCGCGCCGCCGCGGGCCATGCGTTCTCAGCCACGATCTCGGCCCCGGCCTCGCGGTAGCCTTTGATCGGGATGGCGCGACACCGGCTCTGCTCGACGCTGACGCGAAATCCGCGGGCCAGCAACTCGGCTACCCCCGCCGGGGTGATCCCGACCCGTTGCTCGTTGGCGCGCTGTTCGGCGCGCACCCATAAATGTGGCTGCATGTCATGTCCTTTTCGCTGCGCCAAGGATTAGCGCGACTTTGTCCCCTTGCCAATGGCCCGTAAGTGCGGCCAGAATTATCGCACGAAAATTACGGTGTTGTTCAGAGATTCCCTAACTGACAAACCGGAGCCTCGCGGTGTGAACCGGCACGCAAGACTGGCCCCTGAATCGCGCCGGTCAGACGACATTGCGCTCGCGGTAGGTTTGCAAAAACGCGCGGATGCGCGGGTCGGCCGGCTCGGTGCCAAAGACCTCGGCCGGGGGCACACAGGCGACCAGACGCCCACTGTCGAGAAAAGCCACCCGGTCGGCGACATTGGCGGCAAACCCCATCTCGTGGGTCACGACCACCATGGTCATGCCCTCGGCGGCCATCTTTTTCATTACGTTCAGCACTTCGCCGACAAGCTCGGGGTCGAGGGCAGAGGTCGGCTCATCGAAAAGCATCAACTTTGGCTCCATGGCGATGGCACGGGCGATTGCGACACGTTGCTGCTGTCCTCCCGAGAGACTTGCGGGGTAGCTGTCGGCCTTTTCCTTCAAGTTCACCTCTTGGAGGGCGGCCTCGGCGCGCGCCTGGGCCTCGGCGCGCGGCAGCTTCTTCACCCTCAGCAGGGCTTCGACGACATTCTGCAGGGCGGTGTAATGCGGCCACAGGTTGAATTGCTGAAACACCATGCCGATGTTCTTGCGCTGATCGCGCAACGCCGCAGCAGGCAGCGGTTTGCGCGGTGAGGGGCCATCCTGCCAGCCAATCAACTGCCCCCCCATGCGCACCTCGCCGCCGTCGTATTGCTCAAGAAAATTCAGGCAGCGCAGAAGGGTGCTTTTGCCCGATCCCGAGCGGCCGATCAGGCACAGCACTTCGGAGCGGTGGACATCAAGGTTGATGTCATGCAGCGCCTCGAAATCGGCAAAATGCTTGGTCATGTGGCGCACGGTGATGATCGGGTCGTTCGCATCTGCGGGCAGAGTTTCCGGCTTCATGTGCTGGGTTCCTTCATTGATTTTCTCACGCGCGGCGCAAATGACGTGTGACCCGCGCCTCGACCTTGGCGCCAAGCCAGGTCGTCGCCACCACCATCAGCCAGTAGAACAGCGACAGCGCAACATATGGCTCGATATAGGTAAAGGTCTCGGCTGCCATGGTCTGGGTCTGGTAGAGCAGTTCGGGCACCGTCACCACCGAAAGGATCGCGGTTTCCTTGCTCAGGATGATGACGAAATTGGTCAGCGGCGCGGTAATCAACACCAGCATCTGCGGCAGGATGATGCGGCGCACAATACTCCCCTCGCCAAGCCCGACGCAGCGCGCAGCCTCGATTTGCCCTTTCGGGATCGACTCAAAGCCAGAGCGGAAAATCTCGGAAAAATAGGGACTGCCGTAAACCACAAAGCTCAGGATCCCGGCCTCGACCGGCCCCAGTACCACCCCGACATAGGGCCCGCCGTAATAGAGGATGAAAAGCTGGATCATGAACGGCGTGCCGCGGATGATCTCGATATAGGCTTGCAGCAACCAACGCACCGGACGACCGGCCCAATGCTGCAGGCTGGCGATGGCAAAACCGACCACCATCCCGCCCAGAGAGCCGGCAATCCAGCACAGGATGGTGACGGCAAAACCGCTGACAAGCGCCGGCCCGTAGTGCAGATAGAGCCCCAGTTCCATGTCGCCTCCTCAACCCACCTGCAACCGCCGCTCGGCGATTCTGCCAAGCACCGAGATGACAAGATTGATGACGAAATAGATCGCGGCGGCAGAGATGTAGATCTCTAGCGGCCGGTAGGTCTCGCCGGTGATGTTCTGCGCCACTCGAGTCAGCTCGCCGATGCCCACCACCGAGGCAAGCGAGGATACCTTCACCAGCAGGATCAGCTCATTGATCAGTGACGGCATGCCAAGGCGCAGCGCTTGCGGCACCAAGATGCGCGCCCAGAGCCAGAACGGCGCGATACCCAGTGCATGAGCGGCCTCGGTCTGGCCTGCGGGGATTGCTTGCAGGGCGCCGCGCAGGATTTCGGCAGTATAGGCCGCCGAGCACATCCCGACCGCGAGGATGGCGGCGGCGATGGCTGGCAGGTTGAGCCCGATACTGGGCAGCATGTAATAAAAGATCAGCAGTTGCACCAGCAGCGGTACGCCGCGAAAATAGCTGATGTAAAGCGCCGCGGCGCGTCTCAGCCCGCGCCCGGGCGAGATGCGGGCGGCACAGACGAAAATCCCCAAAAAGATGCTGATCGCCATTCCAGCCCCCGAGATCAGCAGCGTCCACCGCGCGGCGCCGATCAAGTATGGCAGATTGTGAAAGATGGTCTGAAAGGAAAAGGTCACGGTTCCAAATTTCCAGTCCCGGGAAATGAACATGCGGTCCGGCAACGTCTGGCCGGACCGCAAACGGGTGCAGGCTTATTTGACGGCCGGCATCGTCGTTGGCAGATCGGGCACTGCACCAATCCATTTTGTGTAAATGGCAGCAAGGCGGCCATCCTTTTGCATCTTGATCAGCGCGGCGTTGATTGCCTTGATCAGGCTGGCACTGTTGTCCCCCTTGCGCGCCACCCAGCCGAAATATTTGGGGTCGCCGAACGGCGGCATGACCAGTGCGAACACGTTCGGACGCTTCACCGCCGCATAGCCCATCAGCGGCAATGAGTTGGCCACCGCCTTGATCCGGCCGGCCGCAAGATCAGCAAGCGCGTCATCGATGTTGACATATTCGCGCACGTCAGCCGGTTTCGCAAGGGTCTTGGAAAAGGCGATCAGCTGCGCCAGTTGCGCCGAACCCTTCTGCGAGCCGACTGCCTTGCCGGCAATATCAGCCGGCTTCATGATCGAATTGTCGCCAGCTCTCTTGGCCAGTGCCACCGTGGCATTGCCCATCGGCAGGGTAAAATTGTAGCGCTTGAATCGCTCGGCGGTCATCGTCACCGGGGCGTTGACCATGTCGAATTTACCGGCTTCCAGACCGGGAAGAACGCTGGACCATGGCAGATCGAGATACTTTGGCTTGACGCCGAGTTCTTTGGCGATCTGATCGAAAAGATCGCGACCAATACCCTGATATTGACCATCGACAAGCATGTCGAACGGCGCATAGTGCATTTCGGTTGCGACGACGATCTTGCCTTTTGCCTGAATGTCCGAAAGCAAATCGGCGTACGCCGGAGCAACCAGGCCCAGGCCCAGGCCCATGGCCAACACGGCGACGGCTCCCATGAATTTGCGTTTGATCATTTTGGTTCTCCTCCTGTTTGGGGTTGGTATTTTCTTGTTTTCACGTCTCGCAAGATAATGTCGGCCGGCCACCGCCGATGGAAACGAGGCATGGCTTGATCCCGCGGTAGGGAACGGGTCGCGAAGCGCGTCATCGCGCAAATTGCGGGGGGTGTAGCCCCGTCAGGCAACGCCGTGATTCGTTCCCGTTCAATTATCTCCAGCGCATGGATCAGTATGTATTTTCTCCCGGAACGCAGACTATAGTTGTCTGCAAATGTAAAAGTATTCGCGTGTTATGTCTACACATAATAAGCAATCGAGTAGGTAATTGAAGTCGACCACGGGAGTGTTGTGAGTCTGGTGGAAATTCGAGGCACTCCTCGTAAATGCGTAAAATGCCCTCGGCCCGGCTTCATAACACATAACATACGTGCAGATGCTCAAACCGGCTGGCGAGGTTTTTTAACAGCTTTTCCACCGCCGCATTGGTCGTCAAAATAGTTCCAAACCCCCTGACCTCGCCATCTCTTCCGCCTTAGGCAATCGCAACCGCGTGCGAATTCTTGGAAACATCAAACCCCATGAATGCTTCTTTCTTCATGTCCTTCATAATGATCCTCCAAAATTAGGGGCAGATCGCCTTCGGAGTTCAGGCCAAGATTAACGCCGATCAAGCCGCCGTACAAAAGACATGCGGTCTTACTGTTGGTCGGACTTTCCCGAGAATTCAGGACTGCTTTGACTGGACGAGAAATCAAACTCCGCATAGGATTTTCACAAACAAGGAGCAAACACGTGTTGAATAGACGGCGGGTATTAATAGGAGCGGGGGCACTGACATTGCTCCCCACATTATCCGCGCACGCCATGGTGCCGTTTCGCTTGGGATTAACGCCGGTATTCCTTGATAACGACGCCGAAGTCATAAGCCGCATGCGGGCAGCTTTCTCCGAGGCGCTCGGGGTGGACGTGAAGCTGGAGCAGCGGCGCACCTATGAGGAGGTGACGGCGCTGTTGCTGGAGGGCTCGATTGATGCGGCGTGGCTCTGTGGCTATCCATATTTGCAGCATAAAGAGGCGCTGTCGCTGATGGCAGTGCCGGTCTGGAACGGGCGACCGCTTTACCAGTCCTACCTGATTGTCGGAACCGACAGCACGGCAAAGGGGCTGGCGGATTTGCGCGGGGGAACCCATGCCTATTCGGACCCGAATTCCAATTCCGGCTATCTGGTGACGGTCTCGGACCTTGTGCGCATGGGCGAGCGGCCCGAGACGTTTTTTGGCCGCACGATCTTTACCTATGGCCACCGAAATGTGGTGCGCGCCGTGGCAGGCGGTCTGATGCAATCGGGCAGTGTGGACGGCTATGTGTGGGAGGCCTTGGCCAAAACCGAACCGGCGCTCACCGCCCGCACCAAGGTACTGACCCGCTCCGAGTGGCTCGGCTTTCCGCCCTTTTGTGGCCGCAGCGACCAGATGGGTACGCCGCGGATGCAGGCCATGCAGCAGGCCATTCTGGGGCTGGACAAAACCGAAAAAGGCCGCGCCGCGCTCTCGCTTTTGCAGTTGGACGGCATGACCAAGGCCGCGCCCTCGCTCTTTGACGGCATTGCCGCGCGGATGCGGATCATGGAGACGGTTCGCCCGTGAACCTGTTACACCGAATTCCTTTTTCCCTCAGGGTGCCGATGTTCACCGCCGCCCTGATGATTTTGGTGGGGTTTCTGGCCTCACAGCAGGTGCTGGCCGCCTTGCGGCAGGTGCAGGATGCCCGCATCCGCGAACTGGCGCAACTTCAGATCGAAGCGCTGTCGGTGGCGCTGGGGCCACTGGTGTCGCGCAATGATATTTGGGGGGTCTATGACACGCTGGACCGCGCCTCGGGGCAAAACGAGGGGCAGCGGCTGGTGTTTGCCGCTGTGGCCAATGCTGGGGGCGCGGTGCTGGCCGCTACCAACCCGCGCCGCGCGCCGGTCGATAGCAACATTGCGGCGCTGACCAAAGGGGCGCAGGCGCTGGATGCGCTGTCGGTCGCGGGAAAAACCGCCGAGATCAAGGTATTGGCCCCGCTTGTCTATCAGGGCCGCGAGGTCGGGCAGATATTGACCGAAATGGATGTCTCGGACCTTGTCGCCGCGCGCCGGCGGGTGTCGCGCTGGCTGCTGATCGGCAATGCAGTGGCTACGTTTTTGCTGGCCATCCTTGGCTATCTGGTGATGCGCCGGATCTTGATGCCCGTCACCCGCGTGGTAGAGCGGATGCGGGAATCCGCCGATGCGCCCGAGCCGATTGCCCCCTCGGACATGCCTGCCGGAGATAGCGAAATGGCACAATTGGCGCGGAGCTATAACTCCATGGTCGGCGCGATCGGGGCCAAGGCAGAGGCCGACCGGCGGCTGGCCGAACGCGAGCGATTCGTCAGCCTCGGGCGGCTGTCGTCGTCCTTGGCGCATGAAATCAACAACCCGCTGGGTGGGCTCCTGAATGCCGTGGACACGGTGCAAAAATACGCCGACCGTCCTGACGTTGTGCGCGAAAGCGCCGATCTCTTGAGGCGTGGCCTCGGCCATATGCGCGACGTCGCCCGCGCCACGCTGGACCTGAACCGGCTGGACCACACAGGCGCGGTTTTGGCGGCCGAGGATTTTCACGACCTCAAGCTGCTCATCGAGCCGGAAATCAGCCGCCAGCAACAGCGGCTGGGCTGGGAGGTGGGCAAAATCACCTGTACCTTGCCCGCTGCCCCGGTGCGCCAAATCGCACTCAACCTGCTTCTGAACGCCAGCGAGGCGGCGGGGAGAGAGGGGCGGGTTTCCCTAAAGGCCGGTCATAGCGGCGGGCGGCTCTGCCTTGAGATTGCCGACAGCGGGCCGGGATTGTCCAAATCCGCCTGCGCGCGGCTTTTAGGCACGGAAGCAGCGGTGACGGGCAGCGGCGTGGGCCTGCGGCTGGTGCGCGACCTCGTGAACCAGCTCAAGGGCTGCGTGAGCTTTGACCGTGCCGGTGGCGAAACGATCATTCGGGTCGAGCTGCCATGCTGAACGGGCTGAACATCATCTTGGTCGAGGATGATGAGATCATGGGCGGCTCGTTGATGCAGCGTCTCAAACTGGAGGGGGCGACGGTAAGCTGGCACAAGCAAACCCGCACTGCGCTTGGGGCCATCCGCACCCCGCGCATGCCCGTGGATGCGGTGATTAGCGATATTCGTCTGCCCGATGGCTCGGGGGAAGAGCTGTTTACCACGCTTTGCCAAAGCACCACCCCGCCGCCGTTTTTGTTTGTCACCGGCCATGGCGGCATTGAACAGGCGGTGCGACTGATGAAGGCGGGGGCGATTGATTATGTTGCCAAACCTTTCGAGATATCGGTGCTGCTGGAGCGGCTGGCAAACCTGCTGGCGGTTGGCCCCGTTGACGATCTGCCTCCTGTTCTGGGCATTTCACCCGCCGCCCGTCGGATCGAGGATCTGACCCAAAAGGCAGCGGCAAGTGACGGGGCGGTGCTGATCCTCGGGGGGCCGGGCACTGGCAAGGGACTGGTCGCGCGGCGTATTCACGAAATGTCCGACCGGTGTGCGGCACCTTTTGTCACCGTGAATCTCGCGCGCGAACCGGATGCCGCCGCCGCGTTGCTGAAACCCGGTGGCAGTCTTGAGAGGGTAGGCGAAGGGGTGCTTTACCTGCATGCGCTGCCGTTGTTGCCCGAAGCTGCGCAAGCGGGCCTTCTGGCCATGCTCGAAAGTGACTTTCCAGCGCGCATCATTGCCTCGTGCCGCAAGGGAGCCACGGAAATTGTTGCCCGGGGCGGCCTTGGAGCCGAGTTGTTCTTTCGCCTCGGGATGATGGAAATCGCGGTGCCTCCCCTTTCTGACCGCCCCGAGGATGCTGTCTGGCTGATGGCGCGTCTGTTTGGGGCGATGAACGCACACCGCGCGGTGCCGCTGGACGGAATTTCCGGCCTTACCGAGGAAGCGGTGCGAAACCACGACTGGGCCGGTGGCGGGCGCGAGCTGCGCGCACGCATGGTGCGCGGTGTTGCCAATGCCGCCGGTCCCCTTTTGCAGCCGACCGATCTTTTCCCCGATTATATCGCCGATGGCGGCCCGCTGCGCACCCTTGCCGAGGCCCGAGAAGCCGCCGAGCGTCGGCATATTGTCACCGCGCTTGAACGCTGTGACCGACAGGTCGGGCAGGCCGCGAAACTGCTAGGCGTGTCGCGCACGACGCTGTGGGACAAGATGCAGAAATACGGTCTGCAGCGCGAGGACCGCTGAGGCCTCAGGCGATTCCCACCGTCTGCCCGAACGCGCGAGCAAATCCCCATCTGATGTTCAGAATTCCGAACATGAAAAAAATATCCCTGATTACAGGATCTTGAAGCCGCGTTTTGCGCCGATTGTTTGGCTCCCAAATTTTTTTGCGCTGCTATCCTTGCCGGGCATAACAACCTTAGGGAGGACCTCACAAGATGAGATGCAAGAACTTGGTCGATGTCGGCCGCCGGCAATTTTTGCGCGGCGGCGCAATGGCGACAGCGGGTGCCGCCGTGGTTACCGTCGCTGGAGCCTCAAGTGCAAGCGCAGCGCCGGTTGCAGGCGCACAGCTGGACTATCCATCCAACAAGCTGGCCAATATCGCCGACCTCAAAGTTAACGAGCCGATGGATATCGAATATCCCGACGCCGACAGCCCGGGAGCGCTGATCAAACTGGGCAAGGCGGTCGAGGGCGGCGTTGGCCCGGACGGCGACATCGTGGCCTTTTCGACGCTCTGCCCGCACAAGGGGTATAACGTCAATTACAACGACAAGGATCGCACTATGAACTGCCCCGGCCACTTCTCGCGTTTCGACGTCGAGTCCGGTGGCCAGCAGGTCTGGGGTCACGCCACGTCGAATCTGCCGCAGTTCGTCCTGCGTGTCGATGCAAAGGGCGACATCTACGCCGAAGGCGCCAGCGACCTGATCTTTGGTCGCCCGTCAAACGTGCTCTGAAGGGGAGAAAACGACAATGGCATTTAAAAGACAAATAGACAGACTGCCGATTCCGCCCAAGGATGCAAAGGTGCATAACGTCACCTGCCATTACTGCATCGTTGGTTGCGGCTACAAGGCCTACACTTGGCCGCGCAACAAGCAGGGCACCGCCAAGAGCAACGCGCTGGGGATCGATCTGAGCCAACAGCAAGGCGCTGATGGCACCTGGGTTGCCCCTTCAATGCACAATATCGTGCGTCAGGACGGCAAGGATGTCCATCTTGCGGTTGTTCCCGACAAGGAATGTGTGGTGAACTCGGGCCTCGTCTCGATCCGTGGCGGCCGTATGGCTGAAAACCGCCCCTCGCGCATAACCAACACGCAACAGCAGCGCCTGACCGATCCGATGATCTGGCGCAATGGCACATGGCAGCCGACCAGCTGGGATGATGCGCTGGATCTGGTGGCCCGTGTGACCGCTCGGGTCATCAGTGAATATGGCGAGGATGAACTGCTGGTGTCGATGTTCGACCACGGCGGGTCTGCCGGCGGGTATGAAAACACCTGGGGAACCGGCAAGCTCTATTTCCAGAGCATGAACATCAAGAACGCCCGTATCCACAACCGCCCGGCCTATAACTCGGAGGTTCATGCAACCCGCGACATGGGTATTGGTGAGCTGAACTATAGCTACAGCGACTATGAGGTCACCGATACGATCTTCATGATCGGGGCAAACTCATTGGAAACGCAGACCAACCTGTTCCTGAACCACATGCGCAAGGGCATGGAGAACGGAGCCAGGTTCATTTCCGTTGATCCGCGCCGCACGGTGACGATCAACGCCGCCGAGGAAATCGCCGGCAAGGAAAACGTGTTGCACCTGCCGATCGATCCGGGCAGCGACATGGTTCTGATGAACGCGATCCTGACCCATATCGTTGATAATGGCTGGACCGACAAGGAGTTCATCAAGAACTCAACCTTCCAGGGTGGCGAAGCCGTGGCCGCAGACGCCGCGCATCCCGCTGGTTTGGGCAGTCTCGACTACGCGATGCAGACCTGCCGCACGACAACGGCCAAAGCGGCGGAAATCTGCAAGGTTCCCGAAGCGGACATCATCAAGGCCGCCGAGTGGATTGCCAAGCCCAAGGCTGACGGCTCGCGCCGCAAATGTGTGACCTGCTATGAAAAAGGCATCATTTGGGGCAACGACAATTATCGCAGCAACGGTGCGATTGTGAATATTGCACTGGCAACGGGCAATATCGGTCGTGAAGGTGGCGGCTGCTGTCGTCTGGGCGGACACCAGGAGGGGTATTATCGTCCCGCCGATCACGTCGGACGTCCGGCCACCTATGTTGACCAGCTTCTGATCAGCGGTGGCGGCAAGGTGCAGCATATCTGGGCCTGTGACCACTTCAAGACCACACTGAACGCGGCCCAGTACAAGAAAGTTCATCGTCGGCGTGCCGGCATGGTCAAGGATGCCATGGACGCCGCGGCGTCAGGCACCCGTGAACAGCAGGTCGAGGCAATCCTTGCCGCGGTCAATGCCGGTGGCCTGTTCGTTGTCGATACCGATATCATCCACAGCCAGATCGGGCAGAACGCACATGTGATCCTGCCGGCGGTGGAAAGCAACGAGATGAACCTGACCTCGATGAACGGTGAACGCCGTCTGCGCCTGTCCGAGAAATACATGGACGGCCCGGGCGACGCCAAGCCAGACTGCCTGATCGCTGCCGGCATTGCCCAGAACCTCGAGCGCGTCCTGCGTGAGATGGGCAAGAATGATTATGCCGACAAGTTCAAGGGCTATGATTGGAAGACCGAGGAAGACGCCTTCATGGACGGTTATCATCAAGGCAACCCAGATGTGACCTATGACCGCCTGCGCGCGATGGGCAACAATGGGGTGCAGGAACCTGTTCACGGATACGAGAACGGCAAGCTGCTGGGCACGCCGCGTCTTTACGCCGATGGCAAGTTCGATCGCCACGGCCGTAAGGACAAAAAGGCGTTGTTCTGTGCCGCCGGTTGGCGTGGGCTGCAGGCACCCGGCAAAGAGCGCGAGCGGGCAACGCACAAGTTCTGGATCAACAACGTCCGGGCCAACATCTTCTGGCAGAACCAGTTCTTGGATCAGGACAATGACTTTATCCAGGATCGCTTCCCCTATCCATTCATCGAGATGAATCCTCAGGATATGGCCGATATGGGCCTGAATCCGGGCGATCTGATCGAGATCCACAACGAGAATGGATCGACTCAGGGGATGGCCTACCCGACCAAAACGGCGCGTCCGGGGCAGGTTGCGATGGTCTTTGGTTCGCCCTCGGGCAGTCAGGGTAACGTCGTCAACCCCGGCGTGAACGAGCTGGTGTTGCCAGACTACAAGCACACCTGGGGCAACATCCGCAAGATTGCGAATGCCACGCCCAAGGCCAAGGGTGTTTCCTTCAAGTCCAAGGAATACACCAGCTAGAGCGGGTTTAAACCAATGGAACGGGCGGCCTTTGTGCCGCCCGTTTTTATATCCAATGCGGTTTTAGGGTTGTAAATATTATTATTTTATATATTCATGAAATATGGAAAATGTGATTCTCGATCGGCTAACCACCCTCGGACACCCGCAGCGTATGGCAGTGTTTCGCTTATTGATGCGACGCTACCCGGATGCCGTGCCGGCAGGTGAACTCGGGCAGGCGCTCGGACTGAAGCCCAGCACGCTTTCGGTCTACCTCGCCGCGCTTGCCTCCGCTGGTTTGGTGGGTAAAACCCGCCACGGTACATCCCTGCATTACAAGATAGAAATGGAGGCTGCGCGTGAGGTCATTGACTATCTGTTTCTGGACTGTTGCCGGGGTCGGCCACAGCTTTGTCCAACTGTTTATTCCGGCCAAAATCGAGGAAACGCTCTGATGCCCAGCCGAAAACTAAATGTCATTTTTATATGCACCGGAAATTCGGCACGCTCGATATTGGCGGAATCAATCCTGCGCGATGAAGCGGGAGACCGCTTCAATGCCTATTCCGCCGGCACGCGACCGGCGGGTAAACCCAATCCCTTCGCGCTTGCCCTGTTAAAGGAAAAGGGTCACAAAACATCGGGGCTGCGCTCAAAAAATCTGGACGAATTCCAGCAGAGGGGTGCGCCGCAGATGGATTTCATCTTCACGGTTTGTGATTCCGCCGCCAACGAGGAGTGCCCGCTTTGGCCGGGCCAGCCGATCAGCGGCCATTGGGGCATCCCCGATCCGGCGGCTGTGAAGGGGAGTGATACCGATAAATACCGCGCCTTTGAGACCGCCTATGCCCAGATGCAGGCGCGCATTAGGGCCTTCCTCGCCCGTAACCCCGAGGGGTTGGACAAGGGTGCCTTGCAGAAACATATTGATCAAATCGGCGCTTTAGCGCACACGGAATAGGATAAGGTAGTGTCGCGAGCAATGCCCGAAAGTTGGTGATGGGCTGATTGGGTGGCATATCATGGCGGTGTTGACGCGCCGCGATTCTCCGCAGAGAAAAGGATATGCCACATGAAAGGTGATACGATTTTGGAGTTCAGCGATCCAGCCGGAATTTCACCGGATCCGCTGACGGACATCTTGCGCAAGGGTGCGCCGGATCTGCTGGCGTAGGCGGTGAAAAGATCCGGTTCAGATCGAGCCTTCTGTCGGCCTGGCTGCGCCGGGCGAAATCGGTCGAGGAGCTGCTACCGTGATTATACCTCAAGGGGTGAGGAGCGCCCGGAAAACAGTCCGGGGGACTGTTTTCAGCGACGAACACGCGGAGCGCCGGACACAGGTGATTTCGGCGAGGCCCTGGCCGCCCTTCCGGGCCCTGATGCGCCGGGCCTGACATCGAGCACCATCTTGCGCCTCAAGGCCGATTGGTGGATCGAATACGAACGCTGGTGCCGGCGCGAGCCTCGCGGCGAAACGCTATGTGTATCTCTGGGCCGACGGGGTTTATTTCAAGCCGCGCATGGACGCCGACAAGCAATGCATGCTGGTGATTATCGGCGCCGACGAGTGGGGCAACAAGGATATTCTGGGCCTTGTGGATGGCTACCGGGAGAGCAGACAGAGCTGGCACGAACTGCTTTTGGACCTGAAGCGTCGCGGCCTGAGCAAGGCCCCGGCCTGGCCATCGGCGAAGGCGCACTCGGCTTCTGGAACGCCCTCAGCGAGGTGTTTGGCACAACCCGCGAGCAACGCTGCTGGGTGCACAAGATGGGCAACGTTCTGAACGCCATGCCGAGGTCGCTGCAATGCCGGGCCAGTCCATACCCGCTGATGTGGAATCGAAAGAGGCGCAGGTTGTGGGATTCCGGCGGTTACATCATTCTGAATGACAGGGCTTCGGCCAGATGGTGCCGGGCAATGCCCTTGGAGTCGTCAAGATCAGCGATCGTGCGCGCGACCCGCAGAACGCGGTGATACCCGCGGGCCGAGAGGTGGAATTTTTCGGCCGCGCGGGTCAGCAGTTCGATGCCGTCGGCCTCAGGGGTGGCGATTTCTTCAAGCAACCGCCCTTGGGCGTCAGCATTCACCCGGCAGCCTTGCGTGCCAGCAAAGCGCGCGCTCTGGACTTCGCGGGCGGCGGAAATGCGGGCGGCGACGCTGCTCGAGGGTTCGCCATCGGCAGGCAGGGACAAATCCTGCATGGTCACGGCCGGCACCTCCAGACGCAAATCGAAACGATCCAAAAGAGGGCCTGAAATCCGCCCCAGATAATCGGTGCCGCAGTTAGGCGCCCGGTTGCAGGCCAGAGCGGGATCGGCCAGATGCCCGCATTTGCAGGGGTTTGCCGCCGCCACCAGCAAGAATCGGCTGGGGTAGCGTACATGGGCATTGGCCCGGGCGACGACGACATCACCAGTCTCGATAGGCTGGCGCAGGGTTTCCAGAACCGCACGCGAGAACTCGGGGATTTCATCCAGAAACAGGACGCCATTATGTGCCAACGAGATCTCGCCGGGTTTTGCGCCACGTCCGCCGCCGACAATAGCCGCCATCGAGGCCGTGTGGTGGGGCGTGCGAAAGGGGCGCGTGCGTGATATCCCGCCCTCGTTCATAAGCCCCGCGAGCGAGTGGATCATTGACGTCTCAAGCGCTTCCTCGGCGCTGAGCGGGGGTAGGATGCCCGGCAAGCGGGCAGCCAGCATGGACTTTCCCGACCCGGGAGCTCCGATCATCAGCAGGTGGTGGCGTCCTGCCGCCGCGATCTCAAGCGCGCGCTTAGCCCGTTGCTGGCCTTTGACGTCGCAAAGATCGGGGGCGTCTGCCGGGCTGGTGACGTCTCCGGGCTGCGCGGGGGCCAAGACGGTCCGGCCGGTGAAATGGTGTATGCAGGCCAAAAGCGAACGCGCAGCAATGACCTCGGTTGCATCAACCCATGCGGCCTCGGCGCCGCAGGATTGAGGGCAGATCAGGCGGCATCCCCGGCTGGCCGCACCAACGGCTGCAGGCAGGGCACCAAGCACGGGAACCAGCGTCCCGTCAAGGGACAGCTCGCCCAGCGCGACGCTTTGTGCAATATCGTCGCCGGGCAGAATATTCAGCGCCGCAAGCAAGGCAAGGGCGATCGGCAAATCAAAATGCGATCCTTCCTTGGGCAAATCGGCAGGCGACAGATTGACCGTGATTCGCCGAGCGGGCAGCGCGATTGACATTGACGTCAGGGCGGCGCGCACCCGTTCGCGGGCTTCGGATACAGCCTTGTCAGGCAGACCAACGATGGAAAAGGCGGGCAGGCCCGGGGTGATGGCGCATTGCACCTCGACAAGGCGGGCGTCAATTCCCTGAAAGGCCACCGTATATGCGCGCGAAACCATCCCTGTCCCCGTTGTTCTGGGGGGAGCCTAGGGGATCGTGGTTAAGCAATGATAAACCACCCGGCAAATAACCTGAGTGTATCCCGCCTCAGACCTTAAACCGTGCATCAAGGATTCCGGCGTCCCCGGCCTCATCCTTGACATGGGCCTGATAGGGTGCGCGCTTGCCACGATAAAGGATGCCGGTGTTCAAGCCGTCATCGGTCAGAATGCGACGTGCGGCGCGTGCTGGGTCGTCGGTTTCATCGACCGAGGCCCGATGAACGGCACCTTTCCAAGCGCGCTCATCCGGACGGAAGGTAACACAGGGGCTAAGGATTTCGACAAAGGAAAAGCCAGGGTGATTGACCGCCTCGACAATGGTTTTGGTGGTGTTCTTGATGTCGCCGGAAAATTCGCGCGCAACGAAATTTGCGCCGGATGCCAGCGCGATCACCAGCGGTTGAAAGGGTGACAGGCCGGTGCCGCCGGGCGACAGGGCGCTGTCCCAGTCGGGCTCGGTCGTGGGCGAGGGCTGGCCCTTGGTCATGCCATAAACCCGGTTGTCCATGACGATATAGGTCATGTCGATATTGCGCCGACAGGCGTGCAGGAAATGGTTGCCGCCAATGGAATAGCCATCGCCATCGCCGCTCATCACCAGCACCGTCAGGTCGGGGCGCGACACCTTCAACCCCGAGGCCAGCGCCAGCGAGCGCCCATGGACCCCGTGAAAGCCATAGCAATTCGTATAGGCCGGAATGCGCGAGGAACAGCCGATGCCGGAAATTACCGCCATGTCCTTGGGGTCGCGGTTCAGGTCGGCCATCGCCTTGGTGATCGACATCAGCACATGGTAATCACCGCATCCGGGGCACCAGATCGGGGTGACATCGGATTTGTAGTCTTTGGCTTTGAATGCGTTGGCGTTCATGATGCGCTCCAGTCTTTGATGGCGGTGACGATTTCATCGGGCCCGATCAGATCCGGGCCTTCGCGGTTCAACTGTTGTACCGCGCAGGGCAGGTCCATATGGGCGCGGATATGCCTGAAAAACTGGCCGCTGTGGGATTGCTCGATCACCAGCAGGCGTTTGGTCTGTGCCAGTTCGCGCCCCAGCGCCTCGGCGGGAAACGGCGAGATCTGACGCAGCGCGATCAGCTTTACCCCGCGCATCTGCCGCATGGCCTCGCGCGCGGGGCCGGTCAGCGAGCCCCAAGTCAGGATCGCGGTCTCGCCCCCTCCTTCGACCACACCCCAGAGGTTGCCATAGTCGAAAGCCTCGACCTTGGTGCGGCGCTTGTCCATTTGCGCCTTTTGATCCGTGGCGCGGCTGGAGGGGGTGCCGCTCTGATCGTGGGTTAGCCCATCGGCGGTATATTGCCCCCCGCGCGTGCCGGGGAGGGCCATCGGCGAGATCCCGTCAGCGGTTATGGCATAACGGTGGTAGGTTTCGTCGCGTTCCTGCCGGTATGTTGTGCGCTGCGCCAGAAAGGCGACATCGGCGGGGCGCTCGACCAGAACCCGCGCCTGCCCGAGCGACTGATCCGATAACAAAATGACGGGAACCTGCATCGCCTCGGCCATATGAACGGCCCATTGCGCAGTGAACAGGCAGTCGGCAACGCTGGTCGGGGCGACAACCACGTGCGGCGCATCGCCGTGAAAGCCGTAAACCGCGATATTTAGGTCGGATTGTTCCGATTTCGTGGCAATGCCGGTCGATGGCCCGGCACGCATCACATCAACCACCACGACCGGCACCTCGGCGGCGGCGGACAGGCCGAGCGCCTCCATCATCAGGGCCAGACCGGGGCCCGAAGTTGCGGTCATCGAGGGACGGCCGCCAAAGGAGGCACCAATTGCCATATTGATCGAGGCCAGCTCATCCTCAGCCTGAACAAGGGCACCGCCAAGGTTTTTCAACGCCGGGGCCAGATATTCCAGCACATCTGTTGCCGGCGTAATCGGATAGGCCGCGGCAAAGCGGATCCCGCCGCGAATGGCGCCAAGGCCGACGGCCTCGTTGCCGGTAATCAGCCAGCGCTCACCAGTTTGCACCGGTGCGCAGGCCAGCGGATAAGCGGGCTGACACGCGGCCGCCACCGCCATTCCGGCGTCGATTCCAGCACGACCGGCGACCACCACCGCATCGCCCTTTTTGCCAAGTTTCGTGCCAAGGACCTGCAACAGCGCATCCGTCGGCAGGCCGATCAGCCCGGCAACAATACCCGCCGCGATCATGTTTTCCCGCCCGCCGGGGATTTTTTTGGCCAGTTCCTTCAAGTCGCATTCGTGAATGGCCACGCCACTGTCGGCAAGGGCCGCCGGAACCGGACCGGCGCTTGGATCAGCAAAGACCAGACCACCCTTGGCCACCGGCATATTGCCGATGAACCGGTCGGCGTTTTTCCAGTCAAGCGCGATCAGGATGTCGAAATCCTTGCTCATGCACTCGGCGGGATGGGTAGCAAGGCGCACCAGCGCTGCCGCTTCGCCACCCCGGATCTGCGGGCCGACCGAACGGTTGAGAACGCCATACCAACCGGCCTTGCCCGCGGCCTCGAGCAAAAGCGAGCCTGCGGTGATCGCACCGGCCCCCCCGGTGCCGACAATGGCAAATGAGATACTGTCGCGTGGCTGGGCCGATCGGGTCATGTTGTGGCTCCTTAAACTTCACGGAATTTTCTGTTGACGGTATTTAGGTATTCGAGTACTTATTTACGGTAATAAGGATACACGGCCTTGTCAACAAGGCAAAGACGGGAGAAATCAGGATGGCGCGACGCTGGGTCATGCAGGCTGCGAATGCACCGCTGGAGCGGCAGGACTTTACCCCCGCCCCACCCGGCGACGGTGAAGTCGTGGTGGAAATCGCGGGCTGCGGCGTTTGCCATACGGACCTTGGCTATTACTATGACGGTGTGCGCACGAACCGGCCCTTGCCCTTGACGCTGGGCCACGAGATCAGCGGGACAGTCGTTCAGGCCGGTGCCGGTGCCGACGCATGGCTAGGCCGCTCGGTCATTATCCCCGCTGTCATTCCCTGCGGGGAATGCGATGCCTGCGCCCGTGGCAAGGGCACCATCTGCAAGTCGCAAAAAATGCCCGGCAACGATATCGAGGGCGGGTTTGCCAGCCATATCACGGTGCCCGCGCGGGGCCTCTGCCCGGTGGAGCCCGAGCAACTGCGGGCGGTCGGGCTGGAGCTGGCCGATGTTTCGGTCGTTGCCGATGCCCTGACCACCCCCTATCAGGCGGCGGTGCAGGCAGGGATCGGCCCCGGCGATCTGGTCGTTGTCAATGGGATTGGCGGTGTTGGAGGATATGCCGTGCAGGTCGCCGCCGCCCTTGGGGCCAGTGTGGTTGCGATTGATGTCGTGCCGGAAAAACTGGCCGCGGTGCAAGAATACGGCGCCAGCCTGACCCTGAACGCTCGAGACTTTGATCGCCGCGCCCTTAAAAACGAGATCGCGGACTTTGCTGCCAAAAACGGCCGACGCAACCGCGAGTGGATCATCATGGAGACCTCGGGGACAGCCGCCGGGCAAAAGACCGCCTTTGGTCTACTGAACCACGGCGCAACGATGTGTGTCGTCGGCTTTACCATGGACAAGGTCGAGGTCCGCTTATCAAATCTGATGGCCTTTCACGCGCGCCTATTGGGAAACTGGGGCTGCCCGCCCGATCTTTATCCCGGCGCGCTGGATCTGGTTCTGAGTGGCAAGGTCCGCTTGCAGCCCTTCATCGAACAGCGCCCCCTTGACCAGATCAATCAGGTTTTCACCGAGGTTCACGACGGAAAACTGCTGCGGCGGGCCATTCTGGTGCCAACGCTATGACGGAGACTATCATGCCCGACACTTTCTCTTTCCGCCCCCACGATCTGGTGCCCGACGATGCCCGCGCCGCGATTTGCGACGAGGTTATTCTGGAAAAACGCCCGGCAAAAGACGCCGATGGCGCCGAGGTTGACGGACTCTATAACGCCTGGATCATCCTGAACAACCCGGCGCAGTTCAACTCTTACACAACGGCGATGGTCAAGGCGGTGATCCTGGCCTTTCGCGCCGCGAGCAATGCACGCGATGTCAACGCGGTAGTGTTTACCGGGGTCGGAGACAAGGCCTTTTGCACCGGCGGCAACACCCGCGAATACGCCGAATATTACGCTGGCCGACCGCAGGAATACCGCCAGTACATGCGCCTCTTCAACGATATGGTCAGCACCATCTTGACCTGTGACAAGCCGGTGATCTGCCGCGTCAACGGGATGCGCATCGGCGGCGGTCAGGAAATCGGCATGGCCTGCGATTTCTCGATTGCGCAGGACTTGGCCCGTTTTGGGCAGGCGGGGCCAAAACATGGCTCGGCGGCAATCGGGGGATCGACAGACTTTCTGCCGGTGATGATCGGGGCCGAACAGGCGATGGTCTCAGGGGTGCTGTGTGAGCCGTTCTCGGCCCAAAAGGCGCTGCGTCTGGGGCTGCTGACTGATCTGGTGCCGGGCCTCAAGGTCGATGGGAAATACATCGCCAACCCGCTGGTTGAAACCCGCATGATCACAGACGCGTGGGGCCGCCTGCTGCATGGCGAGGCTAAAACCGGCGATGATCTCGCCGCCGGCAAGGCGCTGCTAAAACGCGGGCAGATTGACCTTTCGGCGCTGGATGATGCGGTCGAGCGGCTGTGCACCAAGCTGCTGCTGACCTTTCCCGACTGCACCACGAAATCAGTCGAGGAGTTACGAAAACCCAAGCTGAACGCGTGGAACGCAAACAAGGAAAACTCCCGCGCTTGGCTGAGCCTGAACATGATGACCGAGGCCAACGCCGGGTTCAGGGCGTTCAACGCCGGCACTCGTGAAACCGGACGCGAGGTTGATTTTGTTGCCCTGCGTCGGGCCCTTGCTGCGGGTCAGATCTGGACACCCGAGTTCATCGACAGCCTGATGCCCGGCGCCGGGGAGGGCAAAGACAGGTGACGGCTCCGCTTTTGATATCCCGCGAACAGGATGGCGCCCTCTTGCGCCTGACCCTGAACCGTCCCAAGGCAAATATTGTGGACGCGCGCATGATCGTCGCCCTTGATTCGGCACTGGAACAGGCGTTGGCGGACCCGGAGCTGAAGGCCGTTCTGCTGGCGGCCAACGGACCACATTTCAGCTTTGGCGCGTCGGTAGAAGAGCATATGCCGGAAAGCTGTGCAGCGATGCTGAACGGCTTACACGGACTGTTACGGCGGATGCTGGAAAGCCCGGTTTCAATCCTCGTTGCGATTCGCGGGCAATGTCTGGGGGGTGGGCTGGAGCTGGCTCTGGCGGGACACCGGCTGTTCGCGGCACCGTCCTCCAGCCTCGGACAGCCGGAAATGCGGCTGGGCGTTTTTGCCCCGGCCGCCAGCTGTCTGCTGCCGCCACGTATCGGTCAGTCGCGCGCCGAAGACATGCTGCTGAGCGCGCGGAGCCTGACCGGTGAAGACGCCTTGCAAAACGGCCTTGTGGATCAACTGGCCAAGGACCCCGAGGCCGCGGCTGTGGATTATTTTACCGTCCATCTGGCGCCGAAATCCGCCAGCTCGCTGCGGTACGCAGTGCGCGCAGCCCGCCTTGGATATGTCGAGAGCATGGTCAAAAAATTGCAAGTCGTTGAAAATATGTATCTTTACGAGCTTATGAAAACCCGCGACGCGGTTGAGGGGCTAAACGCCTTCATCGCCAAGCGCCCAGCCAAGTGGGAGAACCGATGACAAACCCAACCACATCCGAGATCATCGCACGCTGTCAGGAGCTTTACGACGATCTGCGATTCACCAGCGCCCGCGACTGGAAAGACGCTGAACCGGGGCGCAAGGTTATCGCCCATATGCCGATATATGTTCCGCGTGAGCTGATCCACGCTGCCGGCATGTTGCCGCTGGGGATCATGGGAGGTGGCGACAATCTGGAGGTCATCCACGGCGACGCCTACTACCAAAGCTATATCTGCCGGATCCCGCGCTCGACCATCGAGCTTGGCCTGTCAGGGCGGCTCGATTTCGTGGACGGGATGATCTTTCCCTCGATCTGCGATGTGATCCGCAACCTGTCAGGCATGTGGAAAATGCTGTTTCCCGAGGTTTACGTCAAATATTTCGACGTGCCGCAAACCTATGACGACGACATCGGCGGCACGTTTTATATCGGCGAGATGCGCGAGTTCCTGACCGATCTTGAAGCTCTGGCCGGGCGCAAGATCAGCGATGACGACATTCGCACCTCGATCACCGTTTACAACGAGAACCGCCGCGCGATTGCCGAACTTTATCGCCTGCGAGCGGCCAAACCATGGCAGGCTCCGGCGTCCGAGGCCTATCTGGTGATGCGCGCGGGCCTGACCCTGCCGGTTGAAGATCACACCCGCCTCGTGCACGATTACATCGCCGCGGCAAAGGCCGAAAAGCGCCCAATCAAGGACAACTCGCGGATCATTCTGACCGGTATGTTCTGCGAACAACCGCCCCTTAACCTGATAAAATCTCTGGAGCTTTCCGGCTGCTATGTGGTTGACGACGACTTTATGCTGGTCAGTCGCTGGCTGGTTGGCGATGTGCCGACGGACGGGGACCCGGTTTACAACCTCTCGCAGGCGTTTCTGCATCAGTCGATGTCCACGGCGGCAAAATATGAGCCAGACGAGGCCGAAAAAGGCCAGTTCCTGGTGCGCGCGGTCAGGGACACCGGTGCCGAAGGGGTGATTTTTGCCTCGACCAGTTTTTGCGATCCCGCTCTGTTGGACCGGCCAATGCTGCAAAACGTCCTGAAGGCAGCCGATATCCCCTACATCGCCTTCAAATACTCTGAAAACTCTGGGCAGATGCAGCCGATCCGCGAACAGGCCGGAACCTTTGTCGATTCAATCAAACTCTGGAGCGCCGCATGAAACCTTCGATCCTGAAAGCCCAACCCGCCGACGTCCAAAAGGACGCCTCCATGATCAAGCAAAAACAGATGATGGCAGGCCATTACGACCGCCTGACAAGCGCCCCAGAGACCGGCGCCAAGGTCGCCTCGACCTTTGTACCGGGAAATTTGAACGAGTTGATCATGTGCTTTGATCTGGTCAACAACCTGCCCGAGGTGAACGCCATCCAGAACGGCCTGCGCAAGAAATCCGGCGCCTATATCATGGAGGCCGAGCGCTCGGGCCATTCCGAGGACGTCTGCACCTATGTGAAATCCGACATCGGCATGATGCTGAAGGGTAACATCGGCCCGAACGGCAAACCCTTGCCAAAGCCCGACGTTCTGCTTTTGAGTTACACCGGCTGTTTCACCTTTCTGAAATGGTTCGAGCTTTTGCGCGAGCAATACAAATGCCCAACCATTTTCTTGCAAACCCCCTATATGGCCGATGGAAAGATCACGCCAAACATGATCCAGTACATGGTCAAACAGTTGAAAGAGAACGTTATTCCGGTTCTCGAAGAGGTCTCGGGGGTCAAGTTCGACATTGATCGTCTGCGCGAATATCTGAAAAAATCCGCCGTTGCCGAGGACGATCTGGTCGCCGTCTTGCAAAGCGCCAAGAACAAGCCCTCGCCCATCGATGCCTATTTTGGCGGCATCTATTACATCGGCCCGATTTTCGGCGCCTTTCGCGGCACAGACGACGCGATCGACTATTATCGGTTCCTGCGCGCCGAAGTGGAAGAGCGCATCGCCAAGGGGCTTGGCCCGGTCACGCCCGACGGCACCATGAGTGAGGAGAAATATCGTCTGGTCGTCGAAGGCCCACCCAACTACACGAATTTCCGCCAGTTCTGGAAAATGTTCTATGACGAGGGCGCAACCGTGGTTGCCTCGAGTTATACCAAGGTTGGCGGCACCTATGATTACGGCTTTCGCCACAACCCCGACAAGCCGCTGGAAAGCCTCGCGGAATATTGCCTGAATGTATACACCAACCGCAGCCTGCCAATGCGCATTGATATGCTGAGCGATTATATCAACGAGTATGAAGCCGACGGGTTGCTGATCAATTCCATCAAATCCTGCAACAGCTTTTCCGCCGGGCAGTTGTTGATCATGCGCGAGGTTGAAAAACGCACCGGAAAACCGGCGGCCTTTATCGAAAGCGATCTGGTGGACCCGCGTTATTTCTCGGGTGCCAATATCAAGAACCGGCTGGAAAGCTATTTCCAGATGGTTGAACAAAAACGCAGCGGACGGGGGGCAGCGGCATGAAAACCTTTGTGGGAATTGACCTCGGCTCAACCACCACCAAGGCGGTGCTAATGGACGAGGACGAAAAGGTTCTGGGCCGCGGGATCACCAACTCGCGCTCGAACTATGACACGGCCTGCCGCGTGGCCCAGCAGGAGGCGGCGGTTGATGCGCGCTTTACCCTGTTTCGCCGCGAATTCGGTGCCGAGGATGGCAGCAAGCAGGAGGTCGAGGACTTTCTCGCCAGTCTCGAGCGCGCCTTTCGTTTGGAACAGTTTCTTGAACAACTCGACGATCTTGAGGAAACCTGTATTCGGCAGGTTCAGGGGGCGCGGTTTGAAAAGAATGCCGCTGGCGTGAAAACGGCTCTGGCCGAGGTCTTTGGCCGTCTGCGCGGCGAGGCGCCGGCGATGTATGCACCGGGGGCGGCGCGCAAGTCCGATTTTTTCCGCGATATCGCGGGATCTCGATACTTGGCCCTGGCCGAAGACGTCGCCCGCGCCGCCGATTTGCCTTATGATCTGTTGCTGAATGTCTATGACAAGTCGATCATCGCGGTGGAAAACCGCCCGCCCCGGGGGGTTCTGTCGGACAAATTCCAGCGCGCCCTGAAACGGGTGGTCGCCGAGGGGACGGGCCTGTCGGGGGAAATGCTGAAACCGGTTCAGCACGCACTGGATGTCGAGCTTGAGGAAAGCTATCTCGTTGGCACCGGCTATGGCCGCGTCACACTGCCCTTTTCCAAGGAGCATATCCGCAGCGAGATCCTGTGTCACGGGCTGGGCGCGCATATGATGTATCCTGAAACGCGCACCGTTCTTGATATCGGCGGGCAGGATACCAAGGGGATTCAGGTTGACGAAAACGGCATCGTCGAAAATTTCCAGATGAATGATCGCTGTGCGGCGGGCTGCGGGCGCTATCTCGGCTATATTGCCGACGAAATGAACATGGGTCTGCATGAACTTGGCCCGCTGGCGATGAAATCGGAAAAACCGGCGCGGATCAATTCAACCTGCACGGTGTTTGCAGGGGCGGAATTGCGTGATCGGCTGGCATTGGGTGAGGCACGTGAGGATATTTTGGCGGGTCTACACCGCTCGATCGTGTTGCGGGCAATGTCAATCATCGCGCGCTCGGGCGGGGTTACGGACCAGTTTACGTTTACCGGCGGGGTGGCCAAGAACGAGGCCGCCGTGCGCGAATTGAAAAAGCTGGTGTTTGAAAACTACGGCAAGGTGAAAATCAATATCGACCCGGATTCGATTTATACCGGAGCGCTGGGCGGGGCCGAATTTGCCCGTCGCGCCGCCGAGGGGCGTTTGGAAGGAGTGGACGCATGACCATTGCAGCAGGAATTGATGTCGGCACGGGGGTCGTCAAGGCGGTGATCTTCAAGGTCGAGAACGGCACTGAAACGTGGTTGTCGCGCGCCAATATGCGCATCCGCCAACGCGACCCGATGGAGTTGGCGCGCGAGGCGTTCGAGCAGTGTCTTGAGGATGCGAACCTCGAGGAAAGAGACATAGATTATGTGGCCACGACGGGCGAGGGCGAGGCGATTCCCTTTCACACCGGGCATTTTTATTCGATGACCAGCCACGCGCGCGGGGCGCGGTTTCTGAACCCCGAGGCGGTTGCTATTCTGGACTGCGGCGCCTTGCACGGGCGTGCCATCATCACCGATGAGCGCGGCAAGGTCCTGAACTACAAGATGACCAGCCAATGCGCTTCAGGCTCGGGGCAGTTCTTGGAAAATATCGCACGATACCTCGGCATTGCGCAGGACGAAATCGGCAGCCTGTCACTGTCGGCGGACAACCCCGAAGAGGTCAGCTCGATCTGCGCGGTGCTGGCGGAAACCGACGTCATCAACATGGTTAGCCGGGGCATCACGGCACCCAACATTCTGAAGGGCATCCACATGTCCATGGCCAACCGTCTGGCCCGGCTGTTGAAAAGCATCGGCGCCCGCGAAGGAGTCATCATGATGACCGGCGGTCTGGCGCTGGATGAGGGGCTGTGTGCGGCCATGCGTGAGCAGCTGGGCAAGATGAAAGGGGTGACAGCCGAGGTCGCGAACCACCCGGACTCGATCTACGCCGGGGCAATCGGCGCGGCGCTCTGGGGGGCGTTCCGGGCGGAAAAACTGGCTGCGGCCGGACACTTGTTGAAAGCATCCTGAGGCACGAAAAGGAGAAACACCAATGGCCCTGATGATCATCGAAAGCTGCACCGCCTGCGATGCGTGTGAGCCGGTCTGCCCAAACGAGGCGATCTCGGTGGGGGATCCCATCTATATCATCGACCCGATGAAATGCACCCAATGCGTCGGCGAAGAGGATGAGCCGCAATGCCGTCTGGTTTGCCCGGAATCCTGCATCGTGGACAATCCCGACTGGGTGGAAAGCGAAGAAGAACTGCAGGCAAAATACGATGCCCTGCACGGCTGATTGCGATCAATCAAGCAGACCCGCCCCCCCGGAACCAAGGGGGGGCCGCGGCGCTGGAAAGCCGCGTTGCGACATGCAAGGTTGCGATCTTGGGGCAGCGGCGGCGTGCATGCCGCACCCGTTTCAGAGTGGGCAGCTTAGCGCGATGCTCTGGCTCGGGGCAAAACCTGACAGGCTGAAAAAGGCGATCAGGGGCGTATCATTCCAGGCAACCTCGGTGCGCAGGCGTTCGACCTGCAATATGGCGAGGTTCGAGATCAACTGGTCCATCAGCGCGCGGCCAATGCCCTGACCTTGAAAGCCGGGGTCGATGCCCAGTGCGTCCATCACGGCCACAGGAACGGTGCGCCCGAACTCGCCATAATCCACCCGTGCCATGATGTAACCGACGACAAAGCCGTCTCGCTCGGCCACCAGCGACAGACGCACGCCCGCACCGACCTCGATCTGACGCTGGATATGGGCAAAATAACTGCCGCGATCCTGACCGGAAAGAGCGCGATCAATACGTTTCACGGCCGCCAGATCCTCGGGTTTCATGGCCCGCAGCAATTCCCGGTCCCGAGCCAAAGCATGGACCTCATCCCCACTGGGATCACTGTAATCGGTCTCTGCCGGATCTCCGGCGTCGTTCAGGTCCGCGTTGACAGTCGGGGAGAACGCCTCGATCGTGCGGCAAAGGACCATCCGCGGCGCCAGATCAAAACCGGCATTGCCAAGGAACCCAAGCAGCGCCCGGTCGGACCAGTCCACCTGTGTTTCAAGGGCCGATGTGCCCTTGTGAACCAGAATTTCCTTAACCCTGTTCAGCAGATCATGCCCCGCGCCGTGGTTCTGGACCTCTCGCGAAACCCCGATGGCATCCAACGCCGCCCGCGCGCCAGGTTGGCCGAAATCGCCGTCAATCAGTCGGGCCATGGCAAAGCCGCACAGGTGGCCCGCGGCGTGCAAACCCACATAGACGTAATCATGCGGGCGTTCCAACGCGGCATCCAGACGGCGTTCAAAGAACGTCCGGCGCGCCTGCCCGCTGCTGGCCTGATCAATGGCGATGACCGCCTCTAGATCAGAGCGCCCGAGCGGCGACAGGTGGGTATCGGTGGCGGTTGCGGCGGTGTGTTCTGTCATGGCGCTCTCATCGGTTGAAGGTTGATTCAAACAGTGCCGGCATAGCGTTCGGCCAGCGCCATGTCGGTCTCGGCGTCCAGCAGATCGTCAAGCATGGGCAGCAGGGCCATTTCTTCTTTCTGGATATGGGCAAACATGCGCTCGACCAACTCGGCAGCCGCGTTGCGATAGCTCTGCCAGCTGCTGGCGGTAAAACCGGTCTCTAGCGCCTGTTTTGAGAGGTCGGCAACCTGCTGGCCAAGGGGCAGAATGGCGGCGTGCTCGGCCCTGAGATGGGCACCGATCGCTTGATCTCCAGCCTCTTCCAGACGCGGGAAAAGTTCAGTCTCTTCAAAGGTGAAATGGGCACTGACCTCTTGTGAAATGGCGCTGGCAGCCAGCGACAGGGTTTTCGAGGTCTGCGCATCGCTGGTATCGGCCGGTTTTCGTTTAGCCTGCGCCAGCAAGCGGTCGAGAGCCTCGATCACCTCAATGGTACGTTGGTGGTCTTCGTGAAGGATCTGCGGGGTGCGGCGAACAAGGTTCATGGGGGACTCCGATTAATACCTATTTAGGTACCTTAATACCGCTTTAGACAAACTGCAAGGGCATGTGGGCTGTTTGCCCATGTATCAGCCGGTTGCCAGATCAAACAGCAGTTTGGTATTCAGAGCGATGATGATCGCCGCTATGACCCACGCCGACCCGGTCAGCCAGCGTGGCGACACCAGCGCCCCCATCTTTTCGCGCGAGGCGGTAAAGCGGATCAATGGCACAATGGCAAAGGGCAGTTGAAAGCTGAGGATGACCTGGCTGAAGATCAGCAGTTTGCCAGTGCTCTCGGCCCCCCACAGGATGATCGCCAACGCCGCCGGGATGATCGCAAGGCCCCGGGTGATCATCCGGCGCAACCACGGGCGCAGGCGGATATTGATAAATCCCTCCATCACGATCTGACCGGCCATAGTAGCGGTTACAGCCGAGTTCATCCCGCTGGCCAGCAGAGCAACGCCAAAAAGGACCGGGGCCACGGATGCGCCGAGCACCGGCTGCAACAGACGATATGCGTCCTGAATTTCCGCAACCTCTGTCATCCCGTTGCGATTGAATGTCGCTGCAGCCAGAATCAGGATTGCCGCATTGATCGACAGCGCAAACATCAATGCAATCGAAGAATCCAGCGTTGCCATGTGCAAGGCCTGTTTTTTGGAGTTATCATCCAGACCAAAGGCGCGGGTCTGCACGATGCCCGAATGCAGATACAGATTATGGGGCATGACGGTTGCGCCGATAATGCCCAGCGCCAGATACAACATTCCCGGATTGCCAAGGATCTCGCGGTGCGGGGCAAAGCCCCTCAGGACCGCGCCCCAGTCCGGGTCGGCCAGAACGATCTGGATACCAAAGCTCAGCGTAATCACCGCCAACAGCGCGATGACAAAGGCCTCGATCCAGCGAAAGTTCCGGTTTTGCAACCAGAGCACCAGAAAGACGTCAACCGCTGTGATGATGATACCCAGTTCCAACGGGATGTCGAATAAGAGATTCAGGCCAATGGCCGTGCCGATGACCTCGGCCAGATCGGTTGCAATAATCGCGATTTCCGCCAGCACCCACAAGATGCGCGCCGCCCACGCCGGGTAAGCATCCTGACAGGCCTGTGCCAGATCACGTCCGGCACCGATAGCCAGCCGTGCAGCCAGCGCCTGCAGCAGGATCGCCATAATATTTGAGAGCAGCGCAACAAACAGCAGCGTATAGCCGAATTTTGACCCCCCCGCCAGCGAGGTCGCCCAGTTTCCGGGGTCCATATAGCCAACGGCAACCAGATAGCCCGGCCCGAAAAACGCCAGAAAACGGCGAAAGGGCGTCATGCTGGGCGAGACCTTGATCGAGCGAAACACCTCGGTCATCGAGGGCGCGCTGCGCTCTTTCAGCCAGCCGTTCGGCGTATCCTGCATATGTATCCCAAAAATGCGAATGATTATCAACAGCGTTTGTGACGATTCCCGGAATTTTGTCAAGCCGTTATATTTTCTGGCCGAGCCGCACGCCGACTACGCTATGTCCTGCACGGGGGAATGTGAAGGGGTCAACATTATCCCGAAATGCATTATAAGCAACGAAAACCGAAAAAAGGCCGCGCCATGTCCAAACCGTTCAACATCCTTGCCGTCGCACAAAGGGGGCGTCTGTCCTATGAAGCGGTGATTTTTGCCGCGTCCCTGAAACACGCAGTTGAGCAGCGCGCGGAACAGACAGGCTCAGAGGGGCGCAAGGTATCGCTCTATATAGCCGAGCCCCAGCCGGGAGAGCGCTGGGATCAGGACCCGCGGATCGACGATGACGAGTTGCGCGACCTCCTGATCTCGCTTGGGGCCCAAATCATCCCGTTTGAAAGCCGGGTTTTCGGCCAGTCCTATCCCTACGGCAACAAGATCGAGGCGCTATTGGCCCTGCCAAAGGACGAGCCGTTCGTGTTTTTTGACACTGACACGCTGTTTCTGGATGACCCGGGCCGGATTGCCTTTGATTTCCAGCGTCCGTCAGCCTCGATGAAGCGCGAGGGAACCTGGCCCGAGATCCAGCTTTACGGTCCTGGCTATGATGCAACCTGGGGCGCCCTTTATGACAAGTTCGGACTGGATTTTGCGTCCTCGCTGGATATGTCCCAGCCCCGTGAATACTGGCAACGCTATCTCTATTTCAACGCCGGCTGGTTTTTCGGGGCCTGTCCGCAACGGTTCGGGCAGTTGTTTCTGGATTACGCCCGGGCCATACGCGACGACCCCCCGCCCGAGCTGGTCTGCCAGTCGCTGGATCCGTGGCTGGATCAAGTCGCGCTTCCGCTGGTCATCCACGCTCTTGGCGGTGGCCGCCCGGGACCCGAGCTGGATGGTCTGGACGGCGAGATAAGCTGCCATTGGCGCGTCCTGCCCCTGCTTTATGCACGTGAGCCCGACCCGGTTATCGAGGTGTTGGAAACCATCGCCGCGCCCAACAAGATCAAGAAGGTGATCAAGCGATACGAGCCGATCAAGCGGATGATATATCAACGTCGCGGGCAGAAAGTGCGGGCCTTGTTTGACCGAAATGACCTGCCTCGCAAAGAGCAGAAGATTCGCAATATCATCAAACGCAACAATCTTTGGATGCGATAACGCGTTTGACCTCCCCTCTTTGAGGCCAGGTTGATCCGCCCCGTGCTCCACCAACCAGTGCGGAGCGTTACTCTTGCGGTTGGCTTGTCTTGATCGCCCCGAGGCTGCTGGCCAGAAGATGTCTGGTGTAGGGGTGGCTGGTCTGTTGGGCACGCATCTTTTCAACGCTGAGGGTCTCGACAATCTCGCCAAGCTGCATGACCGCGATGTCGGTGCAAAGATGACCGACCACCGCCAGATTGTGACTGACCATCAAATAGGTCAGGTTGTGTTCCTTTCTGAGGTCACTCAGAAGATTCAGGATCTCGGCCTGCACCGAGACGTCAAGGGCCGATGTCGGTTCATCCAAAAGCAGGATCTCGGGCTCGGGGGCCAGCGCGCGGGCGACGGCGACGCGCTGACGCTGCCCACCTGATAATTGGTGCGGGTAACGAAAGCGAAAGGCATCGCCAAGGCCGACGTCATCCAGCAGCTTTGATATTCGTTCATCAATGTCCCGGAAGCCGTGGAGAGACAGGGTTTCTCCCAACACCTGATCGACCGAGTGCCGCGGATGCAACGAGGCATAGGGGTCCTGAAAAACCATCTGTACAGAGCGATAGAACCCGCGGTCGCGTTTTTTTCCCAGCGGCTGGCCCAGAACCTCCATCCGGCCGTTCCATGTCGGCACAAGGCCAGTCAGCGCACGCAGGATCGTGGATTTCCCCGAGCCCGACTCGCCCACCAGACCAAAACTGCCGCCCTTTGGTACCGCGAGGCTGGCCGCTTTGACCGCGTCCACGCGGGCCTCGTGTTCTCCGAACCAGACGTTCAGGTTTTCAATTCGGATGCCGCTCATGTCTGTCCGCTTATGCTGTCTTCGTTTCGCCATGCGGGGTCGCGCTTTAACACCTCCAGCCGTTCGACCGGGGCATCAAGCCGGGGCAGGGAATTCAGCAGCCCGCGCGTGTAGGGATGGGTGGCCTCATGCAGGCGATCGGCACGGCAGGTTTCCACGACGCGTCCGGCATACATGATCAATACCCGGTCGCAGAATGCCGACACAAGGTTCAGATCGTGGCTGATAAAGATCAGCCCCATACCCCGATCCTTGACAAGTTTATCCATGATCTCAAGGACTTGCATCTGAACAGATACGTCCAGTGCAGACGTGGGCTCATCTGCGATCAGAATTTTCGGGTCCGGGATCATCATCATGGCAATCATGATCCGCTGCCCCATGCCGCCGGATACCTCGTGCGGGAACAGGGTGTAAACGCGCTCAGGGTCGCGGATCTTGACGGCCTCAAGCATTTCCAGAGATTTCTGTTTTGCCGCCGCCCGTGAGGTGTCGGCATGCAGGCGATAGGCTTCGGAGATTTGCTCTCCCACCCGCATCACCGGGTTCAACGAGAATTTCGGGTCCTGCATGATCATCGAGATCCGCTGGCCCCGGACCGAGCGCATCTGCCGCTCGCTCAACAGCATCAGATTTTCGCCAGCCAGCGCGATCCGGTCAGCGCGGACAATCCCCGGCGGGCGGATCAGGCGCAGAATGGCGCGCCCGGTCATGGATTTTCCCGAGCCCGACTCACCAACAATGCCAAGGCGCTCGCGGCCCAGCGAAAAACTAATCCCGCGCACGGCGTCGAAAACCCCGCTGCGTGTCGGAAATTTCACCCAAAGGTTCTCGACCTCGAGAAGGTTCCGTTCGGCTGCTTTGCTCACTGCGAACCCTCCTTGGGGTCAAGCACGTCGCGCAGGCCGTCACCCAGCAGGTTGAACGCCAGCGACACCGTGAAAATGGCCAGACCGGGCATGGTGGCCACCCACCAGTGATCCAGAATAAAGCGGCGGCCATCGGAAATCATCGCCCCCCACTCCGGCGTTGGCGGCTGCGCCCCGAGGCCGAGAAACCCAAGGCCCGCCGCGGCCAGAATGATCCCTGCCATATCCAGTGTCACCCGCACCACCAGAGACGAAATGCAAAGCGGCCAGATATGGCGAATGATGATGCGCAGAGGGCCCGCCCCCTGAAGGCGGACGGCGTGAATGAAATCCGAATTGCGCATGGTCAGCGTTTCGGCCCGTGCGATCCGCGCATAGGGCGGCCAGGCCGTCAGACTGATTGCAAGGACCGCGTTTTCAATTCCGGCGCCCAGCGCGGCCACAAATGCCAGCGCCAGAACCAGACGGGGAAAAGCCAGAAAAATATCGGTAATCCGCATCAGGACAATATCGACCCAGCCGCCGGTATAGCCGGCAACCGTGCCAACGAACAGCCCGACGACAGGTGCCACGATCGCCACCAGCGTGACGATATAGAGGGTGATCCGTGAGCCATAGATCAGCCGACTGAGAATATCGCGCCCGAGGCTGTCCGAACCCAGCAGGTACCCCGCGCTTCCCGGCGGCCGCAGCCGCGCCAAAAGGTTCTGGGTGAACGGATCATGGGGTGCCAGAAGCGGCGCAAAGGCGGCAACAAAAACCAGAAAAACCAGAATCCCCAGCCCGAACATTGCCATCTGGTTGCCCCGAAATGACAGCCACGACTGATAAAGTGCGGACAGCCGGGCATGGGTGCGCGATGTCGGCGTATCGGTCAACAGCCAGGCGCGCAGGCCTTGTCGCGGCTGGGGAATCATGGTCATTTTGCCCTCGGATCAAAGAATTGATACAGCAGCTCGGCGAGAATGTTGAGCAGAACGAACACCAGCCCGACAACCACGGTGCCGCCCATGACGGCGTTCATGTCCGCCGACAATAGCGAGGTCGTGATGTAGGAGCCAATGCCGGGCCAGGCGAATATGATTTCCGTCAGGACCGATCCCTCCAGTAGCCCGGCATAGGACAGCGCGATGACGGTAATCAACTGCACCTTGATATTGCCGAACGCGTGCTGCCAGATCACGGCTCGCTCGGACAGGCCCTTGACCCGCGCGGTAATGATGTATTCCGAGTTCAGTTGCTCCAGCATGAACGATCGGGTCATCCGGCTGATATAGGCCAGCGAGTAATATCCCAGCAGCGAGGCCGGTAGGATGATATGTGTCAGGGCATTTCGGAAGACCTCGAGATTGCCATCAAGCAGGCTGTCAATCAGGATCATACCTGTCACCTGAGGCACCTCGTCCTGAAAAAATATATCCAACCTGCCGGGCCCGCCGACCCAGCCGAGGATACCGTAAAACAGCAACAGGCCGATCAGCCCCAGCCAAAAGACCGGCATCGAATAGCCGATCAGGGCAATGACGCGGGCGATCTGGTCGATCCATGTGCCGCGCTTGACCGCCGCCAGAACCCCCAGCGGCACGCCGAGAAGGACGCCAAAGATGGTGCCAAGGGTGGCCAGCTCCATCGTTGCGGGAAAGACGCGGCGGATATCGTCGGCGACTGGAAATCCGGTGCGCAGGGAAATGCCAAAGTTGCCCTGCACGACGTCCCGGATATAAAGGAAAAACTGCACGATCAGCGGCTGGTCGAGGCCCAGCGCCTTGTAGGCGGCCTCATAAACCTCTTTGCTGGCGCGCTCGCCGACAATCGACAGGACGGGATCGACCGGCATGACCCGACCAATGAAAAAGGTGATGAACAACAACCCCAGCATGGTCACGACAACAGTGACGATGGTCTTGGCGGCCTTTTCCAAGGCAGCGCGAAAGGGCGACTTGCGCCGCCCTTCCTTTGGTCTGATTTCGGCAATCCCGGCCAATTACTTTGTTACCGGCCAGTAAGAGACCGCCGTGATGGCGCCGCCGAGGCTGAGATGTTTCACCTTGTCCGAGCGTCCCGTCTGTTCGATCTTTTGGAACATGATCGCAAAAGGCGCGACCTTTTGAAACTCGCGTTGCGTCGCCTCATACATCTTGGCGCGTTTGGCGCGGTCGCCCTCGATCATGGCCGCTTCGGTTTCCTTGGTGATCTTGGGGTTGTCCCAAGAGTTCCGCCAGGCCAGAACACCGGTCAAACCCGCAGCATCCGAATTGTCGCCATTCCAGGCAAATGTGCTGGCATTGGTATTGGGGTCGGGATAATCCGGGCCCCACGCACCGAGGTAGATGTCATGCTTGCGCGCCCGGTAGATTCCGAGGATCTGCTTGCCAGTGCCCACCGTCAGCTTGACCGTGATCCCCGCCTTGGCAAAGGTGTTCTGGATCGACTGCGCCATTTCAAGGCGCTCCTGAGCCTCGCGAACGATGATTCCGACCGAAAAGCCCTTGGCATATCCGGCCTCGGCCAGCAGCTTTTTCGCCTTTTCGATATTGAGAGAATACGGGTTGTCACTGATCGCCCCGAGGAAGGTCGCGGGTAGGAACGACTGATGAATAACGTATTGACCCTTCAAAAAGCTGTCCTGCATCCCCTTGTAATCAATAAGATATTTCAGGGCTTCCTGAACCTTTGGGTTGGCCAGAATTTTGTTCTTCTGGTTGAAGGCGATATACATGATCCGCCCGCGAAGCTCGCTGTCCACGGCAAGGCCGGGCTTGCCACGAATGCCGGCGATATCCTCGGGGTTCAGGTTACGGGCAACGTCGATATCGCCGCGCTCAAGCAACAGACGCTGGGTCGAGCTTTCCTGAATGTGGCGGACGACGACCTTTTTCATGGCCGGGGCACCACCGTAATAATTGGGGTTTGCCACCAGAGTAATCGACTCATTGGGTTTCCAGCTGCCCAGCACATAGGGGCCCGAGCCGGCGGTGTGCGTGCGCAGCCACTCATTGCCCATATCGCCGTTGACGGCGTGGGCCTTGACCACCTTGCTGTCGACAATGCCGCCAATGGTGGCCGTCATGCTGTTCAGAACGAACGAGGTTGCGTAACGCTTGTCCGTGGTGATCCGCAGTGTCATGTCATCAGTTGCAACGATGGTGTCCTTGACGTTCTCGGGCGTGAACCCGAATTGCGTCAGGATGAACGACGGTGTCTTTTTCAGAATCACCGCGCGCCGCAAGCTGTACTCCGCATCTTTCGCCGTCACCGGATTGCCCGAAGCGAACTTGACCCCGGGGCGCATCTTGAAGGTGATGGTCCGGCCATCCTTTGACACCGTCCAGCTTTCTGCCAAATCCGGTCCGTAACCGGCATCAAGGTTCGCCGGATCGAAATTCACCAGCTTGTTGTAAATATTGTGACTGACATCGCCGCCGGCAAATTCAAAAGACTGCGCGGGATCGAGAGTCGTGATATCGTCGATGCGATTGGCGATGACCAGCATGTTTGGCGGCGTTGCAGCGATGGCGGTCAAACCGGTCAGGCCGGTCACCACGGCAACCGCGGCGCCAAATAACATATGGCGGATTGGCTTCATGATTTTTCTCCCTATTGGTTTTGTCGGATGTGAGTCTGACAGATGATCATTTGCTCCTGTTTTGGCCCGCCCGTCAACCGCGGCGGACAAAATAACAGCATTCTACGCGTGTGCCGCGAACAGCGTCGGGCATCAAAATCGCGGAGGAACGCAGGCCTATTCGCCCCAGCTCTGGGCCAGAACGCGCAGCCAGTTTTTGAAAAAAATCTTTTCCATCAAGACATTATCATACCCGTGCGCGCGCATCTCCTTGCGCAGGGCCGGCAGGCCCGCAACGTTGCCGATTGCTTCCGGGATCATAGCGCCGTCAAAATCCGAGCCAAACCCCACCCGGTCTTCGCCCAAATGTGAGATCAGATGATCGAGATGACGCAGCATCAATTCCAATGGCGTATCGGCGTTCATTTGTCCGTCGGGCCGCAGAAAAGCGGTGGCAAAATTCACCCCCACCATGCCGTCGCTGTCGCGGATTGCATCCAGTTGCCGGTCGGTCAGGTTGCGCGCTGTCGGGCAGATTGCATGGGCGTTGGAATGGGTGGCAACGATTGGTGCATCACTGAGGCGCACCACATCCCAGAACCCGGCTTCGTTCAGATGTGACATGTCCAGCATGATCCCCAAACGGTTGCATTCCCGCACGAGCGCCTTGCCCGCATCGCTGAGCCCGGGGCCAGTGTCGCCGGTTGACGGAAACCTGAAGGGCACGCCGTGAGCAAAGGCTGTGGGACGGCTCCAGACCGGCCCGAGCGATCGCAGACCCGCCCGGTAAAGAACCTCGAGCGTGTCAAAATTCGCGTCAATCGCCTCGGCGCCCTCGATATGCATGACCGCCGCAATCGTGCCGGTTTCCAGACAGTGGCGGATATCCTGTGTCTTGGTACAGATCTTCAGCGCTCCGGCCCGTTCCAGTTGCGACAAGATCGCCACCTCGGCCATGACCACCGGCAGCGCCTCGGGCTGGTCAATGGGGGCGGGTAGCGGCAGGTCATAGGAGGGGCCGCTCATCTGGGAAAGGAACGTGCCGGTATCGCGGCTGTCGCGTGGGGACGGGACATAAATGGCAAAGAATCCGCCACCAAAGCCACCGCGGCGGGCCTTGGGCAGGTCGATATGGCCGTCATGACCGGTGATGAAGCCCTCTTTCGCATCGGGCGTCTTGGCGGTAAACAGCTTCAGTAGAGCATCATTGTGCCCATCAAACATGGGCGGCGTTGTCAGATCGGTCATGAATTACCTCGTTTCAGGCGCACACAGCCCCCGCAGCCGAGACTTTCCGCAATTCACGCAAACATCAACCCAAAAACGCGATCGCGGCGATCGGCACAGGTTGCTGGGCCTGAACCCTAACTGCCAAAAACCTGCGTCCACCAGATTTTGCCGCTGGGCTCCTGAAACCACGACAATCCCATGAAGCGCGCGTTCGGATTCATGATAACCGCGCGGGTGTCGGCCTCCTGCATCCACGCCGCCAGAGTCTCGACGTCGCTTTCATAGGTTTCTGAAATATTTTCGCCGAGAAACTGGCCGGGATACCCTGCGCGCTTGACCCTGTCGATCGGCGAGGAGCCGTCCGAGCCAAAGTGCCAGGGCCGGTTCTGGATCGACATGTCACGCGAATGGGTCGCCGCCGCTGCCGTCAGTTGCGCCGACAGTTGAACCGGCTGCAGTCCACTGGCCTTGCGCAGCGCGTTCACCGAATCAAGCACGCGAAACTGTATTTTTGCAGCGTTCCGCTTGGTAATCCGAAAGATCGGCGGCAGCGGTTTGCCGTCTGGCCCAAGTGCGGGCTGCGTGCCGACGCAGGCGGTCAATGCGAACATCAGAGAGATCAGGGCAACAGTCAGACGTGTCATTTTTACCATACCAGTCGCAGCAGGGGATTCGGGGTCTCTTACCCTGTTCGCTGTCACCTTTCAAACACTTGCAGAAAATACCGGAAAAAACACGGCAGTTTGAATTGAAACTGGGGATTTTGGGCCATATTCTGCGGCAAAATATCAATAAGGAGTCGGAACATGGAAACGCGGAACAAGAACGCGTTGTCGCGTCGTCTGTTCACAAAGACGCTGGCGGCGGGTGTCGGGATGGCGGCGGCAGGCTTGCCGCTTCGGGCGGCAGCTCAGGACAAAATCATCACAGAGCAGGACGTCACCGGCAAAGTGCGCCACAATATTTCCAGTTTTGTTGCAAAGACATGGGAACCTTACTTCAAGAATCGGAAAAACGGTGTGATTCTGGTGGATACCAAGTCGCGCGCCCTGCATTTCTGGTCCGAGGACGGAAAAACGTACAAGCTCTATCCAACCAGCGTTCCGGTCAGCAAGGATCTGACGCGGCTCGGGCGCACGCGAATCGTTCGCAAAGTGGTCGGGCCGTCGTGGCGCCCCACGCCGGCGATGAAGAAACGAAACCCCGAATGGCCGGATTATGTCGGCCCGGGCGAGAACAATCCGCTAGGAACGCACGCATTGTATCTGTCTTGGAGATATTACCGCATCCACGGCACCAACGACACCCGAAAAATCGGTCGCCGGTCGTCAAACGGCTGCATTGGCCTCTATAACCGGGACATCAAAGAGCTGTATGGATTGACCAAAATTGGCACGCAGGTGTTGCTTATTTAGCGACATTTTGCGAAACCTTCCTTTGTCCTCGGTCATGAAGCATTGCTTTTTGAAAGTTTAGCAGGTTAAAAATGGGAACGAGGTACAGTCTTGGGTGCCTGTCGCGGGGTTAATGCCTTCACCCGCAAAGCGACAGGCGAAATTTGGAGGATACAATGAAATCAATCGCTCTCGCAGCCGTCCTTTCGGTCGCAGCAACCGCCGTGTTCGCAGGCAGCATGGCCGCACCGAAAATGGAGCCGGTCGTCGTTCAGCAACAGGCGTCTTCTTCTTCGGGCGGCGGTGTTCTGCTTCCCCTGCTGATCCTGCTGGTTCTCTGGGCCGGTCGCTAAGACTCGCCAGACCACAGAAAGCAATCACGAAAGGCAGCGGGTTCGCTGCCTTTCTCTTTTTCAGGACTGGCGTTTTTCGGATTTGAGCAACGCGCGCAGGCCTTCGCGATAGGTGGGGTAGTGCAGTCGAACCCCAAGGTCGCGCTTGATCCGATCATTTCGCACACGCTTTGATTCCGCATAAAAGCTGCGCGCCATGTCGGTCAGTTCGGCTGTTGCAAAATCGACCGCCGGAGGAAGGGGCAGCCCCAACAGCTCGGCGGCAAGGCCGATCACATCCTCGGGCGGGGCGGCCAGATCATCGCAGACATTATAGACCGACATCGGCGAAGGTGCGTTGATCGAGGCCATCACGACCGCGGCGATATCGTCAACATGAATTCGACTGAAAACCTGCCCCGGCTTTATGATCCGCCGGGCTGAACCGGACCGCACCTTGGCGAATGGTCCGCGGCCCGGTCCGTAAATTCCGGCGAGGCGAAAGACATGAAGAGGCAGATCGCAGGATTTCGCCTGCGCGCGCCACGCGGTTTCAGCGGCAACCCGCCAGCGCCCCCGGGGTGTCGATGGCGCCAGTGCCGTGTCTTCATCGACCCATCTGCCCTGATGATCCCCATAAACCGCTGTTGTCGAAAGATACCCGAGCCACTGCACTTGGCCGGAAATCCGGCAAATGTCGGTGCCACATTCGGCCAGCACCGGATCACCCGAGGCTGTTGGCGGAACCGAGACCAGAATATGGGTGACGAAAGGCAGAACATCGCTTAAATCATCGCCCGGCCAAAGACGGGCTTCGATGCCCGGCGCTGCCAGTTCCGGCAGCTTTTCGGCGTGTCGGCTGGTGCCGATAACCCGCCATCCCTCCGACAGCAGACGCGCTGAAAGGGCGCGCGCGGTGTAACCATGCCCAAAGATCAGCATCGTCTTGCTCATGATTTTCCCTCCATCTTTGGCCGCGGGCCGATTTCAAACTGCGATCTCTCAGCGTGTCAGGGACCTGATGGCCCATTCAGCGGCCTCTTGCACGACCGGATCGGGGTCGGTTTTGCGCGCTGCAGCACTTGGCAACAGATCGGGGTCTTTTGAATTGCCGATCGCATAAAGGACATTTCGCACAAACCGGTTCCGGCCGATCCGTTTGACCGGCGATTTCCTGAACATGGCGCGAAAGGCCGGGTCATCCAGTTCGGCCAAGGTGGCAAGCCGCGGCGCGCGCAAGTCATCGCGGGCATGATACCCGATTTCGGCCGCGCGGCGGGAAAATTTGTTCCATGGGCAAGCCGCTAAACAGTCATCACACCCGTAGATACGATTACCCAAAAGGGGGCGCATCGAGAGCGGGACAGGACCGTCATGTTCAATTGTCAGATATGAGATACAGCGCCTTGCGTCCAACTGATAGGGTGCGGGGAATGCATTGGTCGGGCAGATATCGAGACAAGCCCGGCAGTTTCCGCAATGATCCTGCGACGGCAGGTCGGTATCGAGCGTAAGCGTCGTGAAGATGGCCCCCAGAAACAGCCAAGAGCCATAGCTGCGGCTGACCAGATTCGTGTGTTTGCCCTGCCAGCCCAGCCCAGCTGCTGCAGCCAGCGGCTTTTCCATGACCGGTGCAGTGTCAACGAAAACCTTGATCTCGCTATCGGGGGCCTGCGAGATCAGCCAGCGTCCCAGACGTTTCAGGCGTTTTTTAACAATGTCATGATAGTCGCGGTTTTGCGCATAGACGGAAATTGCCCCCCGCGTTCGCCGCTCCAGGATCAGGCGGGGATCGGCCTTGGGTCCATAGTTTTCGGCCAGCATGATGATCGAGCGCGCCTCTCGCCACAAGGCCGCCGGATTGCCGCGCCACGCCATGCGTTCGGCCATCCAGCGCATCTGCCCGTGACGATTCTTTGCAACGAAGGCCGCCAGACGCTGGGGGGCCTGCGGGATGTCGTCGGGGCGGCATATGCCCATCGCGTCAAACCCTTCGGCCCGCGCCTGGGCGTGAAGCGCGCGGGTCAGGCTCAAAAATCCAGATCCGCATAATGCGGTGGCTGCGGAAATCCCGGGACATTGTCCGCCAGCAATGAGCGAAACGCTGGCCGCGATTTGATCGTGGCATACCAGGACTTGACCGCCGCGTTCCGGTTCCAGTCCACGTCGCGGATATAATCGAGGCAGGACAGATGCGCAGCGGCGGCAAAATCGGCCATGCTCATCCTGTTGCCAGCCAGCCAACGCCGCTGCTCCAGAAGATAGCCCATATAATCAAGGTGATACTTGATGTTTCGGGCCCCTGCCTTGACGTTTTTACTGTCGGGGTACCCCGATTGGGTGATCTTCTTGTTGACCCGTTCGTACAAAAGGTTGGCGGTGACCTCGCGGTGAAATTTGTCGTCGAACCAGCAGGTCAGGCGCCGGACCTCGGCCCGCTCGGCAGCGGTTTTGGGCATCAAAGGCGGTTCGGGGTGCACCTCTTCGATATATTCGCAAATCGCAGTGCTTTCGGACATCACCAGCCCATCCGCCTTGAGAACAGGCACAGCTCCGGCGGGGTTCAGGAGGGTGAAATCCTTGCGCTTTTCCCAGTAGCGCTCTTCGATCAGCTCGACCTCGATCTTTTTCTCGGCCAGAACCAACCGGACCTTGCGGCAAAAGGGGGAAAGGGGAACATGATATAATTGATGCATGGAAACGCTGCTCTTGTTTTTCATCTCTGTTTGCCCCGAAGTTTCAATCATTTCAACACCCGAAAGCACCTGTCTCGTCCGTCTGCAGCAATTGTGCGGGCGCCATCGGCAATTGCGCGCGCGCGTTTGCGGGTGCGTGCATCGGGGTTTTTGGCCGAACGCCCTTTAGGATTGGGCAGAACCGCAGCCAGACGTGAGGCCTGTTGCAGGGTCAAAGCGCGGGCCGGAACACCGAAATACCAAGGTGCAGCAGCCCCGACGCCAAAAACGCCATCATCAAATTCTGCCATGTTGAGGTAGACCTCAAGGATGCGCCGTTTGCTCCAGAGCAGCTCCAGCAACAATGTGGTTTCCACCTCGAACGCCTTGCGCAGCCAACTGCGGGAGGGCCAAAGAAAAACATTCTTGGCCACCTGTTGAGAGATCGTTGAGGCCCCGCGCAGACGTTTTCCGCCCGCCACGACCACGGCCCGGATGGCGGCCAGATCAAACCCCCAGTGCTGGCAAAAATTGGCGTCTTCGGCGGCCACCGCGGCACGCGGCACGGCGGCCGGAAGGTCGGCGAGTGGCACCCATTCGTGGCGAATACTACCCAGGCGGATTTTTTCCGTCAGCATGTAATAGTCGGTCGCGGGGTTGACCACGCCCAACAGTGCAACCAATGCGATCTGCAGCCCAAGCGCCGCCACCAGCACCCGCAGGCCCCACCGCATCAAAAGGCGCAGCCTCCCGACCCGAGGGGATTGGCCTTTTCCGGGCCGTTTCGCCCGCGTTGATTTTCGTTTTTTCGCCACGAGTCAGCTATAGGGTGCAGAGCGGGTCGAGAAAAGGCCGCAAATATGCAGGAATGGGGTCAGGCGCGGGTGAAACGTAAACTGTGCGAACGCCTTTCAATTACCCACAAGTCGGTGGGGCCTCGGGATTTGCAGCATTGAATCCGTCGACGAGGTCCGCCAATCGCGAGAATCCTCGCCAAATGACGGTTGTTCCTGGCGGCGCATCGTTTTTGCG
>Ga0256829_1000185_pt1 | contig 77284 bp, 88 predicted proteins | sample 131447metaG_FD_185979 | JGI IMG/M metagenome (GOLD analysis project Ga0256829, IMG submission 185979) | Hydrothermal vent microbial communities from Lau Basin, Pacific Ocean - 131-447 | ecosystem: Environmental > Aquatic > Marine > Hydrothermal vents | place: Pacific Ocean: Lau Basin | collected...
ACCTGGGCGTTGCTGCAAACTTGCAGGGGCCGTGAAGAAGAGTCGTCATCAACCAGGTAATCCGCTGAGCTGATGGTTGGTTCCGTCATCATGATATGAGCCAATCAACCAAAAAATCCGGATACCCGATATTCCTTGGGTCTCGCCAAAAGACATGAAGCGTCCAGTTATCGATGATTCCATTGACCACATATCAGCAAAAGCTTTAGCGGAAACTTCTCTTAAAGTAGTTCCGCCGAAAAGCTTACTGATGGTTGTACGCGGCATGATCTTGGCGCATTCCTTTCCTGTCGCACTCACTGCGCGGGAGGTTACGATCAACCAAGATATGAAAGCCCTAGTTCCACCTGAAGAAATCAGTGACTACCTGTTAATGTACTTTCAGGCCGTTAAGCCGTTGATCGTTGGACTGGTGGATCGATCGAGTCATGGCACCTGCAAACTTATCTCAGAAAAGCTGTGGGCTCATAATGTTTTCTTGCCGCCCCTCGCCGAACAATCCCGCATCGTTGCTAAAGCCGACCAGCTAATGACGCTATGCGACGAGATCAAGCAGAAAATCAACACAGCAACCGAAATTCGAACCGTGCTATTGAATACCATGACGGCGCAGTTATGAGGCTCAAAAAGTGCATTTGAAAACGGTATTTATCAGAAAATATAAGAATCTGAACAACTTCCAGCTAAGCTTTGACGACAGCGGTTTTATCGAGGTATTCGTCGGAAAGAACGGGAGCGGAAAATCCAATCTATTCGAAGCTCTAATTGAGATATTCCGCCACCTGAGTGAGTTCGGCAGACCTGACAACAGCATCGAATTTGAATACGCTGTGGCCTATGAAATCGATGGCCAAAATACATTGATCGAATGGAAAGATGGCAAACTTAAAATAAACGAAGAGACAGATCGCAAGGCGCTCGGAAAAACGGCTTTACCCGATAACATCCTAATCTATTACTCGGGCCACAACACCACAGTTTCTAGCTTGGTAGAACGCTACGAAACTGCATTCCGTAAGCGCATCAAGGGAGCAAACCTTGAAGATAGCCGCCGCTTTATCGGCATTGGGCCGGAGTACAAGTCACTGCTATTCGCGATGCTATTGGCGCACCCCAAGGGCAGCAAGGCTTATAATTTCGTTCGCCAGAAGCTAGGCGTGGCTTCAGTTGGGGCAGAAATGCAGCTGGATCTCAAACGCCCCCCATTCGCAGCGGGCAGCTTGAAAGCTCTGAACGTTGCAGGCATCGAGCACTTTGACCCACGCACTCACTACTGGGGAGCTGAGGGCATCACCCTTGAGTTTCTCGGCCAGCTAGCGAGCTGTATTAAGGGCGAATTCAACCACACCGATTTATACAATCCGAAACAAGACCGCTACAGACTCACGCTCAATTTGGAGTTATTCCAAAAACGCTTTGCAGATGAGGGGCTCGCAGATGTTTTTCGGCAGTTCGACAACCTAAAAACGCTAGGCATGCTCGCCGACATAGCCATACCGTTAAAATTGACCTGCGGCCTCGATGCCACAGTCTGGCATTTCAGCGACGGCCAGTTCCAGTCAGTCTACATCTACGCCATTATGGAGCTCTTCAAGGACCGCAACTGCCTCACCCTTCTCGACGAGCCCGACGCTTTTTTGCACCCTGAATGGCAATTCGACTTTCTAAAGCAGGTCTTTGAGATCACAAGCACTGCAGCCAAAAAAAATCACGTACTGATGAGCAGCCATAGTGCCGTCACATTGATCCCACACGACAAAAAGAAAATAAAGTTCTTCGACATAAAAAACAACCAAACCAACTGTTACGACCTACCCAAAAGTGTGGCGATAAAAAAGCTCAGTTCGGACGTAATCAAATACTCAGAGCAGGAGCAATTACTAAGCATCATCAATGCCGTGCAGATCGAAAATAAACCAGTTTTATTCACTGAGGGCAGCACAGACCCTATTATCTTGAAGGAAGCATGGTACAAGCTGTATGAAGAAGAAATTCCTTTCATCCCTTTCTATGCCTTCAGTTGCACGTATATCAACCAGCTATTAACCGACAGTCGCATACATGAGGAAATGGGTGGCTTACCAGTGTTTGCTCTGTTCGACTTCGACAAGGCCTACGATCAGTGGAATGGGCTCAATGGCCAGGTATTGACCACCGACCCATTAAAAGGCTTGATCAAGAAATGGGAGCACGGCGAATCTTATGCACTGATGCTTCCGGTCCCCGAACATCTCGAAATCAAAAAGCAAGTCATTCGAAACTCAAAAACAGGTGAAACTTTTGGCGGGGATTCCTGCTGCGAAATCGAGCACCTTTTCTACGGTCAGCCAGCAACAGCCAACTACTACCAGCAAGAGCCTTGTGTAGGCGGAAGTAAAATCGTATTTAAATCGGATCGAGACAAAACGGCCTTTGCCAAGGAAGTCGTGCCTCTACTCGATGTCCAGTGCTTTGAGCCTCTTCGCTCAATGTTCGACTTCATAACAGCAAAATGCGTTGAACTAGAAATGACAAGATAATCACGAAGTCGACAACGACGGTTGCTGGACATTCACGACTCTTATCACCAGAAACTGGCGCCACGACTAGAACTACTGAAAGCACAACATCTGCTCGAGGATAAAATCACGTGAGTGCTGTTTGCATAACGCGAGAAAGATCAACAGAGAAGGATGCCTGACTGTGGCAAAAACCCGCGCATCATTACTTGTAGCACTTGATTCAGGACTTACCTACGGGCTGCAAAAACTACTACTTTTCATTTTGGCATGCCTTCTACCCCTGTTAGGAGTGATTGGACTTGCAATCACCTATAAAGCCTGCTTTGAGCACGGCCGAGGGATATTGGAGCTATCGCGCTTCGAGATCATCGCATTTGTACTGTTTATCGTTCTTGAACGGCGTTTCACATACTACTGCCGGCTCTTTGGCCACAGCTACTGGCAGAGACAGCGGAGACTGCTGAGCGTGTTAGGGGTCGCGTCGTTAATTGTCAGTATAGGTGCTCTACTGCGTGAGCCCACTACTGCGCTAATTGAGCCTATCTTGCTCCAACCAGCCTGGCTGAGTACTTACCTAGTGGCTTTGTATCTGGGTACTCCAGCAGCACTTATCGCTTATACGCCTGAGGAAACTACTCCCGCCGAAGCTGTTGAGCCCACCCTACACAACTGATATCGAGTCCAAATCATGATTTCGCGCTACCTATACATCCTTTTCCTGCTGCCCAGCTGCGCTCTTGCCAAGTCATCTGAGCCTGAGCCAGTCAAGCTCGTTAACGCCTGTAAAGAGTTAATTGCCATGTACGACCGCGATGGTCAGGAGAACAAGTTGGTCAGTTGGTTTGGCTCAGTTTCAGAAGGAATGCAAGCAGGCTACTGCCGAGGCGTTATTGTTGAGTACCGGCGTCATGATGATCTACGAGCTGCAGAGCATTGGTCCAGCCACGAACGCTGTAACCAGCCTGACTGGTTCAGTCAGGCACAAAAAGTAGCCAGCTATCCGGCCACGTCAGCCAGCCAACATTCGGTTGCTAGTTTGCTGGAAGCATCTTGTGGTCGCTGAACGCTGGGTGACGTTACAACAAGCGGTCGGCGATCCCCTAAGGATTCCCTTGGCCAAGCACCCCTCGCTGCGCAATGCCGTTAATACGCTGGTTAGGGCCTTGGCAAAGGCGGGGCTAATAACACTTCAGCAAGAGCGCTTTGAATACAGTGCGAGCGCGATGAAGAGGCTGTTTCTCAACACAGTGGATCGTACTTGCTTGATAAATGCCGTATTGCTGCAAGGAGTCTTCGCTGAGCCGAGAACGGTTGTAAAACTGTTCGTCGATACGGCAATGCGCGCGGACCATGCCGTTTGGGCTAAAACGCTGCTGATAGACCAGCAAAGTAAAGCCGGCCAGGGATTCATTCCCTCCAAATTAACCGATTTTCTGAGTATTCTGGCGACAGATGCCGATCTGAAAACCGTTACGCTGCCAAACCCGTTCGCCGAGACATTGCCACAGATGGGTATTGGACCAGCCAAAAGTACAAGTCTCATGCACTTGGCAGCCGTTCAGGCCGCAGTGCTGTCTAAGGGCGACAGCATGATGGCTCATTACTTAAACGGCGATCTCGACAAGGCATACCATGCAGCCATATTGATCGGAACAACCTCGCCGGCGCTTGAGCAATATCGTGACCTCATAATTCGTGATTATTGCGATTCAAAAGCCGTGAAGGCGCTGCTCGAAGATTGGCGATAAAAGGTCTTTTGTGTGGAATCCACACATCGAAACTGGCTCCGTCATCACAAAGGAGCCAACCATGACAACCAATCAAGCCATCCCAAGCAAGCCAACCTCCGCCCGCAAGGCACTTATCCCTCCGAACGCCGAGCGCTGGTTAAGCCAGCGCTGCTGTGCTCAATCAAGAGTTTGTGACCGCGCTCTGCTGCAATCAAAGCCGTAAATCCAGGGGCCGAGTGAGCCGATCCAGTTGTGCCTGAAAAAACCAAATCAAGACCGCTAGGCTCAGACCCCAGTAGCGCAGCGGTCGCCGCATAAAGGTAATAAACATGTTAAAAATCAAATTTGTAGGCGCCATCGAAGGCGTTAGTGGCTCATGCACTTGGCTTCATCACACGGACTCTGACACGCAATTTCTGGTGGACTGCGGGATGCACCAGGGCGACGAACGAGAAGAATGGGCCAACAGGCAAGCCTTTCCCTTCCAGCCAGAACGCCTCAAGTACGTGCTACTGACACATGCTCACATCGACCACTGTGGCTTGCTCCCCCGGCTGGTGCGCGAAGGTTTCACTGGCTTGGTATACGCCACCCGTGCGACCCGCGAACTAACCGAGCTGATGCTGCTCGATGCCGCCCGTCTTAGCGATATGTTTACCAAGCACGAGGTAAAGCAAATTCGCTGGAGCATCATTGACGACGACCTCGGTTTTAAGTGGGGCCGTAACATCCGCTTGGCTGAAGGCGTTTGGATGGCCTACCTGCGAAGCAGCCATATCCTGGGAGCCTGCCTGATCAGTGTTGCCTGGAAAGTGGGTAAAAGTAACCGTTCAATTTGCTTCAGCGGCGACATCGGCTGCCAGACGGATGAAAACGCCTATCTGCCGCTAATGAAAAGCGGCCAACATCCGTTCGCCGACACAGACTACATCGTAGTTGAGTCGACCTATGGGGGCCGCATTCGAGCAAAAGAACATCAAGACTCCCAGTTACGGCTGGCAAACTTGGCAGAAGTCATCACCCACACCCTGTTCGTTAAGGGCGGGAAGGTCTTGATACCGGCGTTTTCACTGCATCGCACTCAGGAGTTACTGATGGACGTCTTGCATTGGATCAGGGTGGAACTGCCAGCGACAAAACATGCTCTTCGGGAGAATGATAAACGCCGGTCAATCATCGCCAATGTCCATGCACCACTGGGCCGAGCGGTGACGCAGGTGTATGCAAACCACCTCTGCAGCAAGTCGCCCAATGGCAAGTTCAAATACCTGAACACACAGCTATGTGAGTCACTGGCTATGGAGTCCGAAGGAATTCAAGCCACATTGCAAAGCCTTGTTGAACACGGCAGCGTCAAGGTGAGCGACGCGGGATGTCTGCGCATGACAAAACCCAAGACCTCATCCAATTTTGACGCTGATATCGTGATAGCCAGCGCGGGCATGTGCGACAACGGACCGGTGGTGAGTTATTTGGATCGCTGGGGTAACGACCCACGCAACACAGTGATTCTCACGGGCTATCAGTCTGCCGGCAGCAAAGGTGCCGAATTGATGCAGAGGTCGACACACACCCCCTCACCCATGGATAGCCTTAAACCTGGCCAAGCAGAAGTCATTGATATGTCGGCTTATTACTCTGCCCATGCGGACCAACAGATGCTGCTGGACTTTCTATTCCGTACCGATGGCTTTGGCTGCAACAAAAACGCGAAAGTGCTCATCAATCATGGGACCCCAACCAGTAAGTACGAGCTGCGTGACGCGATTAACACCCGAGCAAACAAACGCAATGATAATGACCGCCTCATCAGCGACGTCAGCATTGCGGATGCACGCTGGCTTAATCTCGACAGCGGCGAAGTAATTGAGGAGAGTCCCGGCGATATAGCATTGCTTGAGGAGATCGAAAGCTCACGAAAACAACTCGCACTTCTGGCCGATGACAAAACAAGCGACTCTCCCCCGCCGAGTTAACCTAGTATTGACGACACATCTCTGCTGACTACTCCCATCCGCAGAACGACTGCGTTATAGAAAAAAGCGACCGAAGCCACTTCGGTCGCGCCTTCTCCCTAACGCAACAGCCCGCAGAGCTGCGCAACCCCCTCAACAATCGCCGGCGTCGGGCGGACCAGCAGGTCGCTGTCCAGCACGTACAGGCGTTGCTGTTCCACGGCAGCCAGTTGCGGGAAGCGGCGCCATTCGTCGAGCCAGCGCTCGGCGGTGATGCCGGCGTCGGCTAGGGCGATGATGGTGTCGGGGTTGGCGACCAGCACCCCTTCGCGGCCTACCTGCGGGGCCAGGCCGGTGAGATCGGCGAAAACGTTGTCGGCGCCGCAGAGGCTGAGGGCGTCCGACAGCAGTTGGTCGCCGGCAACCGTGTACAGCGGGTTATCCCACAGCTGTAAAAATACGCGGGGCTGATTGGCGCCCTGCTGCGCGCGCAGTTGATCAAGCTGACTGTTAAAGCTGCTGGCAAGTGCGGCGGCTTGCGCTTTACGGTCGAGCAGCTCGCCCAGTTGCAGAGTCATGTCGTCGATGTCATCGAGCCGCTGGGGGTCAAACTCGGCAACCGGGATATTCCAGCTGCGCAGGCGCTCAAGTAGTGCCGGAGGGTTACCGCTGGTCCAGGCAAGCACCAGATCAGGGTGTGTGGCTACGATGCGTTCGGCAGACAGTGTGCCGTAGCTGCCAACGCGTGCGACCTTATCAAGTTCGCCGTGCAGCTGACCGTCATCCAGCACACCCACTAGTTGGCTGCGAGCATCGAGCTGCAGCACCATGTCGGTCAGAAAGGGGGCAATGCTGACCACCCGCTCGGCGGCGGCCAGCGGCGTAGCCAGCCAGCACAGCAGGCAAAGGCCGGCCAGCAGGCGCATTCAGTCGACCCAGGCAGCCGGCGGACGGTACAGCAGCATGACGCCTAGACTAACGATCACCAGCAGCACCAGCGGGATCACCTCTCCGACGCAGAAGTAGTGCACCAGCGCGACCAGTGCCGGCAAGGCCGCCGCGCTCAGGCCCAGGCTCTGCAGGCGATGCAGATTGGCCCAGGCGCCAGCGGCTTCATCGCTGGTGCCCAGCGCATCGACGCGAATCAGCGCGCGCTTGTACAGCCGGAAGCGCCACAGCGTCAGCAACAGCGTGGCCATGCCGAAGGCGAACAGCGGTACGGCAGCGGCATCAAACAGGCCGTTCCAGTCGCCCAGCACCAGAACCAGCAGAATCGGCAGCAGCAACACCGCTGCGCTGAGCATGCGCCAGACGCTGCGCAGGGTGCGCCAGTGGGGTTTGGGATCAAACATCGCCGGGCTCGGCTTCAGCCTGGTGCAACTGGCCCAGCATGTGGCCCAGCTTGCCGGCCTTGGTGGCCAGGTACTTGGCGTTGTGCGGGTTCTTGCCAAACTGCAGCGGCAGACGCTGGGCCACCTCAACGCCAAAGCCCTGAATCGCCTTGACCTTGCGCGGGTTGTTGGTAAGCAGCTTGAGGCTGGTGATGCCCAGATGATCAAGCATCGGCTTGCAGATGCCGTAGTCGCGTTGATCGGCGCCAAAGCCCAGCAGTTCGTTCGCTTCGACGGTATCGGCGCCGCCATCCTGCAGGTGGTAGGCGCGGATCTTGTTCATCAGACCGATGCCACGGCCTTCCTGGCGCAGGTACAGCAGCGCGCCACGACCTTCGTCGGCGATAGCCTTGAGCGCGGCTTCCAGCTGAAAGCCGCAGTCACAGCGCAGGCTGAACAGCGCATCGCCGGTCAGGCATTCGGAGTGCAGGCGCCCGAGGACCGGCTGGCCATCAGACACATTACCCATCGTCAGCACCACATGCTCCTTGCCGGTCGCTTCTTCCAGGAAGCCGTGCATGGTAAATGTTCCCCACTGGGTGGGCAGCTGAGATGAAGCAACAAAGGTGACTGTCACACCGGTCTCCTGTACAGCCTTTGCAAAAAAAGGGCTGCCATATTAGCAGGAGAAGGCCGCGTGGGCGATCTGTGCGTTGCCTGGATAGTTGCGGTGAATGCTCAAGACTGCGCTGAACCGAGCCGGCTCTGCGCTCAGAACTTGCGCTCAAGCATTAACAGATTGTCGCGCTCGTCCATGCGCACCCGGCTGAGCCAGCTCATGCCGAGCAGCACGTCCAGTGGATAGGCACCGTCGAGCACCACGCCCTGCACATTGGTCAGCTCGATTTCGCCCACTTTGACCCGCGCCAGCGAGACCCGATAGCCATCGACCGCACCGCTGGCGGTGGTGGCGCGAATCGGCGTGCCGATTAGCTGGTAATCAATACCCATGCGCCGCGCCTGGTTGGCGTTCATGGCCACGCTGGTGGCGCCCGTATCGACCATGAAGACGGTGTGGTGGCCGTTGATGGAACCGGTCACCCGAAAGTGGCCGCCCTCGCCACGCGGGATGCTCACCTGCTGCCGTTCGGTCTGGGCAAAGCCTTCGGTGTACTCGCGTTGCAGGCCGAACTGGCGGGTCTGGCCGTCGATGCGCAGCGTGGCGGTGTTACTGTCAGAGGCGACCAGCTCGACGCCCTGCACTGCGGGCTTGCCGACACGCAGCATGTGGCGCGCGCCGTCGATATTGACCACCGCGGCATTGGGGAACAGACCCACCACCCGAACATCGGACGCCGCCTGCAGCGCACTGGCGCCCAGCAGCAGAGAGCCGCCCAGCAGGGCTGCCAGAGGAGAAGTTCTGCGTGGTTGAGCCATTGAGATGTCCTTTCCGCAATGCCAGAGGAGGGCTACACCATAGCCAATAGCCACTCGCCCAGCAACAGCACCAGCAGCGCCATGATGCCGGCAATCACATCATCGAGCATGATGCCCAGCCCGCCGCCAACCCGACGATCGACCCAACCAATCGGCCAGGGCTTCCAGATATCGAACAGGCGGAACAGCGCAAAGCCGGCGAGCAGCCAGGCCCAGCCGGTTGGCGCCAGCCAGAGCGAAATCCACAGACCGACAAACTCGTCCCAGACGATGCCGCCGTGATCGTGCACCCCCAGATCCGCTGCGGTGCGGTGACACAACCAGATACCCAGCAGCGTGGAGAGCAGAATAACCAGTGCATAGCCGCCCAGTGGCAGCTGTTGCCAGAGCAGCACAAAGGGCAGCGCCGCCAGCGTGCCCCAGGTGCCGGGCGCGGGCCGAATGGCGCCGCTGCCAAAACCGAAGGCGAGAAAGTGGATGGGGTTGCGCCACACCGAGGCGGGTGTGGATTCGTGCATGTCAGTCATCCTGACTCCTGAAATGTTGATAACCACCGGGGCCGTCTACTGGCCGCATACCGAGCCCCAGGTCCAGCTGCACACCCTGCCCGGCTTGCACCTGACCAATCACGCTGACCCGCTGACCGGCCTGGCGCCAGCGCTCGATTTGCCCCCGCGCAGCGCGCGGTAGGGTGAACAGCAGTACGTAATCATCCCCGCCGCGCAACATCCAGTCCAGTTGCTGACGTTCTGGCCAGCTGCGCAGCGCATCGGACATGGATAGTTGCGGGCCGTTGATCTGCAGGCACACGCCGCTGGCCTTGGCGATATGCGCCGCATCGGCCAGTAGCCCGTCGGAGACGTCCAGTCCGGCACTGGCGTGACCGCGCAGCAAGGCGCCCAATGCCAACTGCGGCAATGGGCGCCAGAAGCGTTGGTGCAGGTAGTTCTGCTCGGCCATGGGCAACCCAGCAGGCAGAGCCTGCCCCAGCACGACAGCCAGGCCGGCGGCGCCGTCACCCAGACAACCGCCAACGCAGAGCAGATCTCCGGGCCGCGCGCCACTGCGGGTCAGCACCTGAGCGGCAGGCACCTGGCCGAAGACCGTGACGCCAATATTCAAGGGGCCACGGGTGGTATCGCCACCGATCAGGTTGATACGACAATCGCGCGCCGCATCGCCCAGGCCGGCAGAGAACGCCTGCAACCAGCCCGCCTCGGCCTGCGGCAAGGTCAGCGCCAGGGTAAAGCCCAGGGGTTCGGCGGCCATGGCAGCAAGATCGCTGACGGCGACGGCAAGGGCGCGGTAGCCCAGCTCGGCGGGGGGACCATTGACGGGGAAGTGAACACCCTCGACCAGGGTGTCGGTAGAAATAACCAGCTGCTGACCAGCAGCCGGTTGCAGCAGCGCGGCATCGTCACCGATGCCCAGGGCGACCGCCCCGCTGGCTGCGGCCCGCTGCAGTCGCTCGGTGCGAAAGTAGCGGGCAATCAGGTCAAACTCGTCCAGCGCCATGGCCGGGCGATCAACGTCCCTTGCGGGCAGCGTTGACCTCAGCCTTGCGCAAACGCGGTGCCAGCTTATCGAGGATGCCGTTGACGTACTTGTGACCGTCGGTGGCGCCAAAGGACTTGGCCAGCTCGATGGCTTCGTTGATCACCACGCGGTACGGCACGTCGATGCGCTTGAGCAGCTCGTACACGCCCAGACGCAGGACCGCCAGCTCGATCGGGTCGAGCTCCTTGATGTCGCGATCCAGCACCACGCCCAGCTCACCGTCGATGTCGCCGAGGTTGCGCGGCACGCCGGTCAGCAGCTCGTGGAAGTAGGCGCCATCCACCTTGCTGAAGTCGTTGTCGGTACGAAACTGCGCCTCAATGTCGAAGATCGGCAAATCGGCCATGTGCCAGGCATACAGCGCCTGCAGAGCCAGACTGCGGGCCTTGCGACGGGCCGATGCCTTGGGGCGACCGGCGGTGCCAGAACTCTGCTGACCGTCCATCAGGCCTCCAGCTGCTTGATCACGCTGACCATCTCAAAGGCAGACATGGCCGCTTCTGCGCCCTTGTTGCCGGCCTTGGTGCCGGAGCGCTCAATGGCCTGCTCGATGCTGTCGACCGTCAGTACGCCAAAGGCAACCGGGATACCGTATTCCAGCGATACCGCGCCAACGCCTTTCACGCATTCACCGGCAACGTATTCAAAATGCGGCGTACCGCCACGGATAACCGCGCCGAGGGTCACGATGGCATCGTATTGCTTGAGGTCGGCCACTTTCTTGACCATCAGCGGGATTTCAAAGGCGCCGGGCACGCGGATGATGGTGATGTCGGACTCTTTCACGCCGTGGCGCTTGAGTGAATCTACAGCGCCCTCGACCAGGCTCTCGACGACAAAGCTGTTGAACCGGCCAACAACCAGTGCATAGCGGCCTTGGCCAGTTACAAAATCGCCTTCGATGGTACGGATAGCAGTCATGGGCACTCTCTCTGTGTAAAGAACCGGCAGGGCTCTCGGCGCTGCCGTAAATCAAATGGGTGAAGAAAACTAGCTGCGTTGCCATCGCTGCGTTAAAAACAGACTCAGAATGCTCATTTACAACTCGTAAACTCCGCTTCTTCGCCTGTTTTTGCCTTGCGCTGGCTGCCTCGCCTACGTTTTCTAAAAAATTGGTCAATCGCAGGGCAGGTATTCTACTACTTCCAGGTCAAAGCCGGATATGGCGTTGAACTTCATCGGCGCAGACAGCAGGCGCATCTTGCGCACGCCCAGATCACGCAGAATCTGCGAACCGGCCCCAACCGTATTGTAGGTCGTAGGACGGCGAGCCACCGGCTTGCCCTCGCCCAGGTTGGCCACATGATCCAGCAGCGCCTCGGCATTGACCTGATTACCCAGCAGCAACACCACACCACTCCCCTCAGCGGCTACCCGGCGCATGGCCTCCTGCAGGCTCCAGCGGCCCGGCTCGGGCACCAGGAACAGGTCGCGCAGCGGGTCGACATTGTGTACCCGCACCAGCGTCGGCTCCTCGGGCTGGATATCGCCCAGGGTCAGCGCCATGTGTACCACATCATCGGTGCGATCGCGGTAGGCCACCAGGTTGAACTGACCCAGCTCGCTGCTCAGCAGTTTTTCTTCGGCACGTTCAACCGTGCGCTCGTTGAGCAGGCGGTAGTGAATCAGGTCGGCAATGGTGCCGATCTTGATGTTGTGCTGCTTGGCGAACTCTTCCAGCTCCGGGCGACGGGACATGCTGCCATCGTCGTTCATGATCTCGCAGATCACCGCCGACTCGCCAAAGCCGGCCATACGGGCCAGGTCACAGGAGGCTTCGGTGTGGCCGGCACGCGCCAGCACGCCACCGGGCTGGGCCATCAGCGGGAAGATGTGGCCCGGGCTGACGATGTCCTCGGCCACGGCATTGGCAGCCGCGGCAGCCTGCACAGTGCGTGCACGGTCAGCGGCGGAAATGCCGGTGCTGACGCCAACCGCCGCCTCGATGGACACGGTGAACTTGGTACCAAAACCCGAGCCGTTGCGCTGCACCATCAGCGGCAGCTTTAGGCGCTCGCAGCGCTCCAGGCTCATCGGCATGCAGATCAGGCCACGGCCGTAGCGCGCCATGAAGTTGATGTGCTCAGCCTGACAGGCTTCACCGGCCATGATCAGATCGCCTTCGTTCTCGCGGTCTTCGTCATCCATCAGGATGACCATCTTGCCGGCGCGAATATCTTCGATCAGTTCTTCGATGCTGTTGAGTTTCATCCGGCCCTCCGGGGGCAGGTTAATCAGGATTTGAGGAAACCGTTCTCGGCCAGAAAGGCCATGCTGATGCCGCCAGCGGTCGGCTCTGCGGCCTTCTCGCCGAGCAGCAGACGCTCCAGATAGCGGGCGATCAGGTCCACTTCCAGATTGACGATGGTGCCGGGCTGGTAGTCGCCCATGACGGTTTCCTGCAGGGTGTGCGGAACAATGTTCAGGTGGAAGACAGCGCCTTCCACTGCGTTGACGGTCAGACTGGTGCCATCAACGGTAATCGAGCCTTTTTCGGCGATGTACTTCGCCAGCTCGGCCGGCGCTTCCACACGGAAGTGCCAGGAGCGGGCATCCTGGTGCAGCGACAGTACCTTACCGACGCCGTCGACATGGCCGCTGACCAGGTGGCCACCGAGCCGGGTGGTCGGCGTCAGGGCTTTTTCCAGGTTGACCCGACTGCCCGGCTTCAGTGACGCCAGGGCAGTACGGCGAATGGTCTCCTGGCTGACATCGGCCCAGAAGCCGTCACCGGGCAATTCAATGGCCGTCAGGCAGACGCCGTTGACCGCGATGCTGTCGCCCAGTTTGACGTCGCCCAGATCCAGCTTGCCAGTGCGCACGTAAAGACGCACATCACCGCCCTGGGGCTGCATGCTCTGAATCTGGCCAACCGCTTCGATAATACCGGTAAACATGAATTGCCTCGTTTTTGCCGTTGCCGGTCAGGAGACCAGCAGACCCAGACCGTAAACAGCGACAAAGCCGAAGGCGAAGGCCATCAGCAACAGTCCAAAGCTGCGCAGGTAGGTCATGAATGTCAGGCCGGGCATCTTGCTCATGGCAACGATACCGGCAGCGGAGCCAATTATAAGCAGGGAACCACCCACACCAACAGCGTAGGTCAGCCCCATCCACTCGGCGACGTTCATGTGCAGGTCCGCTTTCAGCAGTGCAGCAGTCAGCGGCACGTTATCGATCAGCGCCGAGAGCATGCCCATCAGGAAGTTGGCGGCCATCGGCGGCATGAGGTCATACAGCGAGGTCAGACTCTGCAGCGTGCCGATGTACTGCAGCATACCGACCAGCAGCAGCACGCCGAGGAAGAACAACAAGGTCTCAAACTCGATCACCCGGATGTATTCCAGAATCGGATCGTTGTCGATGTCTTCGTTGAAAAAGCGCGCAATCAGGAACATCAGCGCCAGGCCGGTCAGGAAGGTCAGCACCGGCGGAATGGCAAAGAACAGGCTGAGCAGAATGGTCGCCACAATGGTGACCAGAAACAGCCCGCCAATCACCTGATCGACACCGCGCAGCTCGTGCAGCTCGCTGCGCTCGATGATCACCTCATCGCCCATGCCGATCGACAGCAGCGCCGCCAGCAGCAGCACGGCCAGCAGCGCCGGGGCGCTGAGCAGCAGCAGGTTGGTGATCTCGACCTTGTCGGCCATGAAGATCATCAGCGTGGTCACGTCACCGGTGATCATCGCCACGCCGCCGGAGTTCACCGCGAACACCACCAAGGTGGCGAAGCGCAGCATCTTGCGCAGCTCAAGGTTAAGGCTGAGCACCAGCGCCACCGACACCAGAGTGGCGGTGATGTTGTCGGCAATCGAGGAGAACACAAAGCAGAAGCCGCCGGTCAAAAACAGCAGCTTGCGCTCGGTGATGCGGCCGGGAAGGATGCGGTAAATGACGTTCTCGATCAGCCCCTTCTTGTTCAGGTAAGCCACAAACGTCATGGTTGCCAGCAGAAACAGCCAGAGGCTGGCGATATCGGTGATGTTTTCGTTTAGCGCCTTTTGCACTTCGCCGCGAACGGCGTCGCTCGGCGCGGCAATAAACAGCACCAGCCAGGACAGCGCGCCGAACAGCAGCACCACCTTGGCCTTATTTACATGAATGACTTCTTCAAGCACCACGCCCAAAAAGGCGACCACTGCCATCGCCAGGAGCAGTATCTGTACGCTGCTTTGCATTTGCTAACACTCTCAGGAAGGAAAAATCGGGCGTGCAGTGATGCGCCAGTCCTGGCCTATGGCTCGCATATCGGTGACGGCGACGTCCATCGCCTCGCTCATGCTCTCGAAGGGGAGCTGCATCAGGGGCCGCGCCTGGCTTCCCAGCAGGCGCGGCGCCATATACACAATCAGTTCATCGACCAGGCCGGCACGCCAGAAGGCGCCCGACAGCCCGGCGCCAGCCTCGACCAGCACCTCGTTGCAGCCGCGCTCGGCGAGGGTCCGCAACACGGCGTGCAGATCGACCTTGCCGTCGGCACCGGGGACCGCCAGCAGCTCGCTGCCAACGGCCAGATAATCATCGGCAGCCTGCTCGGCGCTGGTGCTGATCACCAGCGTGGGGCCTGCCTCACGGAAAAAACGTTGCTCCAACGGCACCCTGCGCAAACTGTCGATCAGCACGCGCAGGGGTTGTCGCTCGGCGGCGGCCGCCGCCTCGTCTGGCGGCAGCCCCAGCTCACTGGCGCGCACGGTCAGCGCCGAGTCATCCAGCAGCACGCTATCGGCACCGCTGACCACCGCGCCGCTGCGCGCCCGCAGGCGCTGCACGTCGGCCCGGGCCGCCGGCCCGGTAATCCACTTGCTTTCGCCGCTGGCCATGGCGGTGCGCCCGTCCAGGCTCATCGCCAGCTTGACGCGTACCCAGGGCAAGCCCTGCTGCATGCGCTTGATAAAACCGGGGTTGAGCGCCCGCGCCTGATCTTCCAGCAGCCCGCACTCGACCGCGATACCCGCCTCACGCAGCCGCTGCAGGCCGTTGCCGGCCACCTGGGGGTTGGGGTCCTGCATGGCCGCGACCATGCGCGCCACACCGGCCTTGATCAGCGCATCGGCGCAGGGCGGGGTCTTGCCAAAGTGACTGCAGGGCTCAAGGGTGACATAGGCGGTGGCGCCGCGGGCGCGCTCGCCGGCCTGGGCCAGGGCGTTGACCTCTGCGTGCCCTTCACCCGCGCGCACGTGCCAGCCCTCGCCGACCACTTCGCCATCGACCACCAGCACACAGCCGACGCGCGGGTTGGGCTCGGTGGTATAGAGACCGCGTTCGGCCAGCATCAGTGCACGGCTCATCCAGCTGCGGTCAGCAGCGCTCCACTCAGGCATCGCTGTCGTCCTGCTCGCGGCGCGACAGGCGCTCGATTTCTTCACGGAACTGATTCAGATCCTGGAAGCGGCGATACACGGAGGCAAAGCGGATGTAGGCGACTTCATCGAGCTGCTTGAGCTCGCGCATCACCATCTCGCCGACGGTCATGGCCTTGACCTCACGCTCGCCCGTGGCACGCAGCCGGTGCTTGATATGGCCGATAGCGGCTTCGATCTGCTCGACGCTGACCGGGCGCTTTTCCAGCGCGCGCTGGAAACCGGCGCGCAGCTTGTCTTCGTCGAAAGGCTGTCTGCGACCGTCCTGCTTGATCACCCGGGGCAATACCAGCTCTGCCGTCTCGAACGTGGTGAAGCGCTCCTGGCAGGCCAGGCATTCGCGGCGCCGACGCACCTGATCACCTTCGGCTACCAGGCGCGAGTCGATCACCTTGGTGTCATGGGCACCACAGAACGGACAATGCATGCAGGATTTCCCGAGCGGATAAAAAACGGCCTACATAGTACTCCTTTGTAGGCCGGGGATAAAATGTATCAGTTTATTACCCAGGCCGCCGTCGGATGGCGGCCTGGGTCGTATCAGGCCAAGGCCTGCAACCAGCTGTCACGTAGCCGCCGCTTGGCCACCTTGCCGTTGTCATCGCGCGGCAGGCTGTCGACCACTTCCACCCGCTTGGGCACCTTGTAGCCGGCCATGTGCTTGCGGATAAACGCCTGTACCTGAGCGGCACTGACCTGCCCGCCGGGGCTGGCGACCACAGCCATCAACGACTCACCGTACTCGGCATCCGGCACACCGAACACCGCGCAATCAGTGACCCCCTCCAGGGTGATCAGCACATGCTCAATTTCCGCCGGGTAGATGTTTACGCCACCGGAAATGACCATGTCCGACTGCCGGTCACAGACGTACAGATAGCCTTCGGCGTCCAGATAGCCGATGTCACCCACCGTGGCCAGATCGTCCAGCCCGGCCTTACTGCGCGCGGCCTCGTTATTCAGATAGGTAAAGTCCGGCACCATGGGCTGGCGCACGTAGATCACGCCCGGCTCGCCTACACCACACTCGCGGCCGTCTTCGCTGACGATACGAATGCGCGTGTCCGCAATCGGCCGGCCCACACTCCCCGGCTTGCGACGGGCGGATTGCGGGTCCTGCAGGGTCACCATGCCGGTCTCGCTGGAGGCGTAGGTTTCAAAGATGACATCGCCCCACCAATCGAGCATTGCCTGCTTCACTTCTGGGGCGCAGGGGGCGCCGGTGGAGGCGACAAAGCGCACCGACGACAGGTCGTATTTGGCGCGCACGGCCTCGGGCAGACGGAGCAGCCGTACGTACATGATCGGCACCAGATACACCACCTCGATGCGGTGCTGCTGGATCAGCGCCAACGCCTGCTCGGCGTCGAAGCGCGGCATCACCACCAGCACCTGTGCCTGCTGAATGGCCTGCTGGGTGAAGGACGTGGGGGCGCTGTGATACAGCGGCGCGGTCACCATGGCGCGGACACCGGGCGTAATGCCCCAGGCGATGCGGCACAGCTCGCGCATACCTTCAGCCATCTGAGCGCGCAGCTCTGGCGGCGGTGCCAGGCGCACCACGCCCTTGGGCCGCCCGGTGGTGCCGGAGGTGTAGGCCATGTGGGCGCGCGGCGTGCGCTCAGGCCCGTCATAGGGCGCCTGCTGTGCAAGCCAGCGCTCGTAGTCGCGCGGCTCGCCGGCGCCGCCATCGACCACCAGCACCGCCACTCCAGCGGGGACGGCATCGTCCAGGGACGCCAGCAGGTCGGCCTCGACAATCAGCACCTTGGCGGCCGAGTCGTTCAGCAGGTACGCCACCTCGTCCGCCTTGAAGTGCCAGTTGATCGGGCAGTAGTAACAGCCGGCCGTCTGGCAACTTTGAATGGCATCGATAAACACCGGGCCGTTGCGCAGCATCACGGCAATCACATCACCGTCTGCCACGCCCAGGCGCGCCAGACCACCCGCCAGCCGCAGCGCGCGCTCGGCCACCTCATCACCGCTGCGACGCAGGTTGCCGCAGATGAGTTCAGCGCTCATCAGCGTGCTCCGTAAGGTGTGGAGATCGCCGCCAGACGCTGCTGCGCCTCATGGTATTCACGCTCGAGCTGGGCAACCGCCTCGGCGGTTGAAGTCACCTTGCCGATGCTGCCCACGCCCTGACCTGCGCCCCAGATATCGCGCCAGGCCTTGCTCTTGCTGCTGCCGCCGGAGCCGAACTTCATGGTGCTCTTGTCACCCTCGGGCAGGTTGTTCGGGTCCATGCCGGCGTTGACGATGCTCGGCTTGAGGTAGTTGCCGTGCACGCCGGTGAACAGGTTGCTGTAAACGATATCGTCAGCGCTGGTATCGACCAGCATCTGCTTGTAAGCCGGATCGGCGTTGGCTTCGTGCGTGGCAATAAAGCGGGTGCCCATGTACGCGAGGTCGGCCCCCATGGCCTGGGCCGCGAGAATCTGCTCGCCCTTGGCGATAGAGCCGGAGAGGATGATCGGGCCGTCGTAGAAGGCGCGGATTTCAGACACCAGGGCAAAGGGGCTGAGCTGACCGGCGTGGCCACCCGCGCCCGCACACACCAGAATCAGGCCGTCAACACCGGCCTCAATGGCCTTCTTGGCGTGTTTGACGTTGATCACATCATGGAACACCAGACCACCGTAGCTGTGAATCGGCCCGACGACCTCGTTGGGCGCGCGCAGGCTGGTGATGATGATCGGCACCTTGTATTTCACGCACAGCTCAACGTCATGCTGCAGACGGTCATTGCTGCCGTGCACGATCTGGTTGACCGCGAACGGCGCCACCACCGCGTCCGGGTTGGCCGCCTTATAGTCCGCCAGCTCGCTGGTGATGCGCTGCAGCCACTCGTCCAGCACCTCGGCAGGACGCGCATTCAGCGCCGGGAAGGAACCCACAACCCCGGCCTTGCACTGCGCAATGACCAGATCCGGGTTGGAGATGATAAACAGCGGGGAACAGATGACCGGCAGGCTCAGATTGCCTTGCAGAACGGCGGGCAGACTCATGCGTGCGCTCCTGTGTGTTGTGATTGTTCATGGACTATAAAAGCCCCTCATCTGCACTACAATGTCCGCGAATAAGCCCAAACTGTTTACCAATAGGCAACAATATGGACATCAAGACCCTGCAGTACTTCAGCGCCATCGTCGAGGCCGGCAGCATGAGCGGCGCCGCCCGCCGGCTCGGCACCTCGCGCTCACACGTCAGCCGACGGCTGAAAGCGCTGGAGCAGGACCTTGAAGTGCAGCTGCTGCGCCGCACCACCCGGCGTATCGAGCCGACCCAGATCGGCTGGGCCATGTACGAGCATGCCGCGCGCATCAGCCAGGAGTTGAGCGCACTGCAGTCGACGGTGGACAACCTTGGGCGCAATCTGCGCGGCCATCTGCGCCTGAGCGTGCCCTCAGCGCTCGGGCAACAGGTGCTTGGGCCGCTGCTACTGGAGTTTGCCGAGGCCTACCCGGATGTCAGCCTGCAGCTGACTTTCAGCAACCGCATCTTTGATCTGGTCGCCGAAGAGATCGACCTGGCGATCCGCGTCACCAACACCCCGCCCGATACCCTGGTTGCCCGCGACCTGGGGCCCATCGACTGGGTGCTGTGCGCCAGCCCGGCCTACCTGAGCCGGGTCGGCGCACCGCAACAACCCGAAGATCTGCTGCGCTGCGCCATGGTCAGCGTCAAGGTGGCCGACCTGCGTCTGCCGCTGGAGCTGTCGGACGGTCGCCATCGCCAGGTGCTGACCCTGCGTCCGCGCCTGCAGACCGAAGACATGCTGTTTCTGCGCCGCGCCGCGCAGCAGGGTCTGGGCTGCGCACTACTGCCGTACTATGCGGTCCGCGATGAGCTGGAGAGCGGCCAGCTGCAGGTCGTCCTGCCGCAGTATCGCGCCCGGGTGGATGCCTGGGGCGATCACCTGTACCTGCTCACCGCGCCCAACCTCTACCCCACCCTGGCGACCCGCGCGCTGATCGAGTTTCTGCGCAGCCGTCTGGCCGACATCCCGCTGACACCCAGGCACCCGCTTGCCGTTACAATGCCCTCCTGACCAGGAGCCTTGCCATGACGCTGCAGACACTCACCGACGCCCTCCATCAGGTATTGCCCGATGCCCAGCTGACGCCGACCCGAGTGCCCGGCCTGCCCGAGCTGGAACTCTGGCTGCTGGACCCGGCCAACCTGGACCGCGCCTTTGCCGCCGAGGAAACCCGTCGCCTGCTGGAGCACCCGCCCTACTGGGGCTTCTGCTGGGGTAGCGGGCTGGCGCTGGCGCGCTGGGTGCTGGATAACCCGGCCGAGGTCCGCGGCAAGCGGGTGGTGGATTTTGGTTCGGGGTCCGGCGTGGTCGCCCTGGCATGCCGCCTGGCGGGCGCCGGTGAAGTCATCGCCTGCGATCTCGACGAGCCGGCGTTGCTGGCCTGCGCGTTGAATGCGCGCCTCAATGACCTGCGTCTGACCCTGTCCGACGATTACTTTGCCGTGGCGGGCGACATCGACCTGCTGATCGCCGCCGACGTGCTCTACGACGTCGAGAACCGGCCACTGCTGGAGCACTTTGCCAGCCGCGCCAGGCAGGTGCTAATCGCCGATTCACGGGTGCGCGACCTGGTGCACCCGCGCTACCAGCGCAGCGCCATCCTGCCAGGCCAGACCTGGCCTGATCTGGGCGAGCCGCTGGAGTTTCGCGACGTTAGCCTCTACAGGCTTGACCCCGGCGCCAGCGCCCCCATATAAAACAGTCCCCCACACTCGCTGCGGAATCGCCTTATGTCCTCGCCCTACCTGTTTGACGCCACCACCGATACCTTCGACCGCTATGTGCTGGAGAACTCCTTCCACAAGCCGGTGCTGGTCGACTTCTGGGCCGACTGGTGCGCGCCCTGCAAGGCGCTGTTTCCGGTGCTGGAGAAGATTGTCGACAGCTATCAGGGCGAGCTGCTGCTGGCCAAGGTCAACTGCGACGTCGAGGTCGGCTTGACCGAGCGCTTTGGCATTCGCAGCCTGCCCACCGTAGTGCTGTTCAAGGACGGCCAGCCCGTCGAGGGCTTTGCCGGCATCCAGACCGAGAGCGCCATCCGCGAACTGCTGGCCCCGCACGTTGCCGAACCGCAGGCCGAAGAAGAAAGCGCCCCAGAAGGCGACCTGGCAAGCCAGGCCCAGGCGCTGATCGACGCCGGCCAGGCGCAGGAGGCGATTGCCCTGTTGCAGCCAGCGCTGCAGGATGAGACCGACGACAACCTGCTCCTGCTGCTGGCCCGCGCCCTACTGGCCGACGGTCAACTCGATGACGCCGACAAGGTCATCAATGCCGTACAGCAGAAAGACAGCCACAAGCAGACGCTGAACGCACTCAAGGCGCAGCTCAGCTTTGCCCGTCAGACCACCGACTTTGCGCCGCGTGACACCCTGCAGGCCCGCCTTGACGCCGATGCAAACGACAGCGAAGCCCGCTATCAACTGGCCCTGCTGGACCTGACCGCCGGCGCCAGCGAACCGGCACTGGCCGCCCTGCTTGACCTGCTGCAACGCGACCGCAGCTGGGGTGACGGCGCCGCGCAGAAAACCCTGCTGCAGGTTTTTGACGTGTTGGGCGGCGACCACCCGCTCACCGTGCAGTACCGCCGCAAGCTGTACCAGGCGCTCTACTGATCAGTACTTCCTTGATGTAGCGCCTCGCGAGGGGCGCCCGAGTGAATACAGGGTTGCCACAACAGGAAAATGAAATAAGATAACGTTTTCTTATTTCAGCCGGAGTCTTGTCATGCGCCGCACCCTGCTCGCCCTCAGCCTTGCCCTGCCTTTCAGCCAGCCCCTGCTCGCCGATGACCACGACCACCACCAGCACGGCAGCCTGGATGCCCATGAACATGGCGTTGCCAGCCTGAATCTGGTGGTCGACGGCAATCAGGTCAGCCTGGAGCTGGATAGCCCGGCCGCCAACCTGGTTGGCTTTGAGTATCAGCCCAGCACGGACGAAGACCGCGCGACCGTTGCCCGCGTCAAGGCAGCGCTCGAGCAGGCCGATGGCCTGTTCACTCTGACGGCCGCCGCCGACTGCCAGCTGCAGCAGGTCGAGCTGGACAGCCCGCTGTTTGCTGCGCATGACCATGACGAGCACGAGCACGAGCACGAGCACGAGGATCATGACCATGACGAGCATGATCACCATGATGCAGATGAGCACGAACACGAACACGAACACGGCGAGCATGCGGACATCGAAGGCCGCTTTGATTATGTCTGCTCCGCCCCCGAGCACCTTGAAGCCCTGACGCTGCCGTTGTTCAATGACTTCCCGGCGATGCAGCGCATACAGGTGCAGGCCATCACCGCCAGCGGCCAGCACGGCGCCGTGCTGAACGCCGACCAACCCACCTTGCCACTGGACTGAATCAAGCGATGAGCACACCACTACTGCAGGTCACCGACCTGCAGTTTGCCTGGCCGGGCCAGCCCGTACTGCTGGATATTCCGGCCTTCAGCCTGGAGGCAGGCGAACGCCTGTTTCTCAAGGGGCCGTCCGGCAGCGGCAAGACCACCCTGCTGGGCCTGCTCGGCGGCGTGCACCAGCCACAGCAGGGCGCCATCAGCCTGCTGGGCCAGTCACTGCGGCAGCTGTCTTCGCTGCGTCGAGACCGCTTTCGCGCCGACCACACCGGCTACCTTTTCCAGCAGTTCAACCTGCTGCCCTACCTCTCGGTGCTGGACAACGTCACCCTGCCCTGTCGCTTCTCCGCCCTGCGGCGTGAACGCGCCCTGCGCCAGCAGCCGGATCTGGATACCGCCGCCGAACACCTGCTGCGTGAGCTGGGCTTGAGCGACGCGACCCTGCATCAGCGCAGCGCCGGTGCCCTGTCGATCGGCCAGCAGCAGCGGGTGGCCGCCGCCCGTGCGCTGATCGGCAGCCCCGAGCTGGTGATCGCCGACGAGCCCACCTCGGCGCTGGATGCCGACAGTCGCGACGCTTTTCTCAAGCTGCTGTTCGATGAGTGCGAGCAGATGGGCAGCAGCCTGCTGTTTGTCAGTCACGACACCAGCCTGGCAACCCGCTTTGATCGCGCCCTGTCACTGGCCGAGCTCAACCGCGCCAGCAAGCCGGAGACACTCTGATGTACCTGTTGCGTCTTGCCCTGCAAAGCCTGGCCAACCGCCGCTTTTCCGCCCTGCTGACGATGATCGCCATCGCTCTTAGCGTCACCCTGCTGCTGTCGGTCGAGCGCGTGCGCACCGAGGCCCGCGCCAGCTTTGCCAGCACGGTCAGCGGCACCGACCTGATTGTCGGCGCCCGCTCCGGCTCGGTTCAACTGCTGCTGTATTCGGTGTTCCGCATCGGCAATGCCACCAACAACATTCGCTGGGACAGCTTTGAGCAGATCAGCAGTCAGCCTCAGGTCAAATGGGCCATTCCGCTGTCATTGGGCGACTCGCACCGCGGTTTTCGGGTGCTGGGGACCAATCAGGCCTACTTCGAGCACTACCGCTTTGGCCGCGACCAGGCGCTGCAACTCAGTGAAGGGCAGCCCTTCTCGGACCTGTACGATGCTGTGCTTGGGGCCGATATCGCCCGCGAACTGGGTTACCAGCTGGGCACCGAGCTGGTACTGGCCCACGGCGCCGGCGCAGTCAGCTTCGTCAAACATGCAGACAAGCCCTTCCACGTTGTTGGCATCCTCGCCAAAACCGGTACGCCGGTAGACCGCACCATCCATATCAGCCTGGAAGGCATGGAGGCGCTGCATGTGGACTGGCAACAGGGCATGCCGGCGCGGGGCGCCGGCCAGGTCAGCGCCGAGCGGGCGCGCCAGCTGGACCTGACACCGACCGCCATTACCGCCTTCATGCTTGGGCTGGAGCGGCGTATCGACACCTTTACGCTGCAGCGGAAAATCAATGAATTCAGCGGCGAGCCGCTGCTGGCCATCCTGCCCGGCGTTGCCCTGCAGGAGTTGTGGAGCCTGTTAAGCGTGGCCGAAAAGGCGCTGCTGCTGGTGTCGGTCTTCGTGGTACTGACCGGGCTGGTCGGCATGCTGACGGCAATTCTCAGCGGCCTGAATGAGCGCCGCCGGGAGATGGCCGTGCTGCGCTCGGTGGGTGCCCGGCCGTTGCATATTTTCAGCCTGCTGGCGCTGGAGGCGGTCAGCCTGACCCTGGCCGGCATCGCGCTGGGTCTGGCACTGTTGTATGCTGGCATGGCCGTGGCCCGCCCCTGGCTGGAACAGCAGTATGGCCTGTTTCTGCCGCTGGCTTGGCCGACCCGCAGCGAACTGCAGTTGTTGGCCGGCATCCTGGCCGCCAGCCTGCTGATGGGCTGCATCCCGGCGTGGCGCGCCTACCGCCAGGCGCTCTTGGACGGCCTGTCCATCCGCCTGTAATCACCGAGACCACCGATGTATCTGATTCGTCTGTTTGCCCTGTGCCTGAGTCTGCTGCTGACCCTACCGGCCTGGGCCGCCCGAGAACTCAGCTGGGACGACCTGGTGCCCGCAGGCAGTGAGCACCTTTACGGCATGCCCCAGGCGCAACACGACGGCCTGACCTCAGAGGACCAGGCGGCCAGCAATCCGCTGATGCAAAGCATGACCAACGCGCCCACCGTCGCCGCGCTGGACGGCCAGGAGGTCAAACTTCCGGGCTACATCGTGCCGCTGAGCGTAGACCCCAACCAGCGGGTGACCGAGTTCTTGCTGGTGCCCTACTTCGGCGCCTGCATTCACGTACCGCCGCCGCCATCCAACCAGATCGTGCTGGTGCAGAGTGAAATTGGCATCGCTCTGGAGGCGACCTATGTGCCCTACTGGATCAGCGGGATCATGCATGTGGAGCAAAGCAGCAGCGAGCTGGCCAGCGCCGGCTACCGCCTGGAAGCGCAGGAAATCGAAGAGTTCAGCTACTAGGGTCTGCTGCCGTTTCGTTCGCCCGCCTGTTGCAGCCTGTAACGCCGCCAATCAAGGAGCGAGAAGCGTAGCGTGGTCATTCACGTGAGCGACGAGCGACGCCGAGTGCCGGCTTTACAGGCGCAACCTCGGCGGCCCCACCCCGAGGGCCGGGGCCATTTTTCGGCCATGCTTCGTTGTCGGTCGCTTATGTAGAGCAACTACACTGCGCCCCCTCCGCCTTGCCTGGCCGAAAAATGGCCTCCGGCAGGCGGATGAACGAAACGGCAACAGGCCCTAGGAAAGCGCTGAGCAATTCCGCTCGTGCTTGCCAATACCCAAACGTGTAGCTGCACTGCGGAATGAATCAGTGCTGCCCTGGTGACCCGGCCGCACCGGACGAGGCCCCGTCCGGCCTGGGCAGGGCTGCCTCGGCTGCCAACCGGAGGCTGTGCAACTGACGACGCTGCTGGGTGTTGGCCGGCTGTACTGTTTGCAGGGTATCCAGAGCCGCCTGCCACTGACGCTGCTGGTATTGCAGCCACGCCAGCTGCAAGCGGTCAGCGCTGTTGCCACTACGTGCCACCCGCTCCCAAGCGGCCAGGGCGCGCTCATGATCACGCGCGGTTTGCCACAGATAGGCAAGACGGCGCAAACGATCCGCTCTGCTGCTCAGCAGGCCTTCATCCAGCAACGCCTGCATCAGGCGCGCCGCCTGCCAGGGGGCGCCACTCTGCGCATGCAGGGCGATCAGGTTTTCCATATCGGTAGTATCCAGTCTGATGCCGGCCTCGCGGGCCAAACGCAGGGTCGCTGCGGCCGCCACCTGCTCGCCGGCCAGACTCTGCATGCTCGCCAGCTGACGCCAGTTATCGACACTCTCGGGCGCACGCTGCAACAGCGCCTGCTGCCAGCGCACCGCCTGATCAAACCGCTCCAGCTCATAGTTCATACCCACCAGCAGGCGGTACCAGATGTCATCCGCCTGCTGGTTCGCGCGCACCACCTGCTCGGCCAGCGGAATGGCCTTGCGAAATTGCCCCAACTGGCGATAGGCCTGCACCAGCAGCTGGCGGTTGCTGTCAGTGCGGGGCAGGCTTTCCAGCTCTGTGACCGCTTCGGGATAGCGCTGCGCCTGCATCAGCAGGCGAGCCAGATTCTGCCGGTCCTGCAGCGCCGCCGCCTCGTCCAGCTGCTGCTGAGCCAGCGCCTCGCGCAGCCAGTCGATGGCCGCTGCGTTGCGTTGGGCAGCGATCGCTAGGTACGCCAGCCGCTGGGCGACCAGCGCGCGCTCCAGAGTCCCGCTTTCAGCCTGTGGCAGCGCCTGCTCCAGCGCCTCGCGCGCCTTGCCCAGATCGCCCGCCGCCTCGGCATCGGTGGCGGCTTGAATGGCAACGTACACCTCAGCGTCGATTTCCTCGGCCAGCGCGGGGGCGCTCAACAGGCACAGCAGCAGTAACCAGCGCAGCATCAGCGGCGACCCTCCAGACGGAAGTTCATGGTCTTGCTCACCTCGCGTGAGACCGCCACGCCGTTCTCCCGGCGCGGCGCGAAGCGCCAGCGACTGACCGCTCGGCGCGCTGCGCGCTCGAACACCCCGGGCGGCTCGGCGCTGAGTATGCGAATGTTCTCTACTCGCCCTTCGGCGTTGACGGTGAACTGCAAGGTCACCTGCCCCTCGATACCGGCCGCCAGCGCCCGGCGCGGATACTCCGGCGGAATGTCCACCAGCGGGGTGACTTCCTCGGCGCTGCCCGGTGGCGGCGCACTGACCGGCGCTGGCGGGCTGGGTGCCGGCGCCGGCTGGGCAGCGGCCTGCAATGGCGGCAACGCGGGCGCCGCGCCCATATCGATGCGGGTATTGAGCTGCGGCACATCGATATTGAGATCCAGCGCCGGAACCTGCGGGGTTACCTGCGGCTGCGGCGCAACCTCGGGCGGCTGCTCTGGCGGCGTCGGGCGCTCCGGCGGCTGCAACGGATCGGCCGGCTCAGTGCGGCTCTCCTGCACACTGCGGGCGACGCCCACGCGCAACAGTTCCGACGGCTGCGGTGGCGGATCATTGGCCGGCATGATCAGCGCCAGCATCAACCCAAACAGCAGCAGCGCTACCAGCAGCGCGCCGACAAAACTGCCCAGCAGCCGCATCAGGGCCCCGCCGTGGCGGCCAGGGCAACATCCTCTACCCCGGCCAGCCGCGCCTGATCCATCACCCGGATAACCAACCCGGTACGTGCGTCGGTATCGGCCTGCACCACCACTGTGCTGTCCGGCTGGTCAGCGCGCATGCGCTCGACCGCCGCCCGCACGGCGCGAATATCCACCGGCTTGTGGTCCATCCAGATTTCCCCGTCGGCACTGACCGCAATCAAAATGGTGCCCTTGGGCTTGTCGACGGCACTGTCGGCCGACGGCCGCTCGATGTCGATGCCGGTTTCCTTGACGAAGGAGCTGGTAACAATAAAAAAGATCAGCATGATGAAGACGATATCCAGCATCGGCGTAAGGTCGATGCCGGCCTCGTCATCGGCGTTGGCGTGGTGCCTGCGCATGCGCATCGCAATTTCTCCTAATCGTGCTGCAGGCGGTCGGACAACCGCTGCAGCGCTCGCCGCGACTGCTGATCGAGTCGCGCCAGACAAAACAGGCCACTGATGGCAATCACCATGCCGGCCATGGTCGGCACCGTGGCACGGGACACCCCTGCCGCCATTGCGCGCGGGTTGCCGTTGCCGCTGATAGCCATCACATCGAATACCTGAATCATGCCGCTGACCGTACCCAGCAACCCCAACAGCGGGCACAGCGCGATCAGCACCCGCACCATCGGCAGGTAGCGGTTGAGCTGCGCCTGCGCCTGCGCCAGCCATGCGCTGCGAATATGTCGCGCGGCAGCGCTGCGCCGTTCGCTGCGCGCCTGCCAGCCGTCGCAATAGCCCTCGGCGCGGCGCGGAAACACCAGTGACAGATACCACAGCCGCTCCAGCATCAGCGTCCACAGCAGCACGGTGGCGCCTAGAATGGTCCACAGCACCCAGCCACCGCTGTCGAGAAAGTCCGGCAGCCGCCACAGGACCTCAGTCACTGCGCCGCTCCCCGCCAAGGTGCAGGGCAATCAGCCCGGCGCTCTGCTGTTCCAGCAACTGGATCAACGCCTTGCTGCGCGCCGCCACCAGGCTATGCAGGAACAGCAGCGGAATAGCCGCCACCAACCCGAGCACCGTGGTGACCAGCGCCTGCGAGATACCATCGGCCATCATCTTCGGATCGCCGGTGCCATATTGGGTGATCGCCTGGAAGGTGGCGATCATGCCCGTCACCGTCCCCAGCAGCCCCAGCAGTGGCGCCACTGCGGCCAGCAGCTTGATCAGCCCCTGCCAGCGCTCCAGCGCAGGCGTTTCGCGCAGGATGGCCTCGTCCAGCTTGAGTTCCAGGGTATCCAGTTCTTCCAGCCGCGGACGGCTGCCAATCACACTCAGCACACGGCCCAGCGGGTTGCTGTCGGCCAACTGGTCGAGGTCCGCAATCTGCCGGTCAACCCGGCGCTGCACCAGCTGCAACCAAGCCAGCCGCGCCAGCGCCAGCACTATGCCCAACGCCCCCAGAGCCACAATGACATAGCCGACAATGCCGCCCTGGGACAGACGGGTCAGCAGGTCCGGGGTGCGCTGCAGCTGTTCGATGACCTGACCGCGCGCCGGATCGATGGCGATATCGGCCACCGCCTCGCGGGGCGCGAGAAAGTCTGCCAGCAGGCCCACGCCATCGGGCTGACGTGCTGCCACCTGCAACGCCTGGCTGTCGGCCTGATACAGCAGATATTCATCGCCGGCAACTGCAACAAAAGGCCCGACCGCAACAACGGGCTGCGCCTGCTGGTTACCCTGACGGTCGATCAGCGGTGCGCTAAAGCGCGCCACTTCACCGCTGGCGTTCATGTCCTGCTGTAGCCGGTACCAGAATTGCTCCAGCACCTCGACACTGGGGATGCGGCTGCTTTGCGACAAGGCTTCCAGCTCGCGCTGGCGTTCCGGGTAACGGGCGTTAAGCAGGGAATCCTGCCATTGACTGAGGGTATCGCCAGCGCGCTGACGCACCACGCCGAATAGCTCTCCAAGATTGCCGCTGCGCTCGGTCAGTTCCTGACGCAGTTGCGACAGCTGTTCGCTTTGCGCCTTGAAGAGCGCATCCAGCTCGTCGGCGCGGGCCTGCGCGCTTGTCAGCTCGGCCCGCGCCTGCGAGAGGCGCGCCTGCTGCTGATTGCGCTCACGCAGGAAGCGTTGCTCACGCTCGCGCATGGCGGCCTGTTCGGTACTGCGGGTTTCGCGAATCTGCTCCAGCAGCGCCTGCTTGTCGAAAGACTGGGCCTGCGCCAGCGGCGCCAGGCAACAGAGCATCAGTACCCAGAAGCGAGCTTTCATTGGGCTACCTCCGTGCTGACTGGCGGCATGGGCAAGCGCAACAGCTGTGGCGACTGCTCGTTGCGGGCAATGGCAATGCCATCGCTCAGGGGGCGGCGATAGCTGGCCGGCAGCGCCTGCCAACTGCCAGCGGCAGTATCCCAGTAACCCTGTTCCTGACCATCAAGGCTTTGATAAAAGAGCATCAGCCGGCCAATGCGCAAGAACTCGACCACTCGCGCCTGTTCGCCGGCTGGCAACTGGCCGCGCCAGGCCTCCAGAGTGCGACCATAGTCGCTCTCAATCTGGTAAGCCTCCAGCACCCGCCGGTAGAGCTCGGCCACGCTGATTTCGGGGTCGATCAGCAGGTCCTGCAAGCGGGCAATGCGGTCCTCACGCTCATCCAGCAGAAACGGCATATCCAGCGCGACAAAGGCCTCCAGTGACTCGATCATGCGGCGGATCAGCGGCAGCATCTCGCGCTGGGTGTCCGCCAGACTGTCGATCTGCTGCTGCAGACTGGTCAGCTCCTGCGCCTGCGCCTCCACCATCAGCTGCAGGCGCTCGCTGTACTCGTTCAGCGCCAGCGCCTGATCCTGAGCCTGGGTGTACTCCTCCAACGCTGCTCGGGCGGCGTCATCAAGGTTATCGATGCGTTGCTGCGTGGCAACCGCCTCGGCGGTCAGTTCACGACTTTCCTGCTGCGCCTGCTGCAACGCCTGCTGCGCCTGCAGGCTGAGCGGCACGGCCAGCAACGCGACCAGCCAAACTGCTTTCATTCGCTGTTCCCCCGGCGAAGGCTGGCCTGACCAGTCCGCCAAAAAAGAGAATGATTATCATCTTTATACTAAAGTGTCTGCAACCGCGCTCTCAATCTGGGTGTGGCAGCCTGCCGCACCCACCCGTGCCCGGCACTTGCTCCAGATCAATAGTCCGATCCAGGGCAGGCCGTAGAGTAGCAACTGTCCAACACATTAGGAGACTGAACATGTCCGCTTTTGCATCCCGCCTCGGCCTCGCAGCGCTCTTCGCCCCCGTCCTGCTGGCCGTTTCGGTAACCGCTCAGGCCCACCAGGCGGGCGACATCATCGTTCGCGCCGGTGCCGTTACTGTTGACCCGAAAGAGGATAGCAGCCGCGTCAAGGTCGGCGGTGTACCGCAGGCCGGCACTGCCGCCACCCTCAACAGCGACACCCAACTGGGTCTGAACCTGGCGTACATGCTGTCCGACAACTGGGCTGTTGAAGTGCTGGCTGCCACCCCGTTCGAGCACGACATCGGCACCAAAGGTCTGGGCGGCCTGGAGCTGGGCTCCACCAAGCACCTGCCGCCGACTGTCAGCGTCCTGTACTACCCGATGGCCAGCAGCTCCGCCTTCCAACCGTACGCGGGCCTGGGCATCAACTACACCTGGATGTTCGATGACAAGCTGAGCAGCGAAGCAGAAGCAGCAGGCTTCAGCGGGCTGGAACTGGATGACTCATGGGGTCTGGCGGCGCAGCTGGGTATGGACTACATGCTGAGCGACAAGCTGATGCTGAACGCCCAGATCCGCTACATCGACATCGAAACCACCGGCACAACCTACGCAGGTCCGACCAAGGTCTCTGTGGATGTCGACATCGACCCGATGGTCTACATGGTCGGCCTGGGCTACAAGTTTTAAGCAGACCCTCACTCACGGCTGCACTTCCCCCTGGGGCCTACGTGGTCTCGGGGGATTTTTTATTCAGGGTCAGACAAAAAAGCGAACCGCCGCTCAGTGCGAGCCCAGCAATGCCGTGAGACTGACACGCCAGGTCCGCGGCTTGATGCCAAACACATAGAGCAGACGCCGGCCGCTGAGCACAGCATTGCGCGGCTCCAGCGCCGCCGCAGGCTGACTATCGAAAGAAACAGGCTCGATGACCGGCTCGCGCGCCAGCTGTCCATCCAGCACCAGCTCCTGCGCCAGGGTACGGGCAAAACTGATCCAGCTGGCGACCTCGGCACTGGCATAGTGGTAACAGCCATACAGCTCGCCACCGCAGTCCAGCTGCTTGAGTCCGGCCAGCACCACGCGCGCCATATCCTCCAGCGGTGTGGGGGTGCCCCGCCACTCCTCCGCCAGGGAAACGCTGTCGCCGGCCAATAACTGCGTGACCAGCCGCTGCAGCATGCCCTCGGGCGAGCTATCCAGCACCCAACTGAAACGCAGCAGCAGATGGCGTCGACACTGCCCCTGCAGCAATTGGTCCAGCTCGGCCTGCAGCGCGCCGTGGGCACCAATGGGTGTCAGCGGATCCTTTTCGGTGTAGGCCTGCTCTTTCACACCGTCGAACACCCGCGTACTGGACAGCCGATACAGCAGCAGATCCCGGCCGGCGCACTGGGCCACTAGCTCGCGGACAAACACGCGCTCGGCCTCCAGGCCCTCCGGGGCCGGATCCAGCACCTGAAACTGCTGATGGTAAAAACTCAGGTCCAGTACTGCGTCTGGCTGCAATGCGTCGAGCCAGCCGGCTACCTGCCCCGGCTCCCAGCTGACTGGCGGTTCATCCACCAGCAGAAACTCGATATCGTCTTGCGCCGCCTGAGTAACCAACGCCTGACCTAGCAGGGACGTCTTGCCCAGCAGCAACACCCGCATTCGCATGCCTTGATGATCCTTGAATCAGAAACAGGCAAATATTGTGCAGCCTTTATGCCACCGCCGTCACCTGTCACATGCGAACTCCGCAGCTGCTCAGGTGTAGGTGATCAACTCACGGCGCTGCGGACTGTCCAGATGCGGAACCGCGTTGAAGCCCGCAAGACGCATTGCCCGCTGGTTGAATACACAATGAATCAGCCCGGTATTGCGCGTCTGCAGGTTCAGCTCGACCATGGTCTTGCTCGGCGCCTCCAACAACTGACGCACCAGCATGGCAATCGCGCCACCGGAACTGACAGCCAGCACACGACTGCCCTTGAAGTTGTTCATGATGTGCTCACGCGCAGTGAGAATACGCTGCTCGAACTCCGCCCAGGTTTCCGGCAAGTCGCCTTCCAGCTCGCCCTCTGACCAAAGCACAATGCCCTGCTTGAGACGCTTGAAGAAATCCGCCACGGCCGGTTTGTCCGGCAGCGCCTGCTCAGGGTGCTGGGCCAGAAAGGCATGCAGGATGGAGTGAAAGTCAAACTCGTTGAGTTCGGCAAAGACCTGAAAGCCCGTCGGCTCAATGCCCATACCGGCGCAGATGCCCTCGGCGGTCTCGCGGTGGCGCACCATGTCGCCGGTCAGAATATGATCAAACTGCATCTGCTGGCTGGCAAAGTACTCGCCCAGCAGACGGGCCTGCAGGTGACCTTTTTCCGATAGTTGATCGTAGTTGTCACTACCGAAGGACGCCTGACCGTGACGAACGAAATAGACTTCTGACATGCTGAAAATCCCCGAGCTGGAGTAACTGGACAACCCGCAGCCCGGCATCGACACCGACGCAGGACCTCTCACGAGCCACAAAAAAACCCGGCAGACCGGGGATGCAAGATCCTAGGTCATGCCGGGTTGCGGCGACAGCTACATTTTAGAACGGAATGTCATCATCAAAGCTGTCGTAATCCGGTGCCGACTGCTGCGGCGCCTGCTGTTGCGGCTGCGCTGCCGGCTGGGACTGCGGTGCCGGACGCTGCGGACGGGACTGGCCCATGCCCTGCTCACCACCACCGCCCTGACGGCTGTCCAGTAGCTGCATCTGGCCACCCATGTCGACAACCACTTCGGTGGTGTAACGCTTGACGCCGTCCTTCTCCCACTCGCGGGTCTGCAGGCGTCCCTCGATATAGAGCTTGGAGCCCTTGCGCGCGTATTCGCCAACTACCTCGGCGATACGACCGAAAAACACCACGCGGTGCCATTCGGTGCGCTCCTGCATCTGGCCGGTCTGCTTGTCCTTCCAGCTGTCGCTGGTGGCCAGCGTCACGTTGGCCACGGCATTACCGTTGGGCAGATAGCGCACTTCCGGATCACCACCGACATTACCGATCAAAATTACCTTGTTTACGCCTCTGGCCATGCCATTCTCCTGCTGTACCTGGTGATCAAACGGGTGCTGCGACCCGGTTAAGTGCCTCACGATCCAATATCTTAGCGTCCACTTTCAAGTAGGCTGCTGCCTCCTCGGCAACAATCACGACTTCGGTCACACCTGCAACGGCCTGCAGGCGGGTGGCCAGCGCGGCATCGTCAAGACAGGCGGGGGACAACGCCAGGCGATAACTGGTCACATAAGGCGGTTCGCGCATGGTACCACCAATGACCAGCCACGACAGCGCCAGCAGCGCGCAACCGACGAAGACGCCGCTCAGTCCGAACTGCGCAAACAGCCAGCCGCCGAACATGCCGCCCAGCGCCGCGCCGGCAAACTGGCTGGTCGAATAAACCCCCATCGCCGTGCCCTTGCCGCCAGCCGGCGCAATCTTGCTAAGCAGCGACGGCAGGGTCGCTTCCAGCAAGTTGAAACCGACAAAGAATAGAATAATCGCCGCCACCAGCCAGGGCAGACTGTGCTGGCTCAACCAGAACAGCGGCTGTACCAGGGCGAGCACCGCCACCGCACCGAGCATCACGCGCTTCATTTGCCGTTGCCGCTCGGCATAAATGATAAAGGGCACCATGCCGAAGAACGACAGCAGCAGCGCGGCCAGATAGACCCACCAGTGCTCTTCCTTGGCCAGCCCCGCCTGCTGTTGCAGAGCCAGCGGGATGGCCAGAAAGGTCGCCATCAGGATGGCGTGCAGACAGGCAATACCGTAATTCAGCCGCAGCAGTTGCCCATTGGCCAGCGCAGGCCACAATGCGCCCCGCACAACCCCGGCGTCGCGGTGCGGTTGCGTATGACGAGGCGTGGGCACCGCCAATATCACCAGTACGATACCGACCAGCGCCAGAGCAGAGGTCGACAGAAAGACGCCACTGAGCCCCGCCACCCGTGCGACCACCGGCCCGGCGACCATGGCCACGGCAAAGGCCAGACCAATGCTCATGCCGATCATCGCCATTGCCTTGGTGCGATGCTGCTCGCGCGTGGAGTCGGCCACCAGCGCCATCACCGCGGCGGCAATGGCGCCGGCACCCTGCAGCACGCGCCCGGCGATCACCTGGGTGATGCTGTCGGCTCCCGCCGCAACCAGTCCACCAGCGGCAAACAGCAGTAGACCAAAGACAATCACCGGCTTGCGCCCAACGCGGTCCGAGAGCATGCCGAAGGGAATCTGCAGAAACGCCTGAGTCAACCCGTAGGCGCCAATCGCCATACCAATCAGAAAGGGTGTGGCGCCCTGCAGCTGCTGCCCCCAGGTCGCCAGTACCGGCAACACCATGAACAGGCCAAGCATACGGAAGGCAAAGACCAGTGCCAGCGAAACGGAAGCGCGGCGTTCCTGGGGGCTCATGGAGTCAACCTGATGCATGACAGCTCCGGGTAAAAGCGCGGATATTACCATGCCTGCCCCCATCTCGGGACGCACACCGCCCGGTTGCGCCACTTTGCCGCCGGACCGGCGCAACACGTATACTTGTCTGCTTTGTCGGCCGCGAGGTGAGAGTACTGTGGATACCATCCAGATACGGGGTGCACGCACGCACAACCTGAAGAACGTCGACCTTGATCTGCCACGCGACAAGCTGATCGTGATCACCGGACTGTCCGGCTCAGGCAAGTCGTCACTGGCGTTCGACACCCTCTACGCAGAGGGTCAACGCCGCTACGTCGAATCACTGTCCGCCTACGCGCGGCAGTTTCTATCGATGATGGAAAAGCCCGATGTCGACCATATCGAAGGGTTGTCCCCGGCGATCTCCATCGAGCAGAAGTCAACGTCGCACAACCCGCGTTCCACCGTCGGCACCATCACTGAGATTTACGACTACCTGCGTCTGCTGTTCGCCCGCGTCGGCACCCCCATGTGCCCAGACCACAACCTGCCGCTGGCGGCACAGACCATCAGCCAGATGGTCGACCAGGTTTTGGCGATGCCCGAGGGCAGTAAGCTGATGCTGCTGGCACCGGTGCTACGCGAACGCAAGGGCGAGCACCTGGCACTGATCGACGAACTGCGCGCCCAGGGCTTCGTCCGCGCACGCATCGACGGCCGCATCCATGATCTGGATGAAGCACCGGCGCTGGACAAAAAGCGCAAGCACACCATCGAAGTGGTGGTTGACCGCTTCAAGGTGCGCGCCGACCTGCAGCAGCGGCTGGCCGAGTCCTTCGAAACCGCCATCGGCCTTGCCGACGGCATCGCCATTATCGCACCGATGGATGGCGAAGACGGCGAAGAAGTCACCTTCAGCGCCCGCTTCGCCTGCCCCGAGTGCGGGCATTCGATCAGCGAGCTGGAACCGCGGCTGTTCTCCTTCAACAACCCCGCGGGCGCCTGTCCCACCTGTGACGGCCTGGGCGTAAAGCAGTTCTTCGATGCCCGGCGTCTGGTCAACGGCGAACTGACGCTGGCCGAGGGCGCCATTCGCGGTTGGGACAGACGCAACGTCTATTACTTTCAGATGCTCAGCTCGCTAGCCGAGCACTACGGCATCGACCTGGACATGCCCTTCGACCAGATACCGGACGAGCACCGCAAGCTGATCCTGCAAGGCACCGGCAATGAAAAGGTCCCCTTCCGCTACCTCAACGACCGCGGCGATGTAGTCCAGCGCGAGCATCCGTTCGAGGGCATCGTGCCCAACCTGGAGCGGCGCTACCGGGAAACCGAATCCCAAAGCGTGCGCGAAGAACTGGCCAAGTACCTGAGCACCCAGCCCTGTCCGGACTGTCACGGCACCCGACTGCGCCGCGAAGCACGCCACGTCATGATCGACAATCGCAACCTGCCGGGCCTGACAACCTTGCCCGTCGGCGCGGCCGCAGCGTACTTCGAGCACCTCACCCTGGAAGGCAGCCGCGGCGAAATCGCCGAGAAGATCCTCAAGGAAATCCGGGCACGCCTGATGTTCCTGGTCAACGTCGGCCTCGACTATCTGACCCTGGATCGCAGCGCCGACACCCTGTCCGGCGGCGAGGCCCAGCGCATTCGCCTGGCCAGCCAGATCGGCGCGGGACTGGTGGGCGTCATGTACATCCTCGACGAGCCGTCCATCGGCCTGCACCAGCGCGATAACGAGCGCCTGCTCGCGACGCTGGTTCATTTGCGCGACCTGGGTAACACCGTGATTGTGGTAGAGCATGACGAGGACGCTATTCGGCTGGCCGATTACGTCGTCGACATCGGCCCCGGCGCCGGCGTACACGGTGGCCGGGTTGTATCCCACGGCACGGCGCAGCAGGTGATGGACGACCCCGCCTCGCTGACCGGCAAATACCTGTCCGGCAAGGTAAAAATCGCCGTACCCGCCGAGCGCACACCACTGCGCAAGAACGAGTGGCTGCGCCTCAAGGGCGCCTGCGGAAACAATCTGCAGAAGGTCAACCTGGAGATTCCGGTCGGACTGCTGACCTGCGTTACCGGCGTATCAGGGTCGGGCAAGTCGACGCTGATCAACAACACCCTGTTCCCGGTCACCGCCACCGCACTGAACGGCGCCACTACGCTGGAAACGGCGCCTTACGGCAGCTTTGACGGCCTGCAGCACCTGGACAAGGTGGTCGACATCGACCAGAGCCCGATCGGCCGCACCCCGCGCTCCAACCCGGCCACCTACACCGGCTTGTTCACTCCAATTCGCGAACTGTTCGCCGGCACGCAGGAAGCCCGCTCACGCGGCTACAAGGCAGGCCGCTTCTCTTTCAACGTTAAGGGCGGACGGTGCGAAGCCTGCCAGGGCGACGGCCTGATCAAGGTGGAGATGCACTTCCTGCCAGACATTTACGTGCCTTGCGATGTCTGCAAGAGCAAGCGTTACAACCGCGAGACGCTGGAGATCAAGTACAAGGGCAAGAACATCCACGAAGTGCTGGAGATGACCATCGAGGAAGCCCGTGACTTTTTTGATGCGGTCCCGGCACTCGCTCGCAAGCTGCAGACCCTGATGGATGTCGGCCTGTCGTATATCCGCCTGGGACAGTCAGCAACCACGCTGTCTGGCGGTGAAGCCCAGCGCGTGAAGCTGGCCCGCGAGCTCTCCAAGCGCGACACCGGCAAGACCCTCTACATTCTCGATGAGCCGACTACCGGCTTGCACTTCGCGGATATCCAGCAGCTACTGGATGTGCTGCACCGCCTGCGTGACCACGGCAACACCGTCGTGGTGATCGAGCACAACCTAGACGTCATCAAGACTGCAGACTGGATTGTCGACCTCGGCCCAGAGGGCGGCTCTGGTGGCGGTCAGATCATCGCCGCCGGTACGCCGGAGCAGATCGCGGCCGAGGCAGCCTCTCACACCGGGCGCTTTCTTGGCCCGCTGCTAGAGCGCGACCGCGACTGATATCGAATAGAGGAGCCGCCCCACGGCGGCTCCTCACTTCATTCGGCACATCCAGCACCAAATCGCAGACACAAAAAAACCGGCCTAAGCCGGTTTTCTTGTCGTGCCTGACTAACTTACTCGTCAGCTGCAGCCGCTTCAGGGCGGTCAACCAGCTCAACGTAAGCCATCGGGGCAGCATCGCCAGCGCGGAAACCGCACTTCAGAATGCGCACATAACCACCCGGACGGGTTGCATAGCGCTTGCCCAGGTCGTTGAACAATTTGCCGACCGCAGCTTTGCTACGAGTACGGTCAAACGCCAGACGACGGTTGGCTACGGTGTCTTCCTTGGCCAGGGTGATCAGCGGCTCGGCGACGCGACGCAGTTCCTTGGCTTTCGGCAGAGTAGTTTTGATCAGTTCGTTTTCGAACAGCGACACTGCCATGTTCTGGAACATGGCCTTGCGGTGTGCGCTGGTGCGACTCAGGTGACGACCACTTTTACGATGACGCATCTCTCAATTCCTCGGTGTCAAGACGATCAGGCCGAAACCTTGTCGTCCTTCTTCAAGCTTGCAGGCGGCCAGTTGTCCAGACGCATACCCAGAGACAGACCACGCGAAGCCAGAACGTCCTTGATCTCGGTCAGGGACTTCTTACCCAGGTTCGGGGTCTTCAGCAGCTCTACTTCGGTACGCTGGATCAGATCGCCAATGTAGTAAATATTTTCAGCCTTCAAGCAGTTGGCCGAACGGACAGTCAGCTCAAGGTCGTCCACCGGACGCAGCAGAATCGGATCGATCTCGTCTTCCTGCTGCTCGACAACCGGCTCCTGGTCACCCTTCAGATCAACGAAAGCGGCCAGCTGCTGCTGCAGAATAGTTGCAGCGCGGCGAATAGCTTCTTCCGGATCCAGAGTACCGTTGGTCTCCAGGTCGATAACCAGTTTGTCCAGGTTGGTACGCTGCTCGACCCGCGCACTTTCCACCACGTAAGCCACACGGCGAACAGGAGTGTAAGTGGCGTCCAGCTGCAGACGGCCAATGGAGCGCGTTTCGTCCTCATCGGACTGACGCGCGTCGGCCGGCTCATAACCGCGGCCACGGGCCACGGTCAGCTTCATGGTCAGCTCGCCGTTGTCGGACAGCGTGGCAATCACGTGGTCCGGATTAACGATTTCGACTTCGTGGTCGAGCTGAATATCGGCAGCGGTGACAACGCCCGGGCCTTTCTTGGAAAGGTTCAGGGTTACCTGGTCGCGACCGTGCATGTTGATCGCCAACCCTTTCAGGTTGAGCAGGATCTCGATGACATCTTCCTGGACGCCTTCGATAGCGCTGTACTCGTGCAAAACGCCATCGATTTCGGCCTCTACCACGGCGCAGCCGGGCATGGACGAGAGCAGAATGCGACGCAGCGCATTGCCCAGGGTATGACCGAAACCACGCTCCAGCGGCTCAAGAGTGATCTTGGCGCGCGTGGGCGAAGTTTCCTGTACGTCGATATGACGCGGAGTTAGAAACTCGGTAACCGAACTCTGCATGTGGGGCACCTTTATGCTGTCTGTCGCTTACTTGGAGTACAGCTCGACGATCAGGTTTTCGTTGATGTCGGCATACAGATCGCTGCGAGCGGGGATGCTCTTGAAAACGCCTTCTTTCTTGGCGCTATCAACTTCAACCCACTCTGCACCGCCACGCTGAGCAGCCTGCTCCAGAGCGCTGTTGATGCGCAGCTGGTTCTTGGCTTTCTCGCGAACAGCGACCACGTCGCCCGGGGCTACCGAGTAAGACGCAATGTTGACGGTCTTGCCGTTGACGCTGATCGACTTGTGCGACACCAGCTGACGTGCTTCAGCGCGAGTAGCACCAAAGCCCATGCGATAAACGACGTTGTCCAGACGACGCTCCAGCAGTTGCAGCAGGTTCTCACCGGTAGCACCCTTCAGGCGGGCAGCTTCCTTGTAGTAGTTGCTGAACTGACGCTCGAGAACGCCATACATACGACGGACCTTCTGCTTTTCACGCAGCTGAGTACCGTATTCTGAAAGACGACCACGGCGTTGGCCGTGAACACCCGGAGGAGTTTCCAGTTTGCACTTGGAGTCGAGAGCGCGCACGCCGCTTTTCAGGAACAGGTCAGTACCTTCGCGACGAGACAGCTTGCACTTGGGACCAATATAACGAGCCATTTTACCGTCTCCTGATTAAACGCGACGCTTCTTGGGCGGGCGGCAGCCGTTGTGGGGAATGGGGGTGACGTCGGTGATGCTGCTGATCTTGTAACCACAAGAATTCAGCGCACGCACGGCAGACTCACGACCCGGGCCGGGGCCTTTGACGCACACGTCCAGGTTCTTCAGGCCATACTCGAGAGCAGCCTGACCGGCACGCTCGGCCGCTACCTGGGCAGCGAACGGGGTGCTTTTGCGCGAACCACGGAAGCCGGAACCACCGGAGGTAGCCCAGCTCAGGGCATTGCCCTGACGGTCGGTAATGGTGATGATGGTGTTGTTGAAAGACGCGTGGATGTGGGCAACCCCATCAACGACTGTCTTTTTTACTTTTTTACGTACACGAGCAGCTGGCTTAGCCATATCTGTAGATTCCCTCGCAATTACTTACGGATCGGCTTGCGCGGACCCTTACGGGTACGAGCATTGGTCTTGGTGCGCTGACCGTGAACCGGGAGACCCCGACGGTGACGCAGGCCACGATAGCAGCCGAGATCCATGAGGCGCTTGACGTTCATATTGATCGCGCGGCGCAGGTCACCTTCGGTCGTGCTCTTGGCAACTTCATTGCGCAGGGTATCAATCTGCTCTTCGCTCAGATCCTTGATTTTGACACTGGGCGCAATGCCAGTGGCGGCACAGATCTGCTGTGCCTTGGTCTGACCAATACCAAAAATATAGGTCAGAGAGATAACAGTGTGCTTGTTATCCGGGATGTTGACGCCTGCAATACGGGCCATCCAATTTACTCCGTCTGACAGCTACCTGACTCAACCCAAAGAGGTTGCTCGAAAAAGGGTGCAGTAGGGTAGCGCTAACAAAAACAAAATTCAACCACCTGACCAAAATATGGCCAGGTGGCGGTTATCCTGAGACGTAGTCTTAATTCAGAACCGGGGATTAACCCTGGCGCTGCTTATGACGGGGCTCAGCACTGCAGATTACGCGTACGCTACCATTGCGACGGATAACCTTGCAGTTACGGCAAAGCTTCTTGACTGATGCTGCAACTTTCATAGCCGACTCCTATAACCCGAATACTCAGCGGAGCATGCCGCTGCCGTAACCCTTCAGGTTAGATTTCTTCAAAAGAGACTCGTACTGCTGAGAAACGAGGTGCGATTGTACTTGTGACATGAAGTCCATAACAACCACTACAACGATCAGCAGCGAAGTCCCACCCAGATAGAAGGGCACATTCGCCGATACCACCAGGAACTGCGGCAGCAAGCAGACCGCGGTCATGTACAGGGCACCGAACAGGGTGAGACGGGTCAGCACGCTATCGATGTAGCGAGCCGATTGCTCACCGGGACGAATCCCCGGAATGAACGCACCGGACTTCTTGAGGTTTTCCGCAACATCCTTCGGATTGAACATCAAGGCTGTGTAGAAGAAGCAGAAGAAAATGATCCCTGCACTAAACAGAATGATATTCAGCGGCTTACCCGGCCCAATTGCCTGCGCGAAGGTTTGCAGCCATTCCATGTTGTCACCCTGGGCGAACCAGGTACCCAGCGAAGCCGGGAACAACAGGATACTGCTGGCGAAGATGGCCGGGATCACACCCGCCATGTTGACCTTGAGGGGCAAATGGCTGGTCTGCGCGGCAAACACCTTGCGACCTTGTTGACGCTTGGCATAGTTGACCGTGATTCTGCGCTGGCCACGCTCGACAAACACCACGAACGCGATCATGGCGATGGCAACCAAGCCAACACCGATTAACGCAAAAATATTGATGGTACCCAAACGGGCACCCTCGAAGGACTGACCAATGGCTGCCGGCAGACCGGCAACAATGCCGGCGAAGATCAGCATCGAGATACCGTTTCCGACACCTCGTTCGGTAATCTGCTCACCGAGCCACATCATGAACATCGCCCCGGCAACAAAGGTTGTAACCGCTACAAAGTAGAAGCTGAACCCGGTGCTGAAGGCCACACCCTGACTAGCCAGACCAACGGACATACCGATGGCTTGAATAAACGCCAGCACCAGCGTCAGGTAACGCGTGTACTGACTGATTTTCCGGCGACCGGACTCCCCTTCCTTCTTCAACTGCTCCAGCGACGGCGTAACGGCCGTCATCAGCTGCATGATGATGGATGCAGAGATGTACGGCATGATGCCCAGAGCGAAGATACTCATCCGCTCCAGAGCACCGCCGGAGAACATGTTGAACAAGCTAAGGATCGTCTCTGAATTCTGATTGAACAGATCGGCCAGACGATCAGGGTTTATCCCGGGAACCGGAATATGCGCCCCGATACGGTAAACGATGATCGCGAGGAACAGAAAGCGCAGGCGCCCCCAGAGTTCACTCAAGCCACCTTGATTCATTCCAGAAAGAGCGCCTTGCTTAGCCATTTAGTCCTCGATCTTGCCACCAGCTGCTTCGATCGCTGCACGTGCACCTTTGGTCACGGCCAGGCCTTTGACGGTAACCGCTTTGGTTACGTCGCCGGACAGGACGATCTTCGCACGTACAAACTTGTTGCCAATGATATTGGCATCTTTCAGCGCCTGCAGGTCAACGACCTCAGCGTCAACTGCGTTCAGTTCGCTGGTGCGAATTTCAGCAGTGACCATAGCCAGTTTGGAAGTAAAACCAAACTTCGGCAGACGACGGTGCAGCGGCTGCTGACCACCCTCGAAACCGGGGGCAACGGTGCCACCGGAACGAGAGGTCAAACCTTTGTGACCGCGGCCAGCGGTCTTACCCAGACCGCTACCGATACCACGACCGACGCGCAGCTTTTCACGGCGTGCACCCGGCGCGGAACGCAGATCATTCAGTTTCATGTCTTATTCCTCTACCCGAACCATGTAGGAGACCTTGTTGATCATCCCACGCACAGACGGAGTGTCTTCGACTTCAACGGTGTGACCGATGCGACGCAAGCCCAGGCCTTTAACACAAGCCTGGTGCTTCGGCAGACGACCAGCGACACTCTTGAACAGAGTCACCTTGATTTTTTCGTTTGCCATGTCCACTTACCCCGTGATGTCTTCAACGGTCTTGCCGCGCTTGGCCGCTACAGACTCGGGAGACTGCATCGACTTCAGGCCCTTGTAGGTAGCCTGAACGACGTTAACCGGATTGGTGGAACCGTAACATTTGGCCAGTACGTTGTGTACGCCAGCGGCTTCGAGAACGGCGCGCATTGCACCGCCTGCGATGACACCAGTACCTTCGGAGGCCGGCTGCATGAACACCTTGGACGCACCGTGAGCGGCGCGAACAGGGTACTGCAGAGTGGTTCCGTCCAGGTCAACCTGAATCATGTTACGACGTGCAGCTTCCATAGCCTTCTGGATGGCGGCAGGCACTTCACGTGCCTTGCCGCGACCGAAGCCCACACGACCTTTGCCATCACCGACAACAGTCAGTGCGGTGAAAGCGAAGATGCGGCCGCCCTTAACTACTTTGGCAACGCGGTTAACCTGGACCAGCTTCTCGATGTAACCTTCGTCGCGCTTTTGATCGAAATTAGCCATAACTCTACCCTTAGAATTCCAGCCCGCCTTCACGAGCGGCGTCGGCCAGCGCTTTTACGCGACCATGGTACTTGAAGCCGGAACGGTCGAAGGCGACCTGAGTTACACCGGCGGCCTTGGCACGCTCTGCGACCAGCTGGCCAACTTTCTTGGCTGCTTCGATGTTGCTGGTGGAACCAGCGCGCAGCTCGGAGTCCAGAGTGGAGGCGCTAGCCAGCACTTTGGCGCCATCTGCCGAGATGACTTGTGCGTACATGTGCTGCGAAGAGCGGTGCACGCACAGACGAACGGCTTCCAGATCGCGCAACTTCAGGCGCGTACGGCGAGCTCGACGGAGACGAATAACTTTTTTATCGCTCATTTGCTATGCCCTACTTCTTCTTGGCTTCTTTACGACGCACTACCTCATCGGCGTAGCGTACACCCTTGCCCTTATAGGGCTCCGGACGACGGAAATCACGAATTTCCGCAGCTACCTGGCCGACCAGTTGCTTGTCGATGCCTTTGATAATGATGTCAGTCTGGCTGGGGGTTTCAGCGGAAACACCCTCAGGCAGCTGATAGTCGATCGGGTGGGAGTAGCCCAGCGCCAGGTTCAGAACCTGACCTTTCGCCTGAGCCTTGTAACCTACGCCAACCAGCTGGAGCTTGCGCTCGAAGCCTTGGCTAACGCCGATGACCATATTGTTGACCAGAGCGCGGGTAGTACCGGCCATGGCCATGTTCGGGCTGCCGGCACGGGCTGCAAAACGCAGCTCGCCGTCTTCCTGAACAACCTCAACAGTCGGATGCAGGCTCAGTTCCAGGGTACCTTTGGCGCCCTTGACCGACAGTGCCTGACCGTCCAGTTTGATTTCTACACCCTGCGGCAGCTTGACAGGGTTCTTCGCGACGCGAGACATCGTTAACCCCCTATCAGAATACGGTGCAGAGAACTTCGCCGCCGATACCGGCAGCGCGAGCAGCGCGATCAGTCATCACACCTTTGTTGGTGGAGACGATGGAAACGCCCAGACCGCCTTTAACCTTCGGCAGTTGCTCAACGGACTTGTACTGGCGCAGACCGGGACGGCTCACGCGCTTCAGCTCTTCGATAACCGGCTTGCCTTCGAAGTACTTCAGTTCGATAGACAGGGTCGGCTTAACGTCACCAACCACTTCGTAACCGGCAACGTAACCTTCTTCCTTAAGTACCTTGGCGACAGCCACCTTCAGCTTTGCCGAGGGCATGCTGACGCTGGACTTTTCAGCCATCTGGGCATTACGGATACGGGTCAGCATATCTGCCAACGGGTCCTGCATACTCATGGGCTATGTGCTCCTGAAACTGAGTAATAAAAGTCTGGATTACCAGCTGGCCTTGACCAGACCAGGCACGTCACCGCGCATGGCTGCTTCACGCAGCTTGATGCGGCTCAGACCAAACTTGCGGTATACGCCGTGCGGACGACCAGTGACGCGGCAGCGGTTACGCTGACGGACCGGGCTGGAGTCGCGCGGCAGTTTTTGCAGGGCTACCTGAGCAGCCCAGCGATCTTCTACAGAGGCGTTCACGTCACCAATGGTCGCTTTCAGAGCTGCACGCTTGGCAGCAAATTTGGCGACCAGGCGAGCACGCTTGGCCTCACGGTTTTTCATACTGACTTTTGCCATTGTCCTGACTCCTAGTTACGGAACGGGAAGTTGAAGGCGCGCAGCAGCGCACGACCTTCGTCGTCGGTCCGCGCAGTAGTAGTCAGGGTGATGTCCAGACCACGCAGAGCATCGATCTTGTCGTAATCGATTTCCGGGAAGATGATCTGTTCCTTGACACCCATGCTGTAGTTGCCACGACCATCAAAGGACTTGGCATTCAGACCACGGAAGTCACGAACACGCGGCAGGGAAATCGACAGCAGACGGTCGAGAAATTCGTACATCTGCTCGCGACGCAGGGTGACCTTGACGCCAATCGGCCAGCCATCGCGGATCTTGAAGCCAGCGATAGACTTGCGAGCGTAGGTAACGATGCCCTTGCGGCCGGTGATCTTTTCCAGATCAGCCAGTGCGTTTTCGATGACCTTCTTGTCACCAACTGCTTCACCAAGGCCCATGTTCAGGGTGATCTTGGTGATTTTCGGCACTTCCATCACGTTCTTCAGGCCCAGTTCTTCCTGGAGCTTGGGAACGATGTTAGTGCGATAGGTTTCTTTCAATCTCGCCATGGTAAGCACCTAGATTCTCAAGCGTCGACAGCTTTTTGGGTCGACTTGAAAATACGAACCTTCTTACCGTCTTCGACTTTAAAACCGACACGGTCGGCTTTGTTAGTCTCGGGGTTGAAGATTGCCACGTTGGAGACGTGGATCGGCGCCTCCTTCTCAACAATACCGCCCTGAGCACCAGCCATCGGGTTCGGCTTGGTGTGGCGCTTGATAATGTTGACACCGGAAACCAGCAGGCGGGCATCGTCACCAACTTTCAGGACTTTGCCACGCTTGCCCTTGTCTTTACCGGCAATGACGATTACGTCGTCGTCGCGTTTGATCTTTTGCATGACCGGGCTCCTTACAGCACTTCGGGCGCGAGGGAAACGATCTTCATGAACTGCTCATTACGCAGCTCACGAGTCACCGGCCCAAAGATGCGGGTACCGATCGGCTCATTCTTGTTGTTGAGCAGAACGGCAGCGTTGCCATCGAAACGGATCAGCGAACCGTCAGTACGGCGCACGCCGTGACGGGTACGCACGATGACCGCGTTGAGCACCTGGCCTTTCTTTACTTTGCCGCGCGGAATCGCTTCCTTCACGGTCACTTTGATGATATCGCCAATGCCGGCGTAGCGGCGGTGAGAACCGCCCAGAACCTTGATACACATAACGCGACGTGCACCACTGTTGTCAGCCACATCCAGCATGGATTGAGTCTGAATCATAACTTTCTCCGACCCTTAAATAATCCGCTAAGTTGCGCGGGCTTAGACTTGCGCCGCGCGCTCGTCGATCTGAACCAGTGCCCAGCTCTTGGTTTTCGCCAAGGGACGGGTTTCACGAATGGTCACCAGATCGCCGATGCGGCATTCGTTGTTCTCGTCGTGTGCCTTGAGCTTGGTAGAGCGCTTCACGTACTTACCGTACAGAGGGTGCTTTTCCTGACGCTCGACGAGCACAGTGATGGTTTTATCCATCTTGTCACTGACAACACGGCCAGTAACGCTACGAACAGTTTTGTTCTCGGCCATGATCAGTTACCACCCTTCTGATTGAGCACAGTCTTGACGCGAGCGATGTCGCGCTTTACCTGGTTCAGCAGATGCGTTTGACCGAGCTGACCGGTTGCTTTCTGCATGCGCAGGTTGAACTGATCGCGCAGCAGGGTGAGCAGCTGTTCGTTCAGCTGCTCAGCAGATTTTTCACGAAGTTCTGTCGCTTTCATTACATCACCGTCCGCTTAACAAAGGTGGTAGCGAGAGGCAGCTTGGCTGCGGCCAGGGCGAACGCTTCGCGGGCCAGCTCTTCGGAAACACCTTCAATCTCGTAAAGGACCTTGCCCGGACGAATCTGGGCTACCCAGTACTCGACGTTACCCTTACCTTTACCCATCCGTACCTCGAGAGGCTTCTTGGAAATGGGCTTATCTGGAAACACGCGAATCCAGATTTTACCGCCACGCTTAACGTGACGAGTCAGGGCGCGACGAGCCGCTTCGATCTGACGTGCAGTCAGTCGACCGCGGCCTACGGCTTTGAGCGCGAACTCACCGAAGCTCACCTTGCTACCACGATGCGCCAGACCACGGTTGTGGCCGGTCATCTGCTTGCGGAACTTCGTACGCTTAGGTTGTAACATGTGCGTACCCCTTACTTAGCAGCTTTTTTCTTGGCCGCGACGGCTTTGGTTTCTTCCTGGAGACCACCAATGATCTCGCCTTTGAAGATCCAAACCTTCACACCGATCACACCGTAGGTGGTGTGGGCTTCAGCTGTCGCGTAGTCGATGTCGGCACGCAGGGTGTGCAGCGGCACACGGCCTTCACGATACCATTCGGTACGGGCGATCTCGGCGCCGCCAAGACGGCCGCTAACCTGGATCTTGATACCCTTGGCACCAATGCGCATGGCGTTCTGTACGGCGCGCTTCATGGCACGACGGAACATCACACGACGCTCGAGCTGCTGAGCAACGCTTTGTGCAACCAGGGCACCGTCGAGCTCCGGCTTGCGGATCTCTTCGATGTTGATGTGCACCGGCACGCCCATCTGGCTGGTCAGATCCTGACGCAGCTTCTCAACGTCCTCACCCTTCTTGCCAATCACGATGCCCGGACGAGCAGTGTGAATGGTAATGCGGGCTGTCTGCGCCGGGCGCTGGATATCGACGCGGCTGACAGAGGCGCTTTTCAGTTTGTCCTGAATGTACGCACGTACTTTCAGGTCGGTGTTCAGATAGTCAGCGTAGTTGCGACCATCTGCGTACCACACCGAAGTGTGTTGTTTAACGATACCGAGGCGAATGCCTACCGGATGTACTTTCTGACCCATTTGATCGACTCCTACTTGTCAGCAACCTTGACCGTGATGTGGCAAGACCGCTTGATGATGCGATCAGCACGGCCTTTGGCACGCGGCATGATGCGCTTCAGGGAGCGACCTTCGTTGACAAACACGGTGGAGACCTTGAGGTCATCCACGTCTGCGCCATCGTTGTGCTCGGCGTTCGCAATAGCGGACTCGAGTACTTTCTTGATGACGGCAGCGGCCTTCTTGTTGCTGAATGCCAGCAGGTTCAGGGCCTCATCCACCTTCTTACCGCGGATCTGGTCGGCGACCAAACGCGCTTTCTGGGCAGAGAGTCGGGCGCCCTTATGAGTAGCGGCTACTTCCATCTTCTAACCCCTTAGCGCTTGGCTTTCTTGTCTGCAGCGTGACCACGGTAGGTACGCGTAGCAGAGAATTCGCCCAACTTGTGACCGACCATGTCTTCGCTAACGATAACTGGGACATGCTGGCGACCATTGTGTACAGCGATGGTCAGACCGACCATCTGCGGCAGAATCATCGAACGGCGCGACCAGGTTTTGATCGGCTTACGGTCGTTCTTTTCTACTGCCACTTCGACCTTCTTCAACAGGTGAAGATCGATAAAAGGACCTTTCTTCAGAGAACGCGGCACTGTCGTATCCCCTCTAATTACTTGCTGCGACGACGGACAATCATCTTGTCAGTGCGCTTGTTGGACCGAGTCTTGGCACCCTTAGTCGGGAAGCCCCACGGAGAAACCGGATGACGACCACCGGAGGTACGACCTTCACCACCACCATGCGGGTGATCTACCGGGTTCATGGCAACACCACGAACGGTCGGACGAACACCGCGCCAGCGTTTGGCACCGGCTTTACCCAGCGAGCGCAAGCTGTGCTCACCGTTGGACACTTCACCCAGAGTCGCGCGGCATTCGCCAAGGACTTTGCGCATTTCGCCGGAACGCAGACGAACGGTGACGTAGGCACCTTCGCGAGCAACCAGCTGGACAGCAGCGCCAGCACTGCGAGCTACCTGAGCACCTTTACCAGGCTTCAGTTCGATCGCGTGGATAGTGCTACCTACCGGGATGTTGCGCAGCGGCAGAGAGTTACCGGCCTTGATCGGCGCATCGGCACCAGAGACCAGTTGATCGCCAGCAGCAACGCCTTTCGGTGCGATGATGTAGCGACGCTCACCGTCGGCATACTTCAGCAGAGCAATATGAGCAGTACGATTTGGATCGTACTCGACGCGCTCTACAACAGCGGGGATGCCGTCCTTGTTACGACGGAAGTCCACGATGCGGTAGTGTTGCTTATGTCCGCCCCCACGATGACGCGTGGTGATGCGGCCATTGTTGTTACGACCACCAGACTTGCCTTGCTTCTCCAGCAGCGGTGCGTGCGGAGCACCTTTGTGCAGGTCAGCGTTAACGACCTTGACGACGAAGCGGCGGCCAGCGGAAGTAGGTTTACATTTAACAATTGCCATGATGTACCCCTGTCTTATTCAGCGCTGGCGAAGTCGATGTCTTGACCGGCTTCCAGGCTAACGTAGGCCTTTTTCCAGTCATTACGCTTGCCCAGGCCGCGAACGGTGCGCTTGGTCTTGCCTTTGACATTCAAAGTCGATACCGCCTTGACCTTGACGTTGAACAGCTGCTCAACGGCCTTTTTGATTTCCAGCTTGGTCGCAGTGGTATCCACTTTGAACACGAACTGGTTCTGGCCGTCGGCCAGCACGGTTGCCTTTTCGGACACATGCGGGCCAAGCAGTACCTTGAAAATGCGCTCTTGGTTCATCCCAGCATCTCCTCGAACTTCTTAACAGCAGGCACTGTGATCAGTACCTTGTCGTAAGCGATCAGGCTAACCGGGTCAGAACCTTGAACGTCGCGCACGTCGACGTGCGGCAGGTTACGCGCTGCCAGGTACAGGTTCTCATCAACGCCTTCGGTAACGATCAGCACGTTCTGCAGATCGAGTTCCTTCAACTTGCCGGCCAGAGCCTTGGTTTTCGGTGCGTCAACGGAGAAGCTCTCAACAACGACCAGACGATCCAGGCGTACCAGCTCGGACAGAATGGAACGCAGTGCGCCGCGGTACATCTTGCGGTTCAGCTTCTGCTCGTGATTTTGCGGACGGGCAGCAAAGGTAGTACCACCGGAGCGCCAGATCGGGCTGCGGATGGTGCCGGCACGGGCACGGCCGGTACCTTTCTGACGCCAGGGCTTCTTACCACCACCGGAAACGTCGGAACGGGTCTTTTGCTGCTTGGTACCCTGACGAGCACCAGCCATGTACGCGACAACGGCTTGGTGAACCAGGGTTTCGTTAAACTCGGTTGCAAAGGTCAGATCGGAAACTTCGATCGCGCTTGCACCAGCTACATTCAGATTCATGGTAACTCCCCCTTAACCCTTGGCCTTGACCGCCGGGCGAACGATAACGTCGCTACCGGTAGCGCCAGGCACGGAGCCCTTGATGAGCAGCAGGTTACGCTCAGCGTCAACGCGAACGACCTCAAGAGTCTGCACGGTTACCTGCTCGGCACCCATGTGACCAGACATCTTCTTGCCCTTGAATACACGGCCAGGGGTCTGACACTGACCGATGGAACCGGGTACACGGTGGGAAATAGAGTTACCGTGGGTAGCGTCCTGGCCGCGGAAATTCCAGCGCTTGATGGTACCGGCAAAGCCTTTACCCTTGGACTGACCAGTTACATCCACCTTCTGACCTGCTTCAAACAGGCCAACAGTCAGCTCGGAGCCAGTTTCGTACTGGGAGCTGTCTTCCAGGCGGAACTCGAGCACCTGGCGACCGGCAGCCGCATTGGCTTTGGCAAAATGCCCAGCCATCGGCTTGGTCACGCGATTGGCACGACGCTCACCCACAGTCACCTGAATGGCTTGATAGCCATCGGCTTCCAGGGTCTTAACCTGAGTAACGCGGTTCGGTTCTACTTCTACAACCGTAACCGGAATAGATACACCATCTTCAGTGAAAACGCGGGTCATACCGCATTTCCGGCCGACTAAACCAATAGTCATTTTGTAAACCTCATGAGTGCACGGGGCTATTACCCGCTATGGCCGCCCAACACAGGGCGTTACACGACCTTTAGCCCCCGTTGTGGGGCTATCAGCCGAGGCTGATCTGAACCTCTACACCTGCAGCCAGGTCCAGCTTCATCAGCGCATCAACAGTTTTGTCGGTGGGCTGAACGATATCCAGCACCCGCTTATGGGTACGGATTTCATACTGATCGCGCGCGTCTTTGTTGACGTGCGGCGAAATCAGAACAGTAAAACGCTCTTTACGAGTCGGCAAAGGGATCGGACCACGCACCTGAGCCCCAGTACGTTTCGCGGTATCCACGATTTCCTGGGTAGATTGATCGATCAGGCGATGGTCAAAAGCTTTCAACCGAATACGGATCTGTTGGTTCTGCATTTGACCAGAAACTCCAAGCAACTGATTTCAGGCGCAGCCGGTCAACGGATGCACCCGTCCAAGGGAGGCGCAATTCTACTGATGCGTCCCATCACTGTCAACCAAAAGAAAAGCCCCCGCAATGCGAGGGCTTTTCCCTTGTACAACTCAGATCATCACTCGATGATCTTGGCTACCACACCGGCGCCAACGGTACGACCGCCTTCGCGGATCGCAAAGCGCAGACCGTCTTCCATCGCAATCGGGGCGATCAGAGTGACGTCCAGCTTGACGTTGTCGCCCGGCATAACCATTTCCACGCCTTCCGGCAGTTCGCAGGAACCGGTTACATCGGTAGTACGGAAGTAGAACTGCGGACGATAGCCTTTGAAGAACGGAGTGTGACGACCACCTTCGTCTTTGCCCAGCACGTATACTTCAGCTTCGAAGCGGGTGTGCGGGGTGATGGTGCCCGGCTTGGCCAGAACCTGACCACGCTCAACATCTTCACGCTTGGTACCACGCAGCAGAACACCCACGTTCTCACCGGCACGGCCTTCGTCCAGCAGCTTGCGGAACATTTCGACGCCAGTACAGGTGGTCTTGGTGGTCGCCTTGATACCGACGATCTCGACTTCTTCACCCACCTTGACAATGCCACGTTCAACACGACCGGTTACCACAGTACCGCGACCGGAGATGGAGAAGACGTCTTCGATCGGCATCAGGAACGGCTTGTCGATCGCACGCTCAGGCTCGGGGATGTAAGCATCCAGAGTCTCAACCAGCTTGCGAACGGCAGTAGTACCGATTTCGTTGTCGTCTTTGCCTTCCAGCGCCATCAGGGCAGAACCGATGATGATCGGAGTGTCGTCGCCCGGGAAGTCGTAGGTGCTCAGCAGGTCGCGAACTTCCATCTCGACCAGTTCAAGCAGCTCTTCGTCATCAACCATGTCGGCCTTGTTCAGGAACACGACGATGTAAGGAACGCCAACCTGACGGGACAGCAGGATGTGCTCGCGAGTCTGCGGCATCGGGCCGTCAGCAGCGGAGCAAACCAGGATAGCGCCGTCCATCTGGGCCGCACCGGTGATCATGTTTTTCACATAGTCGGCGTGACCAGGGCAGTCAACGTGCGCGTAGTGACGAGTCGGAGAATCGTACTCTACGTGCGAGGTGTTGATGGTGATACCACGAGCCTTTTCTTCCGGCGCGTTGTCGATCTGGTCGAAAGCGCGGGCAGAACCGCCATAAACCTCTGCGCAAACACGGGTCAGTGCAGCGGTCAGAGTAGTTTTACCATGGTCAACGTGACCGATGGTGCCTACGTTCAGGTGCGGTTTGCTACGTTCAAATTTTTCTTTAGCCACGGTTGATAACCTCTTTAATTAGCCTAGGTTCAAGTTAGCCTTGCTTCTTGATGATTGCTTCGGCGATGTTCATGGGTGCCTCGGCGTATCTCGAAAACTCCATGGAGTAGCTCGCACGTCCCTGGGACATGGAGCGAACATCCGTGGCGTAACCGAACATTTCACCAAGCGGAACCTCAGCGCGGATCACCTTACCGGAAGGAGAGTCTTCCATACCCTGGACCAGGCCGCGACGACGGTTCAAGTCGCCCATTACGTCACCCATGTAATCTTCAGGGGTGACAACTTCGACTTTCATCATCGGCTCGAGCAAAACGGCACCGCCCTTCTGGGCCAACTGCTTGGTGGCCATGGAGGCAGCAATCTTGAACGCCATTTCGTTCGAGTCGACATCATGATAGGAACCATCATAGACGGTTGCCTTAAGGCCAAGCAGCGGATAGCCGGCGAGCACGCCGTTCTGCATCTGCTCCTCGATACCCTTCTGGATAGCCGGGATGTATTCGCGCGGAACCACACCACCGACAATTTCATTAACGAATTCAAGCTTCTCTTCGTTGCCCTCGGCCGGCTCAAAGCGAACCCAGACGTGACCGTACTGACCACGACCGCCGGACTGACGTACAAACTTGCCTTCGATTTCACACTTGTTGCGGATCGCCTCACGATAGGCCACTTGCGGCTTACCGATATTGGCCTCGACGCTGAACTCGCGCTTCATGCGATCAACGATAATATCCAGGTGCAGCTCACCCATCCCGGAGATGATGGTCTGACCCGACTCCTCATCGGTACGCACACGGAAGGACGGATCCTCCTGCGCCAACTTGCCCAGCGCGACACCCATCTTTTCCTGGTCAGCCTTGGTTCTCGGCTCGACAGCCACCGAGATAACCGGCTCAGGAAACTCCATGCGCTCAAGAATGATCGGCTTGTCGATGGCACACAGGGTGTCCCCTGTCGTCACATCTTTCATGCCGATCAGCGCGGCGATGTCACCAGCGCGCACTTCCTTGATCTCTTCGCGGGAGTTGGCGTGCATCTGAACCATGCGGCCAACGCGCTCCTTCTTGCCCTTGACCGAGTTCAGCACCGCATCACCCGAAGACAGAACCCCGGAATACACACGAGCAAAGGTCAGGGTACCGACAAAGGGGTCGGTTGCGATCTTGAACGCCAGCGCAGCAAAGGGCTCGGCATCATCAGCATGACGCTCGTCCACGCGCTCTTCGTCATTCGGGTGCACGCCCTTGATCGCGACGACCTGATCCGGCGCAGGCAGGAAGTCGATCACCGCATCCAGCACCAGCGGCACGCCCTTGTTCTTGAAGGACGACCCGCAAACGGCCGGGACAATCTCACAAGCCAGGGTACGCTGACGCAACCCCGCCTTGATATCCTCGATGGAGAGCTCACCCTCCTCAAGGTATTTGTTCATTAGGTCTTCGTTGGCTTCTGCAGCCGCCTCGACCATCTTCTCGCGATACTCGTTGGCCTGATCAAGCAGCTCGGCAGGAATCTCTTCCTCAACAAAGCTCATACCCTGATCTTCGTCATTCCAACGAATCGCCTTCATGCGCAGCAGATCAATCTGCCCCATGAAGTTTTCTTCAGCACCGATGGCCAACTGCACGGGTACGGGCGTATGACCAAGACGCTTCTTGATCTGCTCGACCACGCGCAGGAAGTTGGCGCCCTGACGATCCATCTTGTTTACATAGACGATACGCGGGACGCCATACTTGTTGGCCTGACGCCAAACGGTCTCGGATTGCGGCTCGACGCCCGACGTACCACAGAACACCACGACCGCACCGTCAAGCACCCGCAGCGAACGCTCAACCTCAATCGTGAAGTCAACGTGACCGGGGGTGTCGATGATATTGACGCGATGCTTGTCGTACTGCTTCTCGGAACCCTGCCAGAAGGCGGTGGTAGCAGCAGAAGTAATGGTAATACCACGCTCCTGCTCCTGAGCCATCCAGTCCATGGTGGCAGCGCCATCATGGACTTCGCCCATCTTGTGGTTCACGCCTGTATAAAACAGGATCCGCTCCGTCGTCGTGGTTTTGCCCGCATCAACGTGCGCGCAGATACCAATATTACGGTACAGATTGATCGGGGTTGTACGAGCCACAATAGTCTCCTGAGCCGTTTAGAAGCGGTAGTGAGAGAACGCCTTGTTGGCTTCAGCCATACGGTGGACGTCTTCACGCTTCTTAACAGCGGCACCCTTACCGTCAGCGGCATCAGCCAGCTCACCGGCCAGGCGCAGAGCCATGGACTTCTCGCCACGCTTACGGGCAGCATCAACCAGCCAGCGCATCGCCAGAGCGTTGCGACGGGAGGGACGCACTTCAACCGGAACCTGGTAGGTGGCACCACCTACACGGCGAGATTTAACTTCCACGAGCGGAGCGATCGCGTCCAGAGCCTTTTCGAACAGCTCAACCGGATCTTCGGCCTTGGTGCGCTCTTTCAGCTTGTCCAGCGCGCCGTAAACAATGCGCTCGGCAGTGGACTTCTTGCCGCTTTCCATTACGTGGTTCATGAATTTCGCGAGAATCTGGCTGCCGTACTTAGGTTCTGGCAGGATCTCACGTTTTGCCGCTACACGACGTCTTGGCATGATAAGCCCTCAAACGGTCTTCAGGTTAGCCCGGGACTGTAACGATCTGGTTACGCCCGACCTTACTCTTATCGACACAGGTAAATTGAATTCGGTATTACTTCGGACGCTTGGCGCCGTACTTGGAACGACCCTGCTTACGATCTTTAACACCGGAGGTGTCCAGAGAACCGCGAACAGTGTGGTAACGCACACCCGGCAAGTCTTTTACACGGCCGCCGCGAATCAGAACGACGCTGTGCTCTTGCAGGTTGTGGCCTTCACCACCGATGTAGGAAGAAACTTCGTAGCCGTTGGTCAGACGAACACGGCAGACTTTACGCAGAGCCGAGTTCGGCTTCTTCGGCGTAGTGGTATACACGCGAGTGCACACACCACGACGCTGCGGGCAGTTCTGCAGGGCCGGCACGTCGCTCTTTTCAGCAACGCGCTTGCGCGGCTTGCGAACCAGCTGGTTGATTGTTGCCATCTAGCAAACTCCACTGATGTCGGAATGACATACGTTAATAAAAAATGGCAGGACGAAGTGCCCCGCCAATTTTAGGGGTACGAGATCATATAGAGACCGCACCCTGTCGTCAAGGCGCCCGGCCCTTGCGGGCCGGGCCACCTATCAGCCTTCGCTTGAGTTCAGTGCATCAGACAGGGCCTGTTCAACTTCACTCGCGCTGACTTTGACCGGCTTGTCGGCTTGACGCTGACGCTTGCGCTCGGCGTGGTAAGCCAGACCAGTACCGGCCGGGATCAGACGACCGACGACCACGTTTTCCTTCAGACCACGCAGCTGATCGCGCTTGCCGGTAACGGCCGCCTCGGTCAGTACGCGGGTGGTCTCCTGGAAGGAGGCCGCGGAAATGAAGGACTCGGTCGACAGCGACGCCTTGGTGATACCCAGCAGGACGCGATCGTACTTGGCCGGGAATTTGTCCTGGCCACTCAGCTCGGCGTTCTCTTCCAGCACCTGGGTCAGCTCTACCTGATCGCCCTTGATGAAGCTGGAGTCGCCGGACTCGGTGATTTCGACCTTGCGCAGCATCTGGCGAATAGTCACCTCGATGTGCTTGTCGTTGATCTTTACGCCCTGCAGACGGTAAACGTCCTGAATCTCGTTGACGATGTACTTGGCCAGCGCGCTGACACCCAGCAGACGCAGGATATCGTGCGGGTTGCTCGGACCGTCGGAGATAACCTCACCCTTGGTAACCTGCTCACCCTCGAACACGTTCAGGTGACGCCACTTCGGAATCAGCTCCTCGTACGGATCGCTGCCATCGGTCGGAGTGATAACCAGACGACGCTTACCTTTAGTCTCTTTACCGAAGGAGATGGTGCCGCTGATCTCCGCCAGAATGGACGGCTCCTTCGGACGACGCGCTTCGAACAGGTCGGCAACACGCGGCAGACCACCGGTGATGTCGCGAGTCTTCGAGGTTTCCTGCGGGATACGTGCAACAACGTCACCCACATTCACCTTGGCGCCATCGGACAGGTTGACCAGCGCGTTGGCCGGCAGGAAGTACTGTGCCGGCACGTCGGTACCCGGCAGCAGCAGCTCTTTGCCGTTCTCGTCTACCAGCTTCACCGCCGGACGGATGTCCTTGCCGGCAGCCGGACGATCTTTCGGGTCCATGACCTCAATGTTGGTCAGACCGGTCAGTTCGTCAGCGGTACGCTTGATGGTGATACCTTCGTCCATACCGAAGAAGGCAACGGTACCGGAAATCTCGGTCACGATCGGGTGAGTGTGCGGATCCCACTTGGCCACGATGGCGCCGGCATCAACCTTGTCACCTTCCTTGATGGAAATGACCGCACCGTAGGGCAGCTTATAGCGCTCACGCTCACGACCGAACTCATCAGCAACCGCCAGCTCACCGGAACGGGAAACCGCAACCAGTGCGCCGTCGGCACGCTCAACGTGCTTCAAGTTATGCAGACGGATGGTGCCGCCGTTCTTGACCTGTACGCTGTCGGCCGCGGAAGTCCGGCTCGCCGCACCACCGATGTGGAACGTACGCATGGTCAGCTGGGTACCCGGCTCACCAATCGACTGAGCAGCGATAACACCGACCGCTTCACCGATGTTGATCAGGTGGCCACGGGCCAGGTCACGACCATAACAGGTCGCACACACACCGTAGTGGGTGTCACAGGTAATCGGCGAGCGCACGATGACTTCATCGACGCTGTTCTTTTCCAGGAACTCGACCCACTTCTCGTCGATCAGGGTACCGGCCGGCACGATGGTCTCGTCACCACCCGGCTTCAGCACGTCGCGGGCAACCACACGGCCCAGCACGCGCTCACCCAGCGGCTCAACGATGTCACCACCTTCAATGTGCGGCGACATCAGCAGGCCGTTGTCGGTGCCGCAATCGGTTTCGGTAATAACCAGATCCTGCGCGACGTCAACCAGACGACGGGTCAGGTAACCGGAGTTGGCGGTTTTCAGTGCGGTATCGGCCAGACCCTTACGCGCACCGTGAGTGGAGATGAAGTACTGGAGTACGTTCAGACCTTCACGGAAGTTCGCGGTGATCGGCGTTTCGATGATGGAGCCGTCCGGCTTCGCCATCAGACCACGCATACCGGCCAGCTGACGAATCTGAGCAGCGGAACCCCGCGCACCGGAGTCAGCCATCATGTACATGGAGTTGAAGGACTCCTGGTCCACCTCGTTGCCTTCGCGGTCAATAACACGCGTGCTCTTGAGGTTGTCCATCATGGCCTTGGAGATTTCATCGTTGGCCTTGGACCACAAGTCGATGACCTTGTTGTACTTCTCGCCCTGGGTTACCAGACCGGAGGCGTACTGGTCTTCGATTTCCTTCACTTCCTCGGTCGCCTCATCAATGATGCGCGCCTTCTCATCCGGGATGACGAAGTCGTTCACACCAATGGACGCACCCGAGATGGTGGAGTAGGCGAAACCGGTGTACATCAGCTGGTCAGCGAAGATCACGGTTTCCTTCAGCCCCACCACGCGGTAGCACTGGTTGATCAGCTTGGAGATCGCTTTCTTCTTCAGCGGCTGGTCGACCATTTCATAGGGCAGACCTTTGGGCAGCACCTGGAACAACAGCGCACGGCCGACAGTGGTGTCGACGATACGGGTTTCCGTGGTCCAGCTGTCGTCCTTGTGCTTGACCGTTTCGGTGATACGCACCTTGACCATAGCGTGCAGTTCAACCTGACCGCTGCGGTACGCCATCTCAACTTCGTTGACGTTGGAGAAGGCCATGCCTTCGCCGCGGGCGTTGATGCGAGTACGGGTCATATAATACAGACCCAGTACCACGTCTTGGGACGGAACGATGATCGGCTCGCCCGATGCCGGCGACAGGATGTTGTTGGTGGACATCATCAGTGCACGCGCTTCCAGCTGGGCCTCAAGGGTCAGCGGAACGTGTACAGCCATTTGGTCACCGTCAAAGTCGGCGTTGTAGGCCGCACAGACCAGCGGGTGCAGCTGAATTGCCTTACCTTCGATCAGCACCGGCTCGAATGCCTGGATACCCAGACGGTGCAGTGTCGGTGCACGGTTCAGCAGAACCGGGTGTTCGCGGATGACTTCAGCCAGGATGTCCCAAACCTCAGGCAGCTCGCGCTCAACCATCTTCTTGGCGGCCTTGATGGTGGTCGCCAGACCACGGTGCTCCAGCTTGCCGAAGATGAAGGGCTTGAACAGCTCCAGCGCCATCTTCTTGGGCAGACCACACTGGTGCAGACGCAGGGTCGGACCTACCACGATCACCGAACGACCGGAGTAGTCAACGCGCTTACCGAGCAGGTTCTGACGGAAGCGACCCTGCTTACCCTTGATCATGTCGGCCAGGGATTTCAGCGGGCGCTTGTTGGTGCCGGTGATGGCACGGCCACGGCGACCGTTATCCAGCAGCGCATCAACCGACTCCTGCAGCATGCGCTTTTCGTTGCGCACGATGATGTCAGGCGCAGACAGGTCAAGCAGACGCTTCAGACGGTTGTTACGGTTGATCACACGGCGATACAGATCGTTCAGATCGGAGGTCGCAAAGCGGCCGCCATCCAGCGGTACCAGCGGACGCAGATCCGGCGGCAGAACCGGCAGAACGGTCATGACCATCCATTCCGGCTTGTTGCCGGAGCCGTCAAAGGCTTCCATCAGCTTCAGACGCTTGGACAGCTTCTTGATCTTGGTTTCCGAGGTGGTCTGCGGAATTTCTTCGCGCAGCTTGCCGATCTCGTGAGACAGATCCATAGCGGTCAGCAGCTCGAAGACAGCCTCGGCACCCATGCGGGCGTCAAAGTCGTCACCGAACTCTTCCAGCGCTTCAAAGTACTGCTCGTCGTTCAGCAGCTGACCCTTTTCAAGGGTGGTCATGCCCGGCTCGATAACCACGTAGCTCTCGAAATAGAGTACGCGCTCGATATCACGCAGGGTCATGTCCAGCAGCAGGCCGATACGGGACGGCAGGGACTTCAGGAACCAGATGTGAGCCACCGGCGAAGCCAGTTCAATGTGACCCATGCGCTCACGACGGACCTTGGCCAGCGCGACTTCAACGCCACACTTTTCACAGATCACACCGCGGTGCTTGAGGCGCTTGTACTTGCCGCACAGGCACTCGTAGTCCTTCACTGGGCCAAAAATCTTGGCGCAGAACAGGCCGTCACGCTCCGGCTTGAAGGTACGGTAGTTGATGGTTTCCGGCTTTTTAACTTCGCCGTAGGACCAGGACCGGATCATCTCCGGGGATGCCAAGCCGATTCGAATGGAATCGAACTCTTCAATCTGTCCCTGGGACTTGAGCAGGTTCAATAAGTCTTTCAAGGCCTATACTCCTCGCAGTGTCTCAAGGGCGGCGCTCGCCGCCCGAGACGTGGGCAGTTGGTGATTATTCGGATTCCAGTTCGATATCGATACCGAGCGAACGGATTTCCTTGACCAGTACGTTGAAGGACTCGGGCATGCCGGCCTCCATGCGGTGGTCTCCGTCCACGATGTTTTTGTACATCTTGGTACGGCCGTTCACGTCGTCCGACTTCACTGTCAGCATTTCCTGCAGGGTGTAGGCAGCGCCGTAGGCTTCCAGCGCCCAGACCTCCATCTCCCCGAAACGCTGACCACCAAACTGCGCCTTACCGCCCAGCGGCTGCTGGGTAACCAGGCTGTAGGAACCGGTGGAACGCGCGTGCATCTTGTCGTCTACCAGGTGGTTCAGCTTGAGCATGTACATATAGCCGACGGTCACCGGACGATCAAAGGTGTTACCGGTACGGCCGTCGTACAGGCGCATCTGACCGCTGTCCGGCAGGTCCGCGAGACGCAGCATGTGCTTGATCTCGGTTTCTGCCGCGCCGTCAAATACCGCTGTCGCCATGGGTACGCCGCCACGCAGGTTCTTCGCCAGCTCGATGATTTCAGCATCGCTGAGATCGTCCAGGCTTTCCTGACGGCCGCCTACCTTGTTGTAGACCTCGTCAAGGAAGCTACGCAGCTCGGCGATCTTGCGCTGTTCTTCCATCATCCGGTTGATCTTCTCGCCCAGACCTTTGGCCGCGAGGCCCAGGTGGGTTTCAAGGATCTGACCGACGTTCATACGCGACGGTACACCCAGCGGGTTCAGAACGATGTCGACCGGCGTGCCGTTCTCATCGTGCGGCATGTCTTCGATCGGCATGATCACGGAGATAACACCCTTGTTACCGTGACGACCGGCCATCTTGTCGCCCGGCTGGATGCGGCGCTTGATTGCCAGGTAGACCTTGACGATCTTCAGTACGCCCGGCGCCAGGTCATCGCCCTGCTGCAGCTTGCGCTTCTTGTCTTCAAACTTCTCGTCGAGCAGTTTGCGACGGTCAACCAGGTACGCCTGGGCGCGCTCGAGCTGCTCGTTCAGGGCGTCCTCGGTCATGCGCAGCTTGAACCACTGGCCGCGCTCTATACCGGCAAGAATGTCGGCCGACAGCGCGGTGCCTTTCTTCAGGCCTGCGCCGCCTTCAACAGTCTGGCCGTCCAGCGCAGAGGCCAGACGCTCAAAGGTTGCCGTTTCAACGATGCGGAACTCTTCCTGCAGATCCTTGCGAATCTCGTCGAGCTGTTCTTTCTCGATGGCCAGGGCGCGAGTGTCACGCTCTACACCGTCACGAGTGAAGACCTGTACGTCGATGACGGTACCCTTGGTGCCGGTCGGCACACGCAGGGAGGTGTCCTTCACGTCGGAGGCTTTCTCACCGAAGATCGCACGCAGCAGTTTCTCTTCCGGCGTCAGCTGGGTTTCACCCTTGGGCGTTACCTTGCCGACCAGAATGTCGCCCGGGCCCACTTCGGCGCCCACGTAGACGATACCGGCTTCATCCAGTTTACCCAGTGCCGCCTCGCCCACGTTCGGGATGTCAGAGGTGATCTCCTCCGGCCCAAGCTTGGTGTCACGGGACACACAGGTCAGTTCCTGAATGTGAATAGTAGTGAAACGGTCTTCCTGCACAACGCGCTCGGAGACCAGAATGGAGTCCTCGAAGTTGTAGCCGTTCCAGGGCATGAACGCGACGCGCATGTTCTGACCCAGCGCCAGCTCACCCATGTCGACGGAAGAACCGTCAGCCAGGATGTCCTTGCGAGAAACCACGTCACCTTTTTTCACCAGCGGACGCTGGTTGATGCAGGTGTTCTGGTTGGAACGGGTGTACTTGATCAGGGTGTAGATGTCGACACCCGCTTCGCCCGCTTCCACTTCGTCGTCGTTGACACGAACAACGATACGGCTGGCGTCGACGGAGTCGATCACGCCGCCACGGCGAGCAGTCACACACACACCGGAGTCGCGTGCTACGTTGCGCTCCATGCCGGTGCCGACCAGCGGCTTCTCGGCGCGCAGGGTCGGTACCGCCTGACGCTGCATGTTCGAGCCCATGAGTGCGCGGTTGGCGTCATCGTGTTCAAGGAACGGAATCAGCGAGGCGGCAACAGACACAACCTGACGCGGAGATACGTCCATCAGGGTGACGTCTTCCGGCGCCTTAACGGTGAATTCGTTCATATGACGGACGGCCACCAGATCGTCCACCAGCTTACCGCCTTCGACCTTGGCGCTCGCCTGGGCGATGACGTGGTCAGCCTCTTCAATGGCCGACAGGAAGACGATCTCGTCGGTCACTTCGGCGTCTTTGACACGGCGGTACGGGCTTTCCAGGAAGCCGTACTGGTTGGTACGCGCGTAGGTCGCCAGGGAGTTGATCAGACCAATGTTCGGACCTTCAGGGGTCTCAATCGGACATACGCGACCGTAGTGGGTCGGGTGTACGTCACGGACTTCGAAGCCGGCACGCTCACGGGTCAGACCGCCCGGGCCAAGAGCCGACACACGGCGCTTGTGGGTGATCTCGGATAGCGGGTTGTTCTGGTCCATGAACTGGGACAGCTGGCTGGAACCGAAGAATTCCTTGACCGCGGCAGCCACCGGCTTGGCGTTGATCAGATCCTGCGGCATCAGGCCTTCGCTTTCGGCCATGGACAGACGCTCTTTGACCGCGCGCTCGACGCGCACCAGACCGACACGGAACTGGTTCTCGGCCATCTCGCCAACGGAGCGGATACGACGGTTACCCAGGTGGTCGATATCGTCAACCACGCCCTTGCCGTTACGGATGTCGACCAGGGTCTTGAGTACTTCGACGATGTCTTCCTTGCTCAGCACGCCGGCGCCTTCGATCTCTTCGCGACCGATGCGACGGTTGAACTTCATGCGGCCAACGGCGGACAGGTCGTAACGCTCGCTGCTGAAGAACAGGTTGGCGAACAGCGTTTCGGCGGCGTCCTTGGTCGGCGGCTCGCCCGGGCGCATCATGCGATAGATTTCTACCAGCGCTTCGAGCTGAGTGGTGGTGTTGTCGATGCGCAGGGTATCGGACACGAACGGACCGCAGTCGATCTCGTTGGTGTACAGCGTTTCCAGACGCGCGATCTGCGCCTTGGCCAGCTTGGCGACCAGATCAGCGGTGACTTCGGTGTTGCAGTCAACCAGGATTTCACCGGTAGCCGGGTGCACGATCGGCTTGGCGATGGTGCGGCCAATCAGGTAGTCGAACGGCACTTCCAGGCTGTTGATGCCGGCCTTCTCGAGCTGATTGATGTGGCGCGCAGTAATACGACGGCCTTTCTCGACAATAACCTTGCCCTTGGCATCCTTGATATCAAAGGTAGCGATCTCGCCACGCAGACGCTGCGGCACCAGCTCGAGCATCAGGCTTTCGCCCTGCACTTCGAACACGTTGGTGTCGTAGAACATATCGAGAATTTCTTCGGTCTGGTAACCGAGGGCGCGCAGCAGCACACTGGCTGGCAGCTTGCGGCGACGGTCGATACGCACGAAGACACAGTCTTTGGGGTCAAACTCGAAGTCCAGCCAGGAGCCGCGGTAAGGAATCACGCGAGCGGAGTACAGCAGCTTGCCGGAGCTGTGCGTCTTGCCACGGTCGTGGTCAAAGAACACACCCGGGCTGCGGTGCAGCTGGGACACGATGACGCGCTCGGTACCGTTGATGACGAAGGTACCGTTCTCGGTCATCAGGGGGATTTCCCCCATATAGACTTCTTGCTCCTTGATGTCCTTGATCGCCTTGTTTGACGATTCGCGATCAAAGATGATCAGGCGCACTTTTACGCGCAGCGGCACGGCGAACGTCACGCCCCGCAGTACGCATTCCTTGACGTCGAAAGCCGGGTCGCCAAGGCGGTAACCGACGTATTCAAGAGCCGCATTACCCGAATAGCTGATAATGGGGAAAACAGATTTGAAGGCCGCGTGCAGACCGATATCACGGACGCCACCCTGAGCAGATTCAGCCTGGAGGAACTCACGATAGGAGTCCAGCTGAATGGCCAACAGGTAAGGCACATCCATCACATGCGGCAGTTTGCCAAAGTCCTTGCGGATACGTTTTTTCTCAGTATATGAGTAAGCCATCAGCGTTCCCCAGCTTGGTCACCTGCTTGATTGGCCTCCCCGCGGCGCGGGAAAACCTGAAAATGCGTGCAAGCCCTGAGTCTTGCTCACTCCTCTGGAGTGCCTCGCCGTACGCGCCAATCAGCGCGATACAACGGAAAAAGGCCGGTGGCACACAGGCCACCAGCCATCAATCTGACCGGTAAAATCAGATTGTCGACGCAAGGTCGGGCGAGCTTACTTGAGCTCGACCTTGGCGCCTGCTTCTTCCAGAGTCTTCTTGGCAGCTTCGGCCTCTTCCTTGGAAGCGGCTTCTTTGATGGTGCCCGGAGCGCCGTCAACCAGTGCCTTGGCTTCTTTCAGGCCCAGACCGGTCAGCTCGCGAACTGCCTTGATGACGTTAACTTTCTTGTCGCCAGCTTCGGTCAGAACGATGTCGAACTCGGTCTGTTCTTCAGCGGCAGCAGCAGCACCGGCAGCCGGGCCAGCAGCAACAGCAGCGGCAGCGGACACACCGAACTTCTCTTCCATGGCGGAGATCAGTTCGACAACCTGCATTACGGACATTTCGGATACGGCGTTGATGATATCTTCGTTGGTCAGAGCCATGACTCTAAATTCCTGTATTGGGGGACGGCTGATGCCGTCAAAACATTAAAAGCGTTAAAAGCAAGCGAGGCGCCTATCAGGCTGCTTCGGCTTCCTTCTGATCGCGGACTGCAGCCAGAGTACGAACGAACTTGCTGGTAGCGCCTTGGATAACGCTCATCAGCTGTGCGATTGCTTCGTCGTAAGTCGGCAGAGAAGCCAGCTTGTCGATTTCGGATGCTGCAAGGAAGTTGCCTTCGAACGCAGCTGCTTTGATCTCGAACTTGTCCTGGCCCTTGGCAAATTCCTTGAACAGACGAGCGGCAGCGCCCGGATGTTCGTTGGAAAATGCGATCAGAGTCGGACCCACAAAGGTTTCGTTCAGGCACTCGTAATCAGTACCTTCGATCGCGCGGCGCAGCAGGGTGTTACGTACAACACGTACGTAGACGCCAGCTTCACGCGCATCTTTGCGGAGACCAGTCATAGCAGCAACGGTCACGCCGCGGGCATCAGCCACAACGGCAGACAGCGCACCTTTGGCAGCTTCGTTGACTTCAGCGACGATGGCCTTTTTGTCTTCGAGCTTAATTGCCACGGGTTTTACTCCTGGATTTACCATTAACCGCCCTTTTGGGGCAGCGTGTTTTGGTGTCTGATCCAGCCTGCACTGAATCGGGAGCACCATCTGCGTAGGCTTGCATGTTTAAGGCTTTCGCCGCCTACGGTCTTGGACAGCCCCCGCATGCAGGGACCCCAATAAGAAAGGCGCACCGCGTGAGCGGTGCGCCTGAACCATCAGATGTTCAGGGAAGCCTGATCGATCTGTACGCCCGGCCCCATGGTGGTGCTCAGGGTCACGCGCTTCAGGTAAACACCCTTGGAGGTGGACGGCTTGGCCTTTTTCAGGTCAGCCAGCAGCGCCTCGACGTTCTCTTTCAGCGCGGCGGCGTCAAAGCCGACCTTGCCAACAGAGCAATGGATGATGCCGTTCTTGTCGGTACGGTAGCGAACCTGACCGGCCTTGGCATTTTTGACGGCGGTAGCAACGTCAGCAGCAACGGTACCTACCTTCGGGTTCGGCATCAGGCCACGCGGGCCCAGAACCTGACCCAGCTGACCAACAACCCGCATCGCGTCCGGAGAAGCGATAACAACGTCGTAGTTCAGGTCGCCGGCCTTCATTTCGGCAGCCAGCTCGTCCATGCCTACCTTGTCAGCGCCGGCAGCCAGAGCGGCTTCTGCGTTGGCACCTTGAGTGAACACAGCAACGCGTACCGTTTTGCCAGTACCGTTGGGCAGCAGCGTGGCGCCACGAACGACCTGGTCGGATTTACGCGGGTCAACACCCAGGTTTACAGCGACGTCGAAGGACTCAACGAACTTGACGTTGGACACTTCAGCCAGAACAGCGGCAGCTTCTTCGAAGGTGTAAGCCTTGTTAGCCTGTACCTTTTCGGCGATTGCCTTTTGACGCTTGGTCAGCTTAGCCATTACACACCCTCCACATTCAGGCCCATGCTGCGCGCGGAACCAGCGATGGTACGCACAGCGGCATCCAGATCAGCAGCAGTCAGATCAGCCTCTTTGGCTTTAACGATCTCTTCCAGCTGAGCGCGGGTAACGGTACCCACTTTCTGGCTGTTCGGACGCGGAGAACCGCTCTTCAGACCGGCTGCTTTTTTCAGCAGAACGGCTGCGGGCGTGCTCTTGGTTTCGAAAGTGAAGCTGCGGTCACTGTATACAGTGATGATCACAGGCGTCGGCAGACCCGGCTCAACGCCTTGAGTCTTGGCGTTGAACGCCTTGCAGAATTCCATGATGTTTACGCCGTGCTGACCCAGGGCCGGACCTACCGGCGGACTCGGGTTAGCCTGACCGGCCTTGACTTGCAGCTTGATATAAGCCTGAATCTTCTTTGCCATTGTCTTTCTCCGAAGGGTAATAGCGCCTTGCGGCTTCCCGTTTAAAAACATTCCCCGACTGACAACAAAACCCCGCAACGCATAAGCACTGCAGGGTTCAGGGAATCAGATGAGGTCAGCCCTTTTCGACCTGGCCGAACTCGAGCTCCACTGGCGTGGGGCGACCAAAAATGAGAACCGCCACCTGAACTCGGCTTTTCTCATAGTTAACCTCTTCGACAACCCCGTTGAAGTCAGCAAAGGGACCATCGGTAACGCGAACCACTTCGCCCGGCTCGAACAGCGTCTTGGGCTTGGGCTTGTCAGTGCCATCGGCAACACGACGCAGAATGGCTTCTGCTTCACGGTCGGTAATCGGCGCAGGCTTATCAGCCGTACCGCCAATGAAGCCGAGTACGCGCGTGGTGTCTTTCACCAAGTGCCAGGTGCCTTCGTTCATTTCCATTTGAACCAGAACGTAACCCGGGAAGAACTTGCGCTCGCTCTTGCGCTTCTGACCGTTGCGCATTTCCACCACTTCTTCAGTGGGGACCAGAATCTCGCCGAATTCGTCTTCCATTCCGGCCAGCTTGACACGCTCCTGCAAAGAGCGCATTACATGCTTTTCGAAGCCCGAATAGGCATGCACGACGTACCAACGCTTAGCCACGGAGCACCTTTAACCAATGAACTGAGAAACGATCCAGCCCAGCAGGCTATCCAGACCCCAGAGAATCAGAGCCATAACCAGAACCACAGCCACCACGATCATCGTGGTTTGTGCGGTTTCCTGCCGAGTAGGCCATACGACCTTGCGTATTTCGATACGCGCTTCTTTCAGCAGCGACCAGAACGCCTTGCCCTTGGACGTCTGCAGCGCGACAAAGCCCGCCACCAGACCCAGAACAACCAGCGCGATCGCGCGGTACAAAACAGGCTCGGCAGAGAAGTAGGAATCTCCGAACACACCGACGGAGACAATTAAAGCCACAACAACCCACTTGATCACATCGAAGCGGTTATCGTTAAGCTCTGCCTTAGCGCTCATGAATCTTCAAGTCCTGTTTTGGAAGCCAGATATTAATCTGGCAGGCCAGGAGGGAATCGAACCCCCAACCTGCGGTTTTGGAGACCGCCGCTCTGCCAATTGAGCTACTGGCCTGTAATCGCAGTCGAGCCGGCAATACTACCGGCCCGACCATTCAAGATCAATCGATTATTCGATGATCTTGGCTACCACACCGGCGCCAACGGTACGACCACCTTCGCGGATCGCAAAGCGCAGACCGTCCTCCATCGCAATCGGAGCGATCAGAGTGACGTCCAGCTTGACGTTGTCGCCCGGCATAACCATTTCCACGCCTTCCGGCAGTTCGCAGGAACCGGTTACGTCGGTAGTACGGAAGTAGAACTGCGGACGATAGCCCTTGAAGAACGGAGTGTGACGACCGCCTTCATCTTTACCCAGCACGTACACTTCAGCTTCGAAGCGGGTGTGCGGAGTGATGGTGCCCGGCTTGGCCAGAACCTGACCACGCTCAACGTCTTCACGCTTGGTACCACGCAGCAGAACACCCACGTTCTCACCGGCACGACCTTCGTCCAGCAGCTTGCGGAACATTTCAACGCCAGTACAGGTGGTCTTGGTGGTCGCCTTGATACCGACGATCTCGACTTCTTCACCCACCTTGACAATGCCACGCTCAACACGACCGGTTACAACAGTACCGCGACCGGAAATGGAGAATACGTCTTCGATCGGCATCAGGAACGGCTTGTCGATCGCACGCTCAGGCTCAGGGATGTAAGCATCCAGAGTCTCAACCAGCTTACGAACGGCAGTAGTACCGATTTCGTTGTCGTCTTTGCCTTCCAGCGCCATCAGGGCAGAACCGATGATGATCGGAGTATCGTCGCCCGGGAAGTCGTAGGTGCTCAGCAGGTCGCGAACTTCCATCTCGACCAGTTCCAGCAGCTCTTCGTCATCAACCATGTCGGCCTTGTTCAGGAACACGACGATGTAAGGAACGCCAACCTGACGGGACAGCAGGATGTGCTCGCGAGTCTGCGGCATCGGGCCGTCAGCAGCGGAGCAAACCAGGATAGCGCCGTCCATCTGGGCCGCACCGGTGATCATGTTTTTCACATAGTCGGCGTGACCAGGGCAGTCAACGTGCGCGTAGTGACGAGTCGGAGAATCGTACTCTACGTGCGAGGTGTTGATGGTGATACCACGAGCCTTTTCTTCCGGCGCGTTGTCGATCTGGTCGAAAGCGCGGGCAGAACCGCCATAAACCTCTGCGCAAACACGGGTCAGTGCAGCTGTCAGAGTAGTTTTACCATGGTCAACGTGACCGATGGTGCCTACGTTCAGGTGCGGTTTGCTACGTTCGAACTTCTCTTTAGCCATCGAGAGATCCCCTATTCGTGAGAGCAATGCGCGTGTCACGCGACCATTAAATAAAAGGCAGATATTCGCATATCTGCCTTGATATTGGAGCTCATGAGCGGATTTGAACCGCTGACCTCACCCTTACCAAGGGTGTGCTCTACCAACTGAGCTACATGAGCTTACACACCATTGCATGGCCAGACTGGAGCGGGTAGCGGGAATCGAACCCGCACCATCAGCTTGGAAGGCTGAGGTTCTACCATTGAACTATACCCGCCAAGTAGCCTGACTACGCGAAATCTGGTGGAGGGGGAAGGATTCGAACCTTCGAAGGCTAAGCCGTCAGATTTACAGTCTGATCCCTTTGACCGCTCGGGAACCCCTCCGTAAAAGAGGCGCCATTTTCATCACTTGGCGACCCCCTGTCAACACTTTTGTTAGCAAAAACACTTACTTGAACCATGTTTCTGCCAACGCAGACCCAATCAGCAAAAAGGGTCGTCGTGAAGCGGGCGCAATTCTAGGGCAACTCGCCCAACTTGGCAACGGGGGAACAAGCCTGATATTGATGTTGCAGGGCAGGAAAGTCATTGCGCAGACGCCCAAGTAGCGCCTGATCCACCAGGCGCCTGGCCGCAGGCTGCACCTGCACCAGGTACTGACTGCGCATCTTGTCTACCGACTCAACTCGCACATCATTGCCGTCGGCGAGTAATTGCGCCTGCCGCGCCTCGGCGTAATCCAGACGGGAAAACACACCCAGGGAGATATTGCCCGCCAGCGGACCACGGGTAATGACAAAGCTCTCGATGCCCTGCTCCTGCAGCAGCGACAGCCGAGCCAGGGCATCGACACTGCCGCCCGAGACGGGCATGACCAGCCAGTAATCGGTACTGCCGACCACGTCATCCTCAATCAGTCCGGCCTGCACGTCCAGAGCCAGCAGCCGCTGCAGCAACTGCTCGGCCTCTCGGCGCTCAGCGAACACGCCCAAGGTGATGCACAACGCGGCCGGCGGCGCCTCTTCAACGATCTCCGAGCGCGCAATCGGCGCAGTCTCCGCCAGCGAACCTGCGCTGGCGGCTGGCACCTGCTCCACCCCGCCCAGCTCTTGCGCGGGCAGCACGCTGTCGGGCCTGACGCTGGCGGCCTGCAACTGCCACAGCGCGTAAAGAATGTTGAGCAGCAGCAGAAACAGAAACAGCGAACGCATCAATCGATCTCCATGGGACACGCCAGCGCCAGGCCATCGAATACAAGGTCGCTAATAATGTGGCAGCTCTGGGGCAAGGCTTCGGCCATGCGCTCGGCGTCACCACCGGTGAGGATGACCACCATTTCATCCCCCAGCGCCTGGCGGGCTACGCGTAGCTGCTCACGCACAAAGCCGACCAGCATCAGGTCACAGCCAAACTCGACCGCCTCCGCGGTACTGTCGCCCGGGCGCGGGGTTGCCAGGTCGCCACGCAGCGACTGTTCATAACGAATCAGCCGGGTGTGACGCTTCAAACTGCCGCGCAGCAACTTGCTGCCCGGGGCGATGTAACCGCCCAGATGCTGTCCGCCGGCATTGACGAAGTCGACCGTCACCGCTGTGCCAAGATCAATCACCACACAGGCGCGCCGACAGAGATGGTAGCCAGCAACCAGCGCCAACCAGCGATCCATGCCCAGCTTGGTGTAATCGGCATAGCCGTTGCGCACACCAGCCAGCTCGGCAGCACTGCGCGCCAGGACCGGATGCAACTTCAGCCAACTGGTCAACTGGTCCAGCACCACCTGATTCTCTTCCGCCGACCGCACGGACACCAGACGACAGCCGTGTATCTCACGCTCCTGCCCGCCCAGCAGGCGCTGCAGCTCAACCAGGTCCGGCGCCATATCGCGATCGCGCACACGCCCCTCCCGATCAAGCAGGCGCCATTTGATCAGGGTATTCCCGCAGTCCAGCTCAAGTAGCATCGTTCAACCTCAAACTGACCTCTCCCCCACTGATCTCCTGCACACCCTGCTCCTGCTGCAGCACGAGCGCGCCGCGCGCATTGACGCCGGCAGACAGCCCTAGTTGCTGCTGACTACCAGACACCACACGCACCGGCTGCCCGGCCCAGGCATCGCGCTGTTGCCACGCTTCACGGAAAGGGGCAAAGCCTTCGGCACGGAAGACATCCATCGCCGGCGCCAGACGTCGCAAGAACGCAGCCACCAGCTGGTTGCGATCCAGCGTCGCCGATTGCCCGGTTCGATAAAGCGAGGTCCAGGCCTGGTCCACCGCCTCAGCGGAATCCATCAGCACATTGACGCCAACACCGATAACGACCAGCGCCTCGCCGGTCAGATCGCCACTGATCTCCAGCAAAATGCCGGCCAGCTTGGCGCCGCCCAACAGCACGTCATTGGGCCACTTGAGCTGACACCCCTTGTAGCCAAGGTCTTCCAGGCCCTGCACCAGACAAAGGCCAACCAGCAGGCTCAACCCTTCAAGACCGTGGGCACCGCCGGAAACCGGCTCCACGATGGACAGGTAGATGTTCTGCGCGTAGGGACTACTCCAGGGCCGCCCGCGGCGGCCGCGGCCAGCCGTCTGCTGCTCAGCCAGCACGATCAGGGGGCGCGGCGCACCCGGGGCCAGACGGCGCTGCGCCTCGGCGTTGGTCGAGTCAACCTGCTGATGCAGGTGCCACTCCCAGCGCTCAGCCAATACAGCCGGCAGCAGGGATCGGATCGCCGCCGCATCGAGCAAACAGGCACCACGCGGCACGCGATAGCCTTTGCCTCGCACACGCTGCAAGGGGTAACCCTGCTCCTCCAGGCGCTTCAGCGCCTTCCAGATAGCAGCGCGGCTAACGCCCAGCGTCTCGCCCAGCGCCTCGCCAGAATGAAAGCGCCCGTCAGCCAGCCGTGTGAGTATCGCGCCGAGCATCTATGCTGTTACCTTTTGAAATGAACGGCACATGATAACGCCGGGGCGCGCGACCGGCTATCCTCGCGTTTTGCGGCGCCACCAGGGCCGCGCCAACTCCTCCAGCGCATCGCTACGGGTAATCCCTGCGTCCTGCAGCTGCGCAGCACTCATGCCCGCCAGTAGTGCATGCTCGTAACGACGGCGCCGCCAGCGACGCCAAACCTCGATAAACCGCACTATCCCTCGCATCTCGGTGTCTCCACTCACCACCAAACCATGGCTAAAGTCTGGCGAGCGGCTTAAGATCAATCCAACGAATGTTTCTTATGCAATGCATCCGGAGAATTGATCAATGGCTCACTTTCCGACCATCGATAGCGAGCTGCTGCGCACCTTTACCGTGATCGCCGACCAGGGCGGCTTCACCCGCGCGGCCGATCAACTCAATCGCACCCAGTCAGCCGTCAGCATGCAGATGAAGCGATTGGAAGAAGATGTTGTTCAACGCCCTCTGTTCAGCCGGGAAGGGCGGCAGGTTCAGCTGACTGCAGAGGGAGAGCTACTGCTGGGATATGCGCGACGTATCTTGCGCCTGCAGGGAGAAGCCCTGAACAGTCTGCGCACACCGGATATGGTCGGGCTGGTACGCATCGGTACGCCAGACGACTACGTTGCGCGATTTCTGCCGGGCGTCCTGGCGCGTTTCGCACACAGCTTTCCGCTGGTTCAGGTGGAAATGCACTGCGAGCCGTCGACACAGCTACTGCAGCGCCATGATCTGGATCTGACCATTGTTACCCGCGAACCGGGCAAGGAGATTGGCGAGCTGCTACGCCAGGAGCAACTGGTCTGGGCCCAGGCCACGGGCGCCGGGCTACAGCATCTGGAGCAGCTGCCTTTGGCCATGTTCAACGGGGACTGTTTCTGCAGGCACTGGGCCTGCAATGCGCTGGAAGCACAGCAACGCAATTACCGCATCGCCTACACCAGCCCGAGCCTGTCGGCCATTTTTGCCGTGGTCGGCGCAGGCTTGGCGATCACGGCCCAGCCGCGCAGCCTTATTCCTGACAGCATGCAGATGCTCGGCCCGAACGAAGGCCTGCCGGAAATGCCGCAGGCGAGCATCGTATTGCTGCGCGACTCACGACGCAGTTCCGCCGCCAGCGAATCACTGGCAGCGCACATTATCGAAGGCTTTCGCCACTAGGGAAGCACATCAGCCCCAGTAAAGCGTCTGCGGTTGTGTGTGCCCGGCAACGAACAGGTGCCCGACATCCGGCACGGCGAAACAGCGGTCGCCGCGACGTGGCTGCCAGCTATGATATTCGGCATGGGTGATACCGACCTCCCACAAGGTATCGCACTGCCAGCCGCAGGGACGCAGCTCCAGCCGCACCTCGGCACCAATCAGGTTGATCGCCTCAACCTGCAGCGGCAGATGCGCGTGCCCGACCGGACTTAGCTGCAGGCGCACCTCGTGCGGTCGCAGATAGAGCTGCGCCTCACCCGCTGCCGCCGGCTCTTCCGGGAACTGCACCCAGGCGTCACCACTTGCCAGCCGATTACCTGCAAGCGAACCTTGAAGCACATTGACGTGCCCCAGAAAATCAAACACAAAACGCGAGTCAGGCTTGGCATAAAGCGCCTCCGGCGTATCAACCTGCTCGATATGTCCGGCGCTCATCACCACAACCCGGTCGGACAACTCCAGCGCCTCTTCCTGGTCATGGGTAACAAACACACTGGTGAAATTGAGTTCGTCATGCAGGCTGCGCAGCCAACGGCGCAGATCCTTGCGCACGCGAGCGTCCAGGGCTCCGAAGGGCTCGTCCAGCAGCAACACCTGAGGCTGCATCGCCAGCGCGCGCGCCAGCGCGATACGCTGTTTCTGCCCGCCGGATAGCTGGGCCGGAAAGCGATCAGCCAAATGCGACAGTTGCACCATCTCCAGCAGATTCCCAACGCGCTGGCGAATCTCCGCAGCGGACGGACGCTGCTTACGCGGCAACACGTCCAGACCGAAGGCAATATTCTGCGCAACGGTCATATGCCGGAACAACGCATAATGCTGGAACACAAACCCCACCCGACGCTCACGCACGTGCCGGCGGGTGACATCCTCACCGTGGAATAGAATCCGCCCGCTGTCGGCACTCTCAAGGCCCGCGATAATCCGCAGCAGTGTGGTTTTACCGGAGCCGGAGGGACCCAGCAGGCCGATCAACTCCCCGTCCGGGATATCCAGCTCGATCCCCTGCAGCGCCTTGAAGGCGCCGAAGGACTTGTCGATTTGCTCAAGGGTAATGCTCATGTAGTTCGATCCGATTGAGTGCTCACCGGCCGCATCTGGCGGGCCTGCCGCCACTCCACTGCGCTTTTGATCAACAGGGTCAGCAAGGCGATACCAGCCAGCAGAGACGCGCTGGCAAAAGCGCCGACCGCATTGTAATCCTGATACAGCAGCTCGACGTGCAACGGCAGGGTATTGGTCTGGCCACGAATGTTGCCCGAGACCACAGACACGGCGCCAAACTCGCCGACGGCGCGTGCATTGGTCAGCACAACGCCGTAAAGCAGCGCCCACTGAATGTTGGGCAGGGTAATCTTGCGAAACAGCTGCCAGCCGGAAGCGCCAAGCACCACACCGGCCTCCTCTTCCTCCCGCCCCTGCTGCTGCATGAGAGGAATCAGCTCACGCGCGACAAAGGGGCAGGTGACAAAGACCGTTACCATCACGATACCCGGCCAGGAGAACATCAGCTGGACATCCCGATCCATCAACCAGCCGCCGAGCCAGCCGTTGCTGCCGTACAACAGCAGGTACAGCAGACCCGCCACCACCGGCGAGACGGCGAAGGGGATATCGATCAGGGTAATCAACGCCTTGCGACCAGGGAACTCGAAGCGCGTCACCAGCCAGGCAAGGAAGGTCCCGAACACCAGGTTGATCGGCACGGTCAGCGCGGCAACAAACAGCGTCAAGCCGATCGCGTGGAGCGTGTACTCATCGGTCAGGTTATCCCAGAACGTCGCCGCGCCCGCAGAGAACGCCTGGCTGAAGATCATCACCAGAGGTACGACCAACAGCAGGACAACCAGCAGTAGCGCAAACCCGATCAGCGACCATTTGATCCAGGGCTGATCACCCGCCCGCAAGCGGCCTTGAGATTTCATAGCACCCCCTCAGCGGCCATGCAGACGGCGCAGATAACGCGCCTGCCACAGGTTGATTGCCAGCAGCAGCACCAGCGAGGCGATCAGCACCACGGAAGCGATCGCGCTCGCCGCACCGTAATCAAATTCCTGCAGACGGATAAAGATCATCAGACTGGTGATCTCACTGACATACGGCATATTGCCGGCAATAAAGATCACCGCACCAAATTCACCCAGGCTGCGGGTGAACGACAGGGCAACCCCGGACATCAGCGCGGGCCAGAGGCTGGGAAAAAGAATTCGGCGAAAGACCGCGAGATCGGAAGCCCCCATGCTGATGGCAGCCTCCTCATCCTCGACCGGCAGGTCCTCCAGTACCGGCTGCACGGTACGCACCACAAAAGGCAGACTGGTAAAGGACATGGCAACGACAATACCCAACGGCGTGAAGGCCACCTTGATACCCAGTTCCGCCAGCAGCTGGCCATACCAGCCGTTCTCGGCAAATAGCGCCGCCAGCGTAATACCGGCGACGGCTGTCGGCAATGCAAAAGGCAAATCGATCAGCGCATCGATCAGCCGCTTGCCCGGGAATTCGTAGCGCACCAGTACCCAGGCCAGCAGTAAACCGGCGATACCATTGAACAAGGAGGCTATACCGGCGGCCCACAGCGTGACCTTGTAGGAGGCGACAACACGCTCGTCGGTGATAACGCCCCAGTATTGCTCCCAGCTCATGCCTGCGGTCTGAACCAGCAAGCCGGTCACAGGGAGCAGCAGGATAAGGCTGATAAACAGCAGCGATATCCCCATACTCAACGCAAATCCCGGCAACACACGTTTGCCGGGATTGCCACGTAGCGGCGACCAACGGCCGCCTGACAGCTCACTCATGCTGATTCTCTCAGCGGCGCTGCAGCTGATCCAGCTTGCCGCCGCTAGCAAAATGCTCAGTCATCGCGGTTTTCCAGTCACCGGCAATCGCCTCGATCGGCAACAGCTCCAGCTCGGGAAAGCGATCAGCAAATTCCGCCTTCACCGTCTCATCGTGTACGCGGTAATTGAAACCGGCGATCAGGCGTTGCGCCTCTTCGCTATACAGATATTCCAGATACGCTTTGGCGACATCAGTTGTCTCGTTGCGCTCGACACTGCGGTCAATCCAGGTGACAGGGAACTCCGCCAGGAAGCTCACCTTGGGCACCACCACCTGATACTCGCCGTCGGACTGGGCGGCGATGTTGTTCACTTCAGATTCGAAGGTCAGCAGGACATCACCGATGCCGCGCTCAACGAAGGTGGTGGTCGCGCCACGTCCGCCCGTATCGAATACCGCGACGTTGCCGAGAAACTCACGCAGGTAGTTGTCGATGGCTTCCTGATCATCACCAAAGGTTTTCTGCGCATAGCCCAGTGCAGCCAGATAGGTATAACGGCCGTTGCCCGAGGTTTTCGGGTTGGGCAGCACAGAACTCACGTCATCGCGAACCAGGTCATCCCAGTTCTGAATGTTCTTCGGGTTGCCCGCGCGCACCAGGAAGGCCATGGTCGAATAATAAGGAGAGCTGGCGTTAGGCAGACGCTCGCGCCAGTCCGCAGGAATCAGGTTGCCGCGCTCATGCAGGATATCGACATCGGTCACCTGGTTGTAGGTCACCACATCTGCCCGCAGCCCCTGGATAATTGCTTGCGCCTGCTTGGAGGAGCCACCATGGGACTGGTTAATCTCGATGGTCTTGCCGGTCTCCTGCTGCCAGTGCTCGGCGAACAGCTCGTTATACGAAGCAAACAGCTCGCGAGCGATATCGTAAGAGGAGTTCAGCAGTTCCTGGTCGGCGGCCTGTGCCGATGCGACACCGAGACCACTGGTGACCGTCAGGGCCACGACCAGCTGTTTGATCAGTTTACGCGGGGATTGCAACATGTCTGTCTCCAACTGCACAGGGCCGCTTGGGCGAGCACCTTTCTCAATGGGCGCCCAGATTACCGCCCAGCATCAGTTAGAACAACAAGCAGGTTAGACGGATTTGCTTATTACTTCTAACGCTAAAGCATAAGCCCGCCACCCGCCCAGAACTTTTCCGCGCGCACAAAGAAGAACACCCTGACCATTTCTGATCAGGGTGTTCGGTATAGGCGCTTGACGATGACCTACTCTCACATGGGGAGACCCCACACTACCATCGGCGATGCATCGTTTCAC
>Ga0256829_1000186_pt1 | contig 77049 bp, 80 predicted proteins | sample 131447metaG_FD_185979 | JGI IMG/M metagenome (GOLD analysis project Ga0256829, IMG submission 185979) | Hydrothermal vent microbial communities from Lau Basin, Pacific Ocean - 131-447 | ecosystem: Environmental > Aquatic > Marine > Hydrothermal vents | place: Pacific Ocean: Lau Basin | collected...
AATTACAAATAGACCCGATTTCAAGGGGATTGAGACTTAAGTAATATCAATAATTATACCTTTTTTACTATTCTTTATAAGCTGTTTAGTTGAACTTGCAAAATTACCTTGAGTTTTATAAGTTTTTGCCAACTTCTTAAGGTCAATATCATTAATAACATTCTTTTTTGTTAATTGTTTGTGTTCATGTAAAATTCTCTTTCTATGCTAAAATTCAAATTTTATCAAATTTAGTATTTACACAAAAATTGGGGGCGGTATCTAAATACTTTTGAACTTTTTTTGAGAAGTTTTTCTCTTGGTTTGTCAATATCTTGAAGCTCACTTATCTTTTTCATATCACTTTTTCGGTCTAAAAGGCTTTATAACTTCTTCATTACACTCGATATATGGTCCTTCAAGCAAATCTATACAGTATGGAATGGCGGGAAAAACAGCGTCTAAACACTCTCTTATAGACTTTGGTTTGCCTGGAAGATTTACTATAAGAGTTTTTCCTCTGATGCCTGCTGTTTGTCTTGAGAGTATGGCTGTCGGTACATATTTTAGGCTTACTTGGCGCATAAGTTCACCAAATCCTGGCATCATTTTATCGCAAACTGCCTCGGTTGCCTCTGGGGTAACATCTCTTTTTGCTGGACCTGTTCCTCCTGTTGTTACTATAAGACAGCACTCTTTATCATCTGCCATCTCCTTGATAGTTTTTTCTATATAACTTTGCTCATCTGGGATAACTTCATATATCTCAGTCCATGAGCTTTTTAGATATTCATCTATTGTGTCTATGATGGCACGACCTGAAATATCCTCATAAACTCCTGCACTTGCTCTATCTGATGCTGTAATAATGCCTATTTTTATATCCATAATGTATGTCCTTTTTTATTTAAAAAGTAAATAGTAGCGAAATCTCTAAAAAATTCCAATACTCGCTTAGTATCTGTAATCTTATCATATTCGCCAAGATAAACTTCTATTTTAATTCCTTTTTTAACTAAAACTTTCAATTTTGTTTTATCCCAAACATAATACAATAATTCTTTTAAATCCTCGATATTAGAGCTTTTTTTATATTTTTTTATAAGTTTTGTTGAGGGATAAATAGCATTATTGTAAAAATTGTCCATGTATTTATTATTATTTTTTTTAAATGACATAATTTGTAGTTTTTTAAAGGCACTGTTTTTGTCTTGGAAAAAAGCAGGTGAAAAAAGTTGAAGCAAATCGACTCTAAAAGAAGAATTGTAAGCTGTTTCAAATGCTTTTATAGCACCATAGCTAAAACCGGCAATGCTAAAGTCATTATTGACTAAAAATTCATCAAAAAAATCTTCTTCATTTTGAAAGCCAAATCCACTAAAAAATCTCATTTATTATCTTTTTCAATTCTTCTTTTGTTATAATTTCATGTTCTAAAATATGATCTTTTATTTTGATTAAAACTTTTTCATATCCTCCTAAAAATTTTTGGACTTCATTTTTAGCATTTTCCAAGATATTTGAAGCATCAAGTTTATTTGGATATATTGTATTTCCCATAGCATACTTCTCTACCATCAAATTAGCCAAATCTTTTGCTTTTTGCAAGTCAATAACGGAGTTTGAATATCTGTCTTGATAAAATATTTCAGTAACGACAGTCCCGGATAGATAGACTTTTATTTTTGATATCATTTCACTTTTTGACTCTATTTCTTTATCGATATCTTTTATGCCGTCACTGATAATGGATACTTTATCAAACTTAAGACCAAACCAATACGCACTTAATGCTTTTGCTGCTTGGTACAAGGCTTGTATCTCTTTTTCATTGTCGGAAAAACTAAGTATTTTTTTCTTTCCTAAAAGGACTTTATCCCTAACTGCATAAAAATCTGATTCTTCCATAACTTTTGAGCCTCTTTTTAGTGCATTTATGGCTGCTTCGTTTACCAAAGTTGATAATGCCGCACCACTAAAGCCTACTGTAATATCAGATATATTTTTGATATTTATGTCATGTTTTTTATCTTTTAAATATATATTTATAATAGCCGCTCTTTCTTCCTTGTCTGGAAGTGAAACAAATACTCTTCTATCAAATCTACCTGATCTTAAAAGTGCCTCATCTAAAACTTCTATCTTATTTGTAGCTGCTATGACTATGACACCAGAGCTATCTTCAAATCCATCCATTTCAGAAAGTAGTTGATTTAGAGTTGATTCTCTTTCGTCGTTTCTATAGTTCCCTCTAGCTTTTCCAACAGCATCTATCTCATCTATAAATATAATTGAAGGAGCATATTTTTTTGCATAGGCAAAAAGTTCTCTCACTCTTTTTGCCCCTATACCTACATATATTTGCACAAAAGAAGAGCCGCTTTGATAAAAAAATGGTACATTTGCTTCCCCTGCTACTGCTTTTGCAATCAGTGTTTTACCGACACCTGGAGGTCCTATGAGAAGTACACCTTTTGGGAGTTTAATCCCATAATCTTTATATTTGTTTTGATTTTTTAAAAAGTCAACTATTTCACTTAGTTCTTCTTTAACCTCTTTTATACCTGCTACATCTTTGAAGGTTATATTGGATATTACAGGTTTTACGGGAGTGTTCATAAATATGTCTGCTTCCACAGCATTTTGCTTATTTTTATTTTCTTCAACCTCTTGAAAATTTTGTATCTCTTTTTTTCTAAAATAAAGTATAAATGCAAACATTAATAAAAATAAAATGACACCGCTTGTCAAGTCATCTAAGAATGTACTGTCTTGAGTTATGCTTACTGGTACTTTGTTTAAGAGTTTCCTTATACTGATACCGTCTTTTAGGATTTTATATTTTTTTCCATCCATTGTTTGTATGATGACTTGATTGTTATCAACCTCGGCACTTGTAATTTCCGCATTGTTTAAAAGATTTTCATAAGTTTGATAATTTATATATTTGGCACTGTTTTGGTAATATCCATAAGCAAGTAGTAATAATATAATAGCAAATGCAATAAGTGGATATAAAAATTTTTTATTTTTAAAATTCGGCATAGTTCAAATCCTCTTTAACTTTATAATCATTTAATACCACCCATTTTTTATCAATATTTTTTTTGCTTTTTATCAATATCTTATTGAAATATTGATCCAAACCACTGAAATATCCATTTTTGTATTCCTCTATAAGAACTTGAAGTGGCGAGTTGGTAACTTTTCTAAAATTATAGTTTTTTTTATCAATTAAATCAACCACTTTTTTCAATCTTTGCTTTGCAATATCACCTTTTATCTGTGAATTCATAGTAGCAGATGCTGTGCCGTCTCTTTTACTGTATGTAAAACAGTGTATATGGGTTAAAGGCAGCATTTCTAACTTTTTAAAACCATCTTCAAATCTTTCATCAGTTTCTCCAGGATGCCCGACTATAAAATCAGTTCCAAGAGCAAAACCTTTGCTTGAAAGATTATCAAGAAGTTTTTCATCGCTTTTAAAACTGTTTCGTCTTCGCATAAGCTTTAGCATATCCTCATTTGTGTGCTGTAAAGCTATATGCAAATGTTTCTCAAGCCAAGGCTCGTCTAAAATCTCATTAAAATCTTCATCTATTTGTATTGGCTCAATGCTTCCAAGCCTTATTCTTTTAACTCCTTTTATAAGAGATATTTTTTTTAACAGTTTCCCTAAGCTTGTATTTTTATCTTTTCCATAACTTCCGATATTTGTTCCTGTTAGGATAAATTCACTAAAATTATTTGATGACAATATTTTAACTTGGTCTAAAATCTTCGCTTCATCTTGACTTCTTGCACCACCTCTGACATGCGGAATAATACAATAGCTGCATTTAAAATCACATCCTTCTTGTATCTTGATAAAAGCCCTGTTTTTACCTTCAAAATTATGGACAATAGTCTTTTCGATAGAATTTAAATCACCAATTTGATAAAATCTATCTTTATTTTTTAAAAGAGAATTTATATTTTCTTTTTCTGATGATCCAATAACACCAAATATTTTTTCATCTTTATATAAACTTTTACCTTTACTTACAGCCCCACACCCTGCATACACTATCTTTTTCCCCAATTTGTTTACTTTTGATATATATCCTCTAGCACGGCTGTCTGCCGAGTTTGTTACGGTACAGGAGTTTATGACTATGATATCAGCATCTTCTTCATTTTTACTAAGAGAAAAATCTTTTAAATTTTCTATCATTACTTGAGTATCATATATGTTTGTTCGACATCCAAATGTTTTAAAATATACTTTTTTATGCAATATCGCCATCCTTAAGAGTAGAAATTACTATCTCTTTTTTTATATTATTAATAATCTTATAATTTCCAATATGATTTAGAAGTATAAAATTTATTTTTTCATTATTACTTTTTTTGTCATAATAAAAATTTTCATAAAACTTATCATAGTTTTTTATATGATAAGATACAGGCAAATCATACTTGATTAAAAAGTTTTTTATTCTTTTAAATTCATCTTTTCCAAGAAGACCAAGTTTCATAGCCAAAAAATTTGCATAAATTATACCAATAGACACAGCTTCTCCGTGAAGGTATGTAGAATAATTGGTTTCGTTTTCTATGACATGTGCAAAAGTATGTCCGTAATTTAGCACAGCTCTTATGCCTGATTCTTTTTCATCTTGTGATACAATATCTGCTTTTATCTGGATACACTTTTTTATGGCATAGATTAAATGTTCTTCATTTTTTAAATCATGCTCTTCAAGCCAATGAAAAAAATCTTTATCAAATGTAAGTGCCATCTTGACCATTTCGGCAATTCCTGCTGAAAATTCTCTCTTTTGAAGTGTTTTTAAAAAACCTGTTTCACAATATACCGCTTTTGGTTGATAAAAAGAGCCAATCAAATTTTTGCCAAATTTATTATTGACACCTGTTTTTCCACCTACACTTGCATCTACTTGAGAAAGTAGGGTAGTTGGGATTTGTATAAAATCAATCCCTCTTAGATAAATTGAGGCAGCAAAACCTGTCATATCTCCAACAACACCACCACCAAACGCAATCAACAAGGACTTTCTATCCATTTTATGCTCATGCAGTCTTTCAAGTATAAAAATTATGGTATCCATATTTTTATGTTCTTCGCCATCTGGTATGGTGATGATATATAATTCTTTGGAATTTAAATTATCCAAAAGAGTTCTTAAGTGCAAACCAGATACTTTTGGGTTTGTTATAATCGCAATTTTTTTATCTATACTAATCTTTTTTAATTCATTTATATAAATAGAATAATTTTTATCATTTTTATTCTCGATATTTATATTAATTTCCATTTTTTTCCTTTTAAATATTATTTCTATGTGATAGGTATATAAACTTGATATGCATTATTGAGTTTAAAATGCAATTTCTGAAAACTGGTTGAAAAAAGAGAGAATATTCCTGAGTTTTTAACTTCATTGCTAAAAGGTATAAATTGGATAATATCCTTTCTGTTTTCAAGTTCGATAATTGGATTTTTTTGTTTTTTTATGATTTTTATACTCCTGTTAAACATTGTTGATAAATTTTTAAAATGTTCAATTAACTCTTTGTTGCTATCAGGTTTTTCCGGATTATAATCATACAATTCAATATCAAGTTCAAGTTGAGATGATATATCAAATATAGTAGCACTTAACTTTTCAATATCAACACCTTCTTCACAAAGTACAACACTGTTTTTAACTATACTAAAATCATATTTGCCGACTTTAAAAATTGGTATTTTTGCTTGATAAAATATATCTTTGTATTTTCTAAAAATTTTATTGTTTACTATTATCAATCCAATATTTGAATTTTCCAAATCATTGAGCAGGGTCAAATTAAAATCATTAGTCTCATAATCTATAAAAACTCTTGTTGAGCTTTTATCATAATTCTTTATTTTTTCAAAACACTTGGAGTAGGTCGGATTTATAACTTTTATAATTAACTTATTATTATTTATAGATGAGTGTAAAATCAGGGCATTATTTATCAAAGTATCTATGTCATCCTCGCTATTTTGCATCATGTCTATGATAATGTAAATATTTTTTCCATAAGGAGACGGAAAAGAGCCAAGTTCTTGTTTTATGCTTATATTGACTCCTCTTAAAATATTTGGATCTCCTATAACAAGTAAAATATCATTTGGTAAAATAATAGTTGACTTTGTGGGTAATATAAGTGAGTTTGCTCTGTAAAGTGCTGAGATTTTCCATTTTTTTTGTTTTATACTTGTTATGTGTCTATAAACATAAGGACTTCCAAAAGGTACATCTATCTCCATGATTTCTCCCATACCTAGTCCAACATTTTGAGCGATAACCGAGACATTTGGCAAAAAATCAAAAAGCCTTGAAGAGAGTATATCCTGCGTATTTAGCAACGAAAGATTAGTGTCATCTGATTTTATATACCAATTATCCAATATAACAATATGGATATCTTTACTGAGTAGTCTTATGTTTTTGTATGATTCTAAAGCATCAAATTTTTTTCTAACGACTATAAAAACTTCTATAATATTTTTATTAAATATTGATGACATTTTAGATAAACTTGTAGGGTCAAATTTAAAATATTTGATTGAATCTGCTTTTTTGTCAACTATTGATTTGTCATTATAATAAACTACGATATAATTATTATCAGAAGTTGTATCAGAACAAACTCTTTCTAAAAATTGTTTTGCTACAATTCCATCTGCTATTATTAATATTTCTTTCATGTTTATATTATAGCAAAAATTAGCAAAAATTTGTATTTTAGGACATAAAATGGACTTCAAAATAGATAATATCGATGTAAATGCAAGAGCTTGTACGATAAAAACTGCACATGGGAGCATACAAACTCCAGTATTTATGCCTGTTGGGACTGCGGGGAGTGTTAAAGCCCTTGATAGCTATGATATGACAGAATTGTTAGATAGTAAAATTATTTTGGCAAATACATATCATATGTATTTAAGGCCCGGAGATGAAGTGGTTAAAAAGTTTGGAGGGTTACATGGCTTTAGCAAATATGATAGAAATTTTTTAACTGACAGTGGAGGCTTTCAAGCCTTTTCGCTAAGTAATATATCAAAAGCTGATCCAAATGGAATTCGATTTAAAAGCCATATAGATGGTTCCTCTCATTACTTTACACCTGAGAAAGTTTTGGATATCGAGTATAATTTAAACTCTGATATTATGATGATACTTGATGACTTGGTTGCACTTCCTGCAAAGAAAGATAGAGTTAAGCTTTCTGTTGAGAGAACTTATGAATGGGCAAAGAGATCTATACAGTATCATCAACAAATGAAATGCATAGAAGATAATTCACACCAAAATATCTTTGCAATTATTCAAGGTGGTACTGATAAAGAGTTTAGAAAAATATCTGCCGAAGGTTTAGTGTCATTAGATGGATATGACGGATATGCAATAGGAGGACTTAGTGTTGGAGAAAGTAATAAAGAAATGTATGATATTGTCGAATACACAACTCCTTTTATGCCAAAAGACAAACCAAGATATTTGATGGGAGTTGGAACTCCTGAAGATTTAGTTGAGAGTATTGAAAGAGGAGTTGATATGTTTGACTGCGTTATGCCGACAAGAAATGCCAGAAACGGTACGCTTTTTACTTCTTATGGAAAAGTAAATATCAAATCAGCTAAGTACAAACTAAAAGATGAGCCAATAGATAAAGAGTGTAATTGTTACACTTGCCAAAGATATTCTTTGGGTTATTTAAATCATCTTTTTAAAGCAAGAGAATTAACATATTTTAGGTTGGCTTCATTGCATAATTTACATTTTTATCTAAATCTTGTCTCTCAAGCAAGAGATGCTATCTTGAAAAATAAATTTTCATTATTTAAGAATAATTTCTATTCTAAGAGGATATAATTAAAATTATCTTTTAAAAGGAGTATCATGTTTTCAACTATAAAAACTAAATTAATAGTGACTACTTTACTATTTTTTATTACAGGTTCTATATTATTATTGATTTTCATTTCATATAATTCAAATAAAATACTTAAAAACTCTACAACCAATAATATTGAAACTTTAAGCAGTGCTATATTTGTAGGTGTGAGAACAAGCATGAACTCAGGCAATCCAAAAATTGTAAAAGAAACGCTTGATACTATTAAAAAAATAGATGGTATCAATGAAGTTACGATATCAAAATCAAAAGGTGTTATAAAAACTTTTGGACTAAAAGATACATTTACAACAAATCCAAATATTCTAAAAGTATTTCAAGATAAAAAGCAAAAGATAATTGAGCACAATAATGGTGTACATACTTTAGAATTATTAAAACCATTGATTGCTACAAGTGAATGTATAAAATGTCATGTTTTAAATAAAAAAGGCGATGTTTTGGGCGTAATGGATCTGAGTTTGTCTTTGAAAAAAAGTGATAAAGAAATCAAAGATTTTAATTATATTATAATAATAAGTTTGATTGTGGCATCTTTGCTTGCTGTGGTGGGATTTTTGCTTTTTTTCAAAAAAGAGATATTGAAACCATTATATTTTTTATCTTCAAGAGTTAAAAGTATCGCAACAGGCGATGGAGATCTGACAAAAAGGTTAAATTTTGTTAAAAAAGATGAACTCGCAGAAGCTGGTAAATGGCTTGATGTATTTATAGGCAAGGTACAAGTATCTGTCTCAGAGGCTAAAAATGTAAGTGGAAAAAACCTTGTGTTATCTGATAAATTAAATAAAAATTCAAATGAAGTATTGGATAAATTACAAGAAAATGTATTAATGATAAAAGAAGTAAATGATATGGGCTCAACAATGAAAGGTATCTTAAGTGATACTGTAACAAGTGCAAGACAAAGTAAAGATGATGTTGAGGAAGCTGATAAAAAATTACAAAAAGTAAGAAACAGTATAAACCATATAGCTGAAAAGATGCAAACAGAATCACAATCAGGGGTAGATCTTGCCAATAGAATAAATGAGTTAAATAAAACCGCTGAAGATACAAAACAAGTATTGAGTAAAATATCTGATATATCTGATCAAACAAATCTTCTGGCATTAAATGCTGCTATTGAAGCCGCTAGAGCAGGTGAGCATGGAAGAGGTTTTGCTGTAGTGGCTGATGAAGTTAGAAAGTTGGCAGAACAGACACAAAAATCACTTCTTGAGATTGATGCTACGACTAATTTAATGGTAGAAGAGATAGTAAATGCTAGTGAAGTTATAAGCAAGAATGCTAAAAGTATCGAAGATTTGAGTAATGATGCCAATTTGACAAATGAAGAAGTGGATAAAACCTCGTTGATAGTAAGAAAAGCACAAGAAGGATCTGAAAAATCATTGATAGAATCAATAGAGTTAGCAGAAAATGTGGAAGAAATTTTATCCAAGATAAGTATTGTACACAAATCATCAAATGAGAGTATAAAAGTAGTTGATGATATAAAAGAAGTTTCTGAGCAAGTTGAAAATACTGCGAAAGATTTAAATAATAAATTGAATAGTTTTAAAACAAGTTAGATTAAGGTAATTATAGCCTTAATCTAACTGATTTTTCGTGAGCAGTTAAGCCTTCTTTATTGGCTAAAATTGCACAAGCTTCACCGATATCTTTTATCCCATTATCACTTATACTTATGACTGAAGATTTTTTTATAAAGTTATCAACACTTAAAGGAGAATAAAATTTCGCAGTCCCACCTGTTGGAAGTGTATGGTTTGGTCCTGCGATATAGTCTCCAATAGGCTCTGGTGTGTTTTTTCCAAGAAAGATTGCTCCGGCATGTTTTATTAAAGGTAGTATTTCAAAAGCTTTTTCACACATGATTTCAAGATGTTCCGGTGCAATTTTATTCATAAGGGCAATAGCTTGAGAAAGTGTGTCAACTATTATGATTGCTCCTCTATTTTCAATAGATTTTCTTGCAATTTCTTCCCTATCCAAAGTTTTTAAAAATGAATATATATGATCTTTTGTGGAAATAGCAATATTTTTATCGGTTGTAATCATAATAGAACTTGCCATCTCATCATGTTCTGCTTGTGAGAGCAGATCTATCGCTAAAAGTTTTGAATCTGCTTTATTATCAGCAATAATACCAATTTCACTAGGACCTGCTATCATATCTATATTTACCTCACCAAAAACTAACTTTTTAGCAGTAGCTACAAAAATATTACCCGGACCTGTGATAACATCAACTTTTGGTATGTTTTGTGTCCCGTAAGCCATAGCGCCTATTGCACTGGCGCCACCTACTTTAAAAGCTTTTTTAATGCCACAGATATGCATAGCTGACAGCAAAAGATTATTTATCTCATTATTTGGTGTTGGTGTACAGACTATTATATCTTCAACTCCAGCCACTATTGCGGGTATTGCATTCATAAGAAGAGAACTTGGGTATGCTGCTTTTCCTCCTGGTATATATAATCCGGCGATATCAACTGGTGAAACTTTTTGTCCTGTTATATTTCCATTTTTCTCATAATCAAACCAGGATTTTGGTAATTGTTTTTTATGAAAATCGCTAATTCTATCATAAGCCAAATGAAGAGCATTTTTTAAATCATCTTCTAAAATATCATAGGCTTGCTTCATAGCATTGACAGATATTTTTAAATCTTCGTCATCTGTTGGTGTCCAGTTGTCAAATCTTTTAATATGCTTTTTGACAGCAATATTTTTATTTTCTTTTATTTCATCAAGAAGAGTTTTTACAGTTTCAGATACATTGTCAATATCCATTTTTCCTCTTTCTAAAAGTAAGTCAAAATTTTCTTTAAAGTCATTGTCATTTATATTAAATATTTTCACCGCATTTCCTCTTATATCTTAATTTCATAGATTCATTCCCTTGTATTCCACCTTGATGAATATAAATAATATTTTCATCATTATTATAATTATTGTTTTCTAAGTATTCAATCATACTTTTAAATCCTATTGGATCATAAAGCAAGTCAAATTGAATTTTTGTCTGTTTTCCTAATTTTATCCAAAATTTGTATAATTCACAATTTAATTTCCCAAAATGATACTTTTTTATTGATAATATTTTGGGATGTTTGCTTGGGTCTTTTTCAAGCATTAAGAATTGTTTTTTTAAGTATCTTTCTCCTCCTACACAAGCTACTGTAAAAACTTGAGTGTTATCTTTGAAATCATTTATACATTGTTGCAGATAAAGAGCAGTTGTCCCCGTACCGGAGGGCAAAAAAATTTTTAAATTTTTAAATTTTTTATTTTTTTTAAATTCTATAATCTCTTGTGATAGTTTATTTATACCGTATCTTGAAGTTTCGCATCTTCCCCCTTCAGGAATGAAGAGAGTACTTCCAATCTTTTCTGTTTTTGAGAGCAAATTTCTATTGTTTAGCAAAAGGCTGTATTTGCAAGTTTTAAAAAGATAAATCTTCATACCGTTATCGACAGCATATTTATAATTACCCACAGGGTTTAACTGTAAAAATTTAGGAATATGATCTGTATAATATTCAAAATCTATATTTTTATCTTTACACAAAACCGAGAGTGAATACATTGCATTTGATTGATTAGACCCAAATGAGACAATTTTTGTAATGCCACATAAGCCGTTATCAAGAAAGTATAAAAATTTTCTTGCCTTATTACCAGAAAAATCGGTACTTAAAAGATCATCTCTTTTTATAAATATATCAAAATCTAAATAATTTATCTTTTGAATTGGAGAATTTTCAATTTTTATCAATACAGCCTAAATCCTTAAAAGCACCCACCAATCTTTCTTTCATTGATATTTCACCAGCTCTTAAAAGTTTTCTCGGATCATAATAGCTTTTATTTGGCTTATCTTCACCTTCAGGATTTCCTATTTGAGATTTTAAATAATCACGATTTTGATGTATATATTTTGTAACTCCATTACAAAATGCCCATTGTGTGTCTGTGTCTATATTCATTTTAACAACACCATAATTAACAGCTTCTGTAATCTCTTGTTTTGTAGAACCACTTCCTCCATGAAAAACAAAGTTAACTGGCTTATTATCTGTTTTAAACTTTTTCTCTATATATCTTTGAGAATTATCTAAAATTTTTGGAGTAAGTACAACATTGCCCGGCTTATAAACGCCGTGAACATTTCCAAAAGAAGCGGCTATTGTAAATTTATCACTGATTTGGCTGAGTCTCTCATAAGCTATAGCCACATCTTCAGGCTGAGTGTAAAGCTTGGAATTATCAATATCGCTATGATCAATACCATCTTCTTCACCACCTGTAACTCCAAGTTCAATCTCTAAAGTCATATCAATCGCACTCATTCTTTTTAAATATCTTTCACAAGTTGCAATATTTTCTTCCAAAGATTCAACGGATAAATCAATCATGTGTGAACTAAACAAAGGTTTACCAAGTTTGTTGAAATGTTCAGAGCCTGCATCTAACAAAGCATCAATCCAAGGTAATAATTTTCTATTTGCGTGATCTGTATGTAAAACAACAGGAATTCCGTATGCTTCTGCAATGGTATGGATATACATCGCACCGCCAATGGCACCTAAAATGGAGGCTTTTGAAGAATTTAGAGATTTTCCTGCGAAAAAACCTGCACCACCATTTGAAAATTGTATGATTATTGGCGAATTAACTTCTCTTGCAGATTCCAATGCAGCGTTTATTGAGTTTGTTCCTACAACATTAACCGCTGGAAGGGCAAACTTTTGCTCTTTTGCAAGAGCAAAAAGTTTTTGCAAATTCTCTCCAGAAACTATGCCTGTATCTATCAAATCCAAAACTTTCTTAGCATCCATTTTAGCTCCTAAATTTTTAGAATATTTTCACTTTTGCATGAGCTCTTAACTTTTTAGCTATCGCTCTGACATTTTTTTGAAATTCTACTATTTTTAACTGAGATTTTATCCTATTTTTTACATTTGCAAAAGAAACTTCTTTTCCACCTCTTTTTGCTTCAACATATATAACATGATATCCAAACTGAGTTTTTACAGGAGTTTTTGTGTATTGTCCTTTTTTTAAAGCGAATGCAGCATTTGCAAATGGAGGAACCATTCTGTTTTTAGGAAACCATCCAAGTTGTCCGCCGTTTTTTCCAGTAGGTCCGACAGATTTTGTTTTTGCAAGCTCTATAAATTTCTTTTCAAGTTTTTTTCCACTTAATCCTTTTAATTGTGCTATAACGGCCTCAGCTTGTTTTTTTGTTTTTAAAAGTATATGTCTTGCTTCAACTTCAGGCGGTTGTATAAATTTACTTGGATTTTCGGTGTAAAATTTCTTAGCTTCCTTATCTGTCACTTTTGCTTGATTGTATTTTTCTTTCATCCATGTTTCTAATGCTAAGTCATTTTTTAATTTAGCTAAAGCATTCTTGAAAGCTTGTGTTTTTTCAATACCGTCTTTTATGGCTTTTTTTGCCAAAAGTTTACTGTCAATCGCTTGATTTAATACTTTTTTTTGTGTTATAGCAGGTAGTTTGCTAAAATCAATCCTTGGATTTCTAATAACCATAGCAATATCACTTGCTGTAATATTGGTACCATTGACTGTTGCATAAACCTTTTCAGCCGCTAAACTTGAAGTAGTTAGAACAACTGTTGCGGCAACTACACTTAAAATAATCTTTCTCATATTTATCCTTTTTAAAATTTTTTAAAATTATACATAAAAAAAGTAACTCTAAAGTTAATCAACTCATATTATGATATACATTTTCAACATCATCGTTTTCTTCTAAAACATCTATAAGTCTCTCAACTTTCAAAGCCACTTCATCCTCAACATCTACTTCATTATTTGCAACCAATCCTACTGAGCTTTCAAGAATATTAACATCAAGTTTTTCAATAGCCTGTAAAAGCTCGTTAAAGTCACCTGGCTCTGACTCAAGTAAAATAAAATCATCAAATTCTTTTATATCACTTGCACCATTGTCCATAGCTATTTCCATAATCTCATCATCCAAATCACTTTTTTCAATGGTAATGATACCTTTTTTATCAAACATCCAAGCTACACAGCCACTCTCACCCATGCTTCCGCTATTTTTAGAAAAAGCATGTCTTATGCTTGCAACTGTTCTATTCTTATTATCTGTTAGGCATTCTACCATTATGGCTACCCCGTTTGGCCCATAACCTTCATAAGTTATTTCATCATAATGAACGCCTTGAAGATTGCCTGTTGCTTTATCTATTGCTCGTTGTATATTTGATGCGGGCATGGAAACTGCTTTTGCTCTTTCAACAGCAAGTCTAAGTGCAGCATTTGCTTCAAGGTCTCCACCACCGGATCTGGCTGCTGTGGTAATGTCTTTAATAGCTTTTGTAAAAGTTTTACCTTTTATGGCATCTTGTTTTGCCTTGACATGTTTTATTTTTGACCATTTATTGTGACCGGACATTTACTTCCTTTATAAATTTGGACTGATTATACACAATAAATCTTTAAAATATTGTAAATTTTATAATAAACTTGTTACAATACAATAAAAAAAGAGAAGGAACAATATTGCAAACAAAAAGAGTAAAACAAGCAATCGAGGATATAAAATCAGGTAAAATGGTTATTATGGTGGATGATGAGGATAGAGAAAATGAAGGGGATTTGGTGTATGCTGGAACTTTTTCTACTCCTGAAAAAGTTAATTTTATGGCAAGTTATGCAAAAGGTCTTATATGTGTTTCTGTTTCCAAAGAAATATCAGACAGATTAAATCTTTCACCAATGGTTAGTAACAATGACTCTCAGCATGAGACTGCTTTTACAGTAACCGTTGATGCTAGGGAGTGTACAACAGGAATTTCCGCTTATGAGAGAGACATGACTATAAAAGTACTATCTGATTATAACTCTAAAGCACATGACTTAGTAAGACCAGGACATATTTTTCCACTTATTGCAAAAGAGGGAGGTGTGCTTGTAAGGACCGGCCATACCGAAGGATCTATAGACATATGCAAAATGGCAGGGGTTTCACAAGTAGCAGTTATTTGCGAAATTATGAAAGATAATGGTAGAATGGCTAGACGAAATGATTTGGAAATTTTTGCAAAAGAATATGGTTTAAACATTGTATACATATCAGATTTGGTTGAATATAGATTGCAAAATGAGTCTCTCGTAAGGGAAATAGCTGAAGCGAGAGTTGATTTTTTAGGAAGCGAAGTGAAAAAGATTGATTATATTGACCATAGAGATTCTCACCATATAGTATACCAATTTGGTTTACTGAAAGAAACATCAAATGTCAGATTTCAAAATATAGGTTTAGACATTTCATTATTATCAAATACTAATAAATATAATAATGTAATTAATTCTATAAAATATTTGCAAAAAAATGGGGGCTTGCTTATATTTTTAGAAAAAGAAGAGCATAAAAATCCTTATATGAAAGAATATGGTATAGGAGCTGGAATACTCAAAGATATGGGGGTAAAAAATATAAGATTACTTGTTGGTAAAAAAGGTGTAGAATTTGTAGGTCTTAGTGGTTTTGGTTTAAATGTGGAAAAAGAGATAGAGATTGGCTCATAAGTGAAAATAAGAGTCTATTATGAAGATACTGATGCAGGTGGTATCGTTTATCACAGCAAATATATAAATTTTTGCGAAAGAGCAAGAAGTGAACTTCTTTTTCAAAAAGGATTATCACCTAAAAATGGTAACTCTTTTTTTGTTGTCAGAGATTTAAATGCGAGATTTTATAAAAGTGCAACTCTTGGTGAAATACTTGAAGTTGTTACTAAAATTGATAAAATCAATAAAGTCAGTATGGATTTGATACAAGAAATTTATAATGCAAAACAGACACTAATTTTTAAGATGAATATTAAATTGGTATATATAAAAAATTTAAAACCTTCCAAAATGGATGACAATATTCTTATGATTTTAAAAACATACTTTGAAGGTCCATAACAATCTTTATTTTGCCAAATTATGAGATAAAATAGAAACGACCGAGATTTCAGCTAATTTAATTATTAAAAATATCTATCTCTTTAAAACTTGATTTTGTAGGTTTTACTATGGATATATTGTAATTTACCTGATTATTTATGATATTTTCATTAAATAATCTTTTTGCATTATTATTAAAATATAGTGTATATATATAATCTATCCCAATTGAAGTGGAATAGTTAATCCAATCAAACAAGATATTATTACCTAAAAGTTTATTGATTGCAAGTAAGTTGGTATCACTTTTACCAATAGAATTTGCTATATAAAAATTTTTTCTATCATCATATTGAGTTAAGCTTAGAAGAAGAGGATTGTAATTGATTTGTGTTGAAAAAAGTGCATAAGGCAAAATCCCGTAAAATCTAAATTGTGATGATAAAAGACTTGTTTTTACTAAAGGAGTATTTAAAAAGACAGAACTGTTTGTTAATCTTCTGTTGTATCTTAAAATAGATCTAAAATTACTTTGAGACTGCGGTATAACTTTTTGATAAACTATCCTTTTATCGCTGTTTTGGAGATAACTACTTAGTTTATAACCTATGGAGCTTTCATCTGAAAAAATAGCAATTCTGTCATTTGTCAAAGATAATAATTTGTCAATTTGCTTTTTATAATTGATACCGCCAAAGATAAAATTTGTATTATTTCCGGAAAATTCAATTTTATTTATTGTAGGGATATAAAATATTAAAGAAGTTTTGATTTGTGATAGATTGTTTACACCTTTTATAGTAAAAGGAGCAATTACAAAGCTGTACCCACTTTCTTGTATCTTTTTTACAGACTCCTTTATCAGTGGTAGAGTTTCATTTTTACAGTTAAAAAGTTCGAATTTAAAATTAATATTTCTATCTAAAAGATAAGCAATAATTGAATTGGCTGTACTTATGGCATATCTACCGATAACTTGTTTAGGAATCATTAATGCTATTGATAATTCTTGTGTAGTAACTAATTGTCGAATATTTAAAGACTCTTTTAGTATTTTATAGCTTGAGGAAAGGTTTGCATCTGTATTATTTTTGTCATAGTAAGCTAAAAAAGAAAATACCTTCCCATTTTGAAGAAAAGTTCTCAAGCAAACTGTATCACAATTTTTTACACCAAGATTTATAACATGAGTACCCGGCAATGGCAAGGTTGACAAATATAGACTTTTAGCAAAGATTACCTGACTTGAGATAAAAAATAATAACAATACAATAAATTTCAAAAAAAACTCCATAAATTATATGAATTGATATTATATCCAATTTTTGTTTGATATAACTGACTTTATGCACTTTTTTCTCGAAAACTCCTACTATTCGTAACTTCAAGGGAGTTGTAAGAACTTAAGGTCGGTTATAATAAATTTTTTACTTTTTTCATATCTAAAAAAACGAATTTTTTAGCAGATGGATTTCTTAGTAAATAACTAGGATGAAAAGTAGGTATAATTTTTATATTATTTAATTCGATAATTTCTCCTCTAATCTTTGAAATAGGAGTTTTGTCGCCAGTTAGATATCTGTATGCAGTTGCACCTAATGTTACTATGATTTTAGGATTTATTATATCTATCTCTTTCAATAGATATGGCAGGCACTCATTAGATTCTTCTTGTGTCGGCACTCTATTGTTTGGAGGCCTGCATTTTACAATATTTGATATATAAACTTCCTCTCTTTGTAATTCTAAAACATTTTCTATTATTTTTACCAGCAAATCTCCAGCTCTGCCGACAAAAGGCCTTCCTGTTTCATCTTCACTGACACCCGGGCCTTCTCCTATAAAAAATAAGGAGGAGTTAATATCTCCTTCTCCAAAGACAGTATTTTTTCTTGTTTTTGACAATGTGCAAAGATGACAGTTTAAGACGGTATTTTTCAATTTATTTATTGAATTTGGAAGAGAATTAGATATTTGCATATCTGTCTGTTTGATATTTTTTATATCATTAAAATACTCTAATCCCAATGATTGATAAGTATATAATTCTTTTAGCAATCTTAACTTTTTTAATTCTTTCATTTAGAAATTTCTTTTTAGAGATATTAAGCTTATATAAAATATTAGAATCTAAAGTATGTTTTTAGATTTTAAACTCTATTTAAAATAACGATACTGAACCCTCCATCTTTTTAAAGACAGAGGATATATTTTTATTCTGTTACTTCTACTACTTTTGGATCACTTTCCCAGACACCATGCTTTGTACAATAACTTTGAGCAACCAAAGTCATTTTTTTACCTTGAGGCTTGATTTTAAAAGTTACTTCGGCATGACCTTTTTCACCTTGTCCACCTAAAGTTCCTGCGACAAAATCAGCTCTGGCTAAAAGAGTTTCTTTATTATACAAAGACATATTTGCAATATAATGATCAAAATCATCAGGGTGAGTGTATTCGTTTCCTACTTTTACAGTTACTTCAAATACATCAGAACTTTTAGCTGTATCAGCACAATGGATAAACGGGGAATGTCTGTCAATATAATCTTTTTTTGACTCTCTTTCAACAGTATCTATATCAACATATCTATTTATTTTTGGCATTTTATAACTCCTTTTTTTAATGTGAGTTATTATATCTTTATTATTCTTATATTATTAATATAAATAGGATATAAAATATCCTATTTATATATATTTAAAGAAAAGTAACCTCACTTACATTGTGATCCAATCCAAGTGCATCAGGTGTGATACCCAAAGCTAAACCAATCATTTGTGGCAAGTGAAGTACTGGCATGTTGACATCCCTTCCAATTTCTTTTGATATGTTATGTTGTTGAACATCAAGTCTCAAATGACAAAGAGGGCAGGGAGTTACAACAACATCAGCATCATTATCCATAGCATCAAGCATTGCATCACCTGAGAGTTTGTTCGCAGTTTTTGGGGCTTGAAGCTCAACATGGAAGCCACAGCATTTATTTTTGTGTGCATAGTTTACACTATTGCCTCCCAAAGCAGATATTAATCTCTCCATAGAATTTGGTACATAAGGATTCTCGCCTCCATTATTATTTTTATGAAGAGAGCTTGGTCTGATATTATGGCATCCATAAAATGGAGCAATATTTAAATTTTTCAATGGCTTTGTAACTTTTTCTGCTATGGCATCAACTCCAATATCATCTATAATTGCATATAAGAAGTGCTTAACATCAGAAGTACCTTTATACTCTAGTCCAACTTCAGATAATTTTTGATTTACTTTTGATTTCAACGATTCGTCATTATCAAGTTTTTCTTTTGTTAGAGAAGTATTTAGCTGACAGGTATTGCATATTGTAACCATTGTTAATCCAAGTTTTTCAGCATAACATATATTTCTGGTATTTAGTGTTAGAGATAAAAATTCATCAAAATCTTGCAAATGACCAGCGCCACAACAACTTGCTTCTTCCAGGATTATAAGCTCTATATCAAGTGCTCTAGCCACAGCCATAGTTGACTTTAAGAGTTCCGGGGTGCTTTCCTTTGCAGTACATCCTGTGTATAATGCATATTTTAATTTACTCATATTCTTTCCTTAAAAATCAACTGTTGAACTAATTTCAACGAGTTTTTTAATTTCATCCATATTTTTGGATTTTGGCATATTCCAAGGCATAACTATCTTGCCTTTTTTCCACATAGTGTAAGCTTCGGGCAAATGTTTTAAAACTCCTATGCTTCCTTCGCTGTATCTTACCAATTCTCCTTCATCTAATATTCCATGTTTTTTAATAGAAGATTTAAAGCCAACTGCATGTCTTGTTGCAACATTATTGATTGCTTTGTTATTTTGGAATATTTGATTGTGAAGTTTCCCTATTTTGCTTATAGGTGAGAGATCTTTAGGACAAGCCTCTGCACACTCATAACACTTAACGCAATCCCAAACTCCTGCACCAGGCTCATTTACAATATCCAGCCTTTCATTTTTTGCATTATCTCTTATGTCTGCATTAAATCTAAAAGCTTTTAGTAGGGCTGCTGGTCCAAGATACTCATCGTTTACTTTAACAGAAGGGCAGGCGTAAAAACAATTTCCACATTGAATACAATAATCAGACTCATCTAACAAATCTACCTCTTCTTGCGAAATAATATTTTCATGTTTTGGATGATTGTTTATTTCTGCCACTAAAAATGGTTTTACCTTGGAGTATTTTTGCCAAAAGTTCTTTTTGTTAATCACCATATCTTTAACAGCTCTTTTTTCATCTTGAGGCTCAAGAACTAACTCATTTCCATACATATCAATCAAATTAAAAACATTTTCCGTACAAGAAAGTACAGGTTTTTGATTTACTTTTATAGCACAGCTTCCACAAATTCCATGTCTGCAACTCCTTCTATAACTGAAACTGCCATCAAACTCCCACTTAATTCTATTTAAAATATCTAAAATCACCTCATCTTGTGCAACTTCCATTTCATACTTTAAATAATATGGTAAATGGTCCGTTTCTTGATTAAATCTAAAGACTTTAAATATTACCTTTCTTTTTGTATGTTCTCTCATCCTAAAATCTCCTTTTTAAAAGGTGTAAAATCCTTGACAATTTGATTTGTATCTCTAATTGTATCAATATTGAAATATGATTTTTTAATTTTCATTGTTTCCGCTCCCTAATAAGTTCGTTCTTGTGGCTCAAAAATACCAAGTTGCACATCTTTGTATTCCATATTTATCTCACCGTTTTCATTCATAGTAGCATAAGTATGTTTCAAAAAGTTTTTGTCATCTCTTTTTGGATAATCATCCCTAAAATGAGCACCGCGACTCTCTTTTCTTGCTATTGCACCTTCAATTATAAAAAGTGAATAATCAAGCATGTGACCAAGTTCAAGTGCTTCTTGTAAGTCTGTATTATAAATTTTTGATTTATCATCAATTCTAATATTTTTAAATCTTTCTCTAAGATTTTTTAATTTTCTTCTTTGTTTTAGCAGTGACTCCTCAGTTCTAAAAACACCAGCGTTTTTAGTCATACTTTCTTGAAGCTCAGTCCTTAAGACTGGAACTTTTTCATCTCCGCTTGAAGTTAAAATATTATTTATTTCATTGAGCATTCTATCAGCATCTTTCATATCCGGCTTTTTGTGAATTAAAAAGTCTTTATCATTCAAATCAGATACTATTGTCTGCCCTACATGTCTTCCGAAGAATATTGCTTCCAGCAGTGAGTTTGCGCCAAGTCTATTGGCACCATGCACACTTACACAGGCACATTCTCCAGCAGCATAAAGTCCGTGTATTCTATGTTCTTGATTTAGTTTTGCTCTTCCATCATTATCTACTGGTATTCCTCCCATTGAGTAATGAGCGGTTGCAGCAATCATAATAGGTTCTTGTATCATGTCAAGTCCTAAAAATGTAATTGCTAAATCCCTCAATTCTGGTAATCTTGAGAGTATTTTATCTTTTCCTAAATGAGTTAAATCCAAATATACAGCATCTTTGTTAGGACCAATTCCTCTTCCTTCTAAAATCTCTTTTGTAATAGCTCTGCTAACTAGATCTCTTGGTGCCAATTCCATCTTTTCAGGTGCATATTTTTCCATAAATCTTTCACCTTCGCTGTTAAAAAGTCTTCCACCTTCTCCTCTTGCAGCTTCACTTATAAGTATACCTGTACCAGCTAAACCTGTTGGATGAAATTGTACAAATTCCATATCTTTAAGAGGTAATCCATGTCTTGCATAGATAGATAATCCATCGCCTGTATTGGCATGAGCATTTGAATTGATTTTATAAGCTCTTGCATACCCTCCAGTTGCTAACATTACAGCTTTCGCATTAAATATAGCTGGTTCTAAGGTTTTAAGGTTATATGCAACAACACCATAGACATTTTTATCTTCTTGAATTATATCAGCCACATACCATTCATCCCAATATTCAACTCCATCACGATCTGCTTGTTCAAATATAGTTTGGAGTAAAGTGAGACCAGTCCGGTCTTTTGCGTAACAAGCTCTTGGGAAAGATTGACCTCCAAAAGGTCTTTGAGCAATATCTCCATTTTTCTCCCTGCTAAATACAACACCCATGCCCTCAACCCATCTTATAGTTTCCGGCGCACCTTCGCACATCAGTTTAACAGCATCCTGGTCAGCCAAATAATCACTTCCTTTTATAGTATCAAACATATGCGAATCTATACTGTCTTTATCTTTTAAAGCAGCATTTATGCCGCCTTGAGCCGCACCCGAATGACTTCTTAGGGGATGAAGTTTACTTATTACTGCAACATGTTTTCCATGACTTTCTAACTCTCTAGCCGCAGCAAGCCCAGCAAGTCCAGCTCCAACAATAATTGCATCAAAACGGTGAATTGGTATATTCATGGGATATTTCCTCCAATAAATTTTCTTAAAACGAGTTACATTATACAAACACTTTCTTTAAAAAGTACAAAAAGTAACATTTTTTAATACAAAAATAATGCATTTGTTACATTTATACACAAAATAATCAATACAAAATTGTGTTATAATACTATTTGTATATTTATATAAAGGTAAAGTTTGAATAAAGAAGATTATTTTATATCACTTTTCAATAATAAATTTCTCGGCGATGATGGTGCTGTAATAAAGAATCAGGTTATATCGAAAGATCTTTTTTGCGAAGGAATACATTTTAAAAGAGAGTGGATGAGTTTGAGAGAGATTGCCATAAAAAGTATTCTCGTTAATGTCTCTGATGCTGTCGTAATGAATGCAAAGCCAAAATATGCGCTTTTGGGCATAATGTTACCGAAAGATTTTTCATTTGCAAATATGAGAGAGCTTAAAAGTGGATTTGATTTTGCCTGTTCAAACTATAATATAACAATAATAGGAGGAGATACAGTAGCTGGTGATAAACTTGATATATCTATTACTTTAATTTCAAAAACAAAAAATCCAATAAGAAGAAAAGGAATGAAAAAGGGTGATTATCTGGCATATACCGGTGATATTGGCAATGTGAGAAAAGATTTAAAAAAATTATTAAAAGGTTTAAAAGTAAACAAAAAGTCTAAATTTACAGAACCAAAATTAAAAGATAAATTCTTTTATAAAGCTTCAAAGTACATTAGTAGTGCCTTGGATATTTCAGATGGATTATCCAAAGATCTCTCAAGACTCTCAAGTACAAATAAAGTTGGGTTTAAATTTAAGAAAAATTTTAGCAAAGAAGAATTTTGTAGTGGGGAAGAATATGAGATTCTTTTTTCATTTGATAAAAGAGATAAGCAAAAAATCTTATCTCTTGGAAAATTGACAAAAACACCTATAAATATCTTTGCCACAGCAAAAAGAGGAAGCTTTAAAAGCAGATGTAAAGGAAATCATTTTTAAGCCAATCCCTCAACCGCCTCCAACTTTTGGAAATATGGAAAAAGTATCACCATCTTTTAATATATAGTCTTTTTTAACATGTCTACCATTTACCATTAAAACACCTATTGGTAAATCATCTTCATCTATTCCTATATCGCTTACTATATCCGCAGCACTTATATCCTGAGGGTAAATCTTTTGATCTACTTTAAATCTACCCTCTCTGTAATGTGCAAAAAGCTTAACAGTAATGTTAATGCTATTTTTCATCAAGATAGCCCCATACACTATCAAGTTCTTCATTTGTAAAATCCCAAACAACATTGTGAGGAGGAAGTTGTTCATACTTCATAAATTCAGGAAGTCTATCATCGCTATTTGTAAGACCTGCTTTTTTATTAAATTCTCTTTCTATTTTTATTATATTTTCACCTAAACTAGTTACATCTTCAGCTGTTAAATTTATACCAAATCTGGCATTTATCATATCTATTAATGCTGGTAAACATTTAGGATCATCAAGTGCAGGAAAAGCTACAAAGATACACATTCCTGTACTGTCAACTGCTGCTGAGGCAATTTGCAAATTTCTGGATAATTCTAACTGTCCGTCTTTTTTGAGCGGATCTATGTATCCTCCACTATTTAATATATTTGTAGCGACTGCATAACCTGCTGTATGATCTGCTCCCATTGGTGTAGTAGCATAAGTTACACCTTGACCTTTAACAGCTCGTGGTTCATAAGCAGGAATTCCTTGGTTTTTAACAACAGGAACCCTTACAAGTCCATAGAGTTTGCCAAGATTACCGGCACCGCTTCCAATAATTCTTCCAAGCGGAGTACCTTTTGCCAATTCATATTTTAGTATTTCATAAGCTCTCTCACCATCACCGTATTCAATAATCCCAGCATCAACGGCAAGACTTAAAGTTACTCCTGTTTCTATGGCATCAACCCCTATATCATCCATCAAAGCATCGATTTTAGCTATCATATCTAAATCTTTGATACCGAGATTTGCTCCAAATGCCCAAATCATTTCATACTCAAACCCGGAAGTTAAGTAATTTCCATCTTTATCATCATATACTTGAGAGCATTGTATGACACACCCTGCATGACATCCATGAGTGGTTTTCCCGCCCCTTTCTTTTATATTTTCCGCCATAGTTTCACCAGAAATATTTTCAGCAAATTCAAAATTACCGCTTCTAAAATTTCTAGTTGGCAAAGCTCCAGCTTCATTAATAATATTTACTAGTACATCTGTGCCAAAAGCAGGAAGACCTTCACCGCTTATAGGGTTGTCTTTTAATGCTTTTGTAAAAATTTTACTTGCTTCTTTAAATTTTTCAGGATCAGCTATGGTTGCTTCTTTGTACTTTTCGGCATCAACTGTTATACATTTTATCTTTTTAGAACCCATAACAGCACCCATTCCGCCTCTGCCATGACTTCTAAACTTGCCTTGAGGATCTTTTACTGAAATATTAGAAACCAACATTTTCATTTCGCCGGGACGGCCTATGGTCATAACAGCGACTTTTTTATTATATTTTTCTAGCATAGCATCTAAAACAGCATAATTATCTTTTCCAACAAGTTCTGGCACTGCTTCAATCTCTACTTTTTCTTTTGTAACATGCAAATGATAAAAGGTCGAGTCATCTTCAGGAATACCTTCTATGATAAGAGCCTTAACTCCGAGTTTTGCAAATATTCCTGCACTTGTTCCACCGACATTACTTTCTTTTATACCACCTGTTAACGGACTTTTGGCTCCAAGTGAGTTTCTACCTGAATTTGCAGCAGTTGTACCTGAGAGAAGTCCTGGTGCAAATACCATTTTATTATTTGGTCCAAGCGGATGACATTCAGGATCTACCTCGGCCGCTACGATAGTAGAAGTCAATCCTCTGCCTCCCAATCCCTTCCACTCCTGCGGAACATCTTCTATTTTATAACTTAAGTCTTTCATGTTGACTCTGTAAATTTTATCTGACATGATATCTCCTTATTTATTATTTGCAATTATTTTAGCACTTTTTACTGTGAAATAGCAAGAAAAATTATAAAATTATATTATGCTTTTTTTGCATATTAATATTTAACACAATATATACATCTTTGGGTGTAAAAAGTTTATGATATTATGGGTGTCTGTATTGTGCAGTGGTCTCTTTAAGTATAAAGTCAATATAATTTCAGGTTAGTTATAAAAAAATAAAATTATGGAAAAAGATGATGGATAGATTATATTATACAAATCATTCTCCAATAGATGTTCATTTTAGTAAAAACAGTAGAGATTTTATTGTAGAAGAAGTTCCTTTGTATGAATTTAGCGGGGTTGGCGAACATCTTGTCTTAAAAGTTAGAAAAAAGGATATGACCACTTGGGAGATGGTTCAAAAATTTAGTGAATTTTTAGGATGTAAAGTTAGAGATATCGGGTATGCGGGGTTAAAAGATAAAGATGGATTGACTTCCCAATTTATTTCAATCTATAAAAAATATGAACAAAAGCTTGAAAATTTAGGTGATATAAAGATAAAAATATTACAAAAATATTACCATAGCAATAAATTAAGAATCGGACATTTAAAAGGTAATAATTTTTATTTAAGATTAAAAAAGGTCAATCCAGTTAATGCTCAAAAACTTGAAGAAGCATTGAATATAATACAAAAAGAGGGTATGGCAAATTATTTTGGATACCAAAGATTTGGTCGTGATAAAAATAATTATGAAATAGGAAAAGATATACTTTTTGGGAAAAAAAGAGAAAGAGACAGAAAAAAGAGAAAATTTTTTATCAGTGCATATCAAAGTCATATTTTCAACTTATGGCTAAGCAAAAGAGTTGAAATGAGTAAACTTTTTAATTCATTTAATTTAAAAGAACTTGATGATTTGTTTGATTATCCTAAAATTATTTTAAACAATATCATAAAGCAAAAAACTTTTTTTAAAATATTACCGGGAGATATAGGGCATCATTATCCCTATGGGAAAGCTTTTGAATGTGGTGATTTGAGTGTAGAATCTAAAAGATTTGAAAATAAAGAGATTACAATAACAGGTTTTTTACCAGGTTCAAAATCTACAAGTGCAGTTGATTTAGCAGGTATCATAGAAAAAGATTTTATACAAGAGAGCGAAGCTGTGATGGATAAAATGCAAGGTTCAAGAAGATTTGCCTGGATATTTCCTGAAATTTTAAATTATAAATATAAAAAAGAAGAAGCTTGGTTTGAGTTTTCTTTTTTCTTGCCAAAAGGCTCTTATGCCACTGTTTTGCTTGAAGAAATATTGCATAAAAAAATTCAGGATTTTTAAAATATTTATTTTTATGATATAATATCTAACTTTGTGATATTGAGGTTATACTGTGTTGATTTTGACAAATGACAATTTTTTAAATGATATGATTATATGTACATATTTTTCTACAATAAATGTAAAAAATCCGGTACATTGCAACTGTATCTTTAAAAGAAAATGCAGTATTATTTTAAAAATTACAAAAAATCTTGGAAAACCTCATTGTAATTGTGAAAATTACAGTTTTCGGCGAACGGGTATCTCTCCTCCAAAACTCCTTGTAGCATAATAAAATAATCAAAAACTTTTTATAAATAATTAAACAAGGATATAACTATGGCTAAAAATTGGGTTACAGGCTTTCCTAGAATTGGAGAGCAAAGAGAGCTTAAGAAGGCATTAGAGTCTTATTGGGCGGAAAAAAGCGGATTTGATGAAGCTGAAAAAACTTCTAAAATTTTAAAACAAAGACATTGGCAGTATCAACAAGATGCAGGTGTGGAGCATATAAGTTGTAATGATTTTTCATTGTATGATAATATGCTTGATATGAGTGTATCCTTAGGAGCGATACCGTCAAGATTTCAAGATATAAAAAATGAACATGAGCTTTACTTTGCCATGGCAAGAGGAAGCAAGAATGCTACTGCAATGTCAATGACAAAATGGTTCAATACAAATTATCACTATATAGTGCCGGAACTTTCTATAAAAGATAAATATAAATTAAATATTAAAAAGATAAAAAATGAATATCTTGAAGCAAGAGAATTCGGTATAAAGCCTAAGATAAACCTTATAGGAATTATCACATATATTGCTCTTTCAAAAGCGATAGATTTTGAAGATAAATTTCAAATTTTTGATAAAATTTTACCTATATATGAAGAGCTTCTGCAAGAAATTTCAAAATTTGATAAAGAAGTTATTGTTCAATTTGACGAGCCATATTTTGCCAAAGATTGTACTTCAAAAGAGTTATCACTTTTAAAAATTGCTTATGATAGACTAAGTAGTGTTTCAAAGCATATAAAAATAGCTGTTGTTACTTACTTTGAGCATTCAAGTGAAGCTACTCTTGTTTTGGTAAATACAGGCATTTGGGCAATAGGGCTTGATTTTGTGTATGGTTCGAAAAATATAAATGTACTTCCTGAGATAGCAAAAAACAATAAAGTGTTAATAGCTGGAGTTATAGACGGGCGAAATATTTGGATAAGCGATATAGAAAAAAAAGTTTCACTGCTAAATGAAATATCTTCACAGATAAACAAAGATAGGCTTATAGTCTCAACTTCTTGCTCGCTTTTACATGTGCCTTTTACACTCAAATATGAAGATAAACTTGATAATGAGATAAAAAGCTGGATTGCATTTGCAGTAGAAAAAATTGGTGAATTAAATCTTATTTCAAATTTATTTTTTAATGGTATGAATGCTTTGAATGATGAAGATAAAAAGCAGTTAGCCGCAAACAAAAGAGCTTTGCATTTTAGAAAAGTTTCCAAAAAAATTCATAATGAAGAGGTGAAAGCAAGGATAAGCACTATAAATTCAAGTAATAGAGAATTGCCTTACAGTGAAAGAATAAAAATACAAAAAAAAGTTTTAAATCTTCCTGTTTTGCCGACAACTACAATAGGTTCATTTCCTCAAACAGTTGAACTTAGAAAAGCAAGAAGAGAGTATAAAAATGGTGATATATCAAAAGAATCTTATGAGAAAGAGATTAAAAACTATATAGATGAATGTATTGAATTTCAAGAGAGTATAGGGCTTGATGTGTTAGTTCACGGTGAACCTGAAAGAAATGACATGGTTGAATATTTTGGCGAAATGCTTGATGGTTTTGCCTTTTCAAAAAATGGCTGGGTGCAAAGCTATGGTAGCAGATGTGTTAAGCCTCCACTTATCTTTGGAGATGTCAGCAGGCCGCTTGCTATGACAGTAGAGTGGATCAAGTATGCCAAAAGTAAAACAAAGCAAATCGTCAAAGGTATGTTAACCGGTCCTGTAACCATCCTTAACTGGTCATTTGTAAGAGATGACCAGCCAAAAGAAGTTACTTCTATGCAAATCGCTTTATCTATAGCTGATGAGATAAATGATTTGCAAAATGCCGGTGTAAAAATAATACAAGTTGATGAGGCAGCCTTTAAAGAAGGATATCCTCTTAGAAATGAAAATATAAAATCGTATGAAAAATGGGCGGTTGAGAGCTTTAAAATCTCTACCTCTGTTGCAAAAAATAAAACACAAATCCATACCCACATGTGTTATAGTGATTTTAATGATATCATGCAAACAATCGAAGCTATGGATGCCGATGTTATCACAATCGAAACTTCAAGAAGTGGTAACAGGCTTTTGAAAGTTTTCAAAGAGGTCGGATATAAAAAAGAGATTGGACCGGGAGTTTATGATATACACTCACCGAGAATCCCAAGTGTAGATGAGATAAAAGAGCAAATAGTAAAATTACTTGAAGTGTTGCCAAAAGAGCAACTATGGATAAATCCTGATTGTGGTTTAAAAACTAGAAAATGGAATGAAGTTAAACCAAGTTTAAAAAATATGGTAGAAGCAGTAAAAAGTAATAGATAAATTTTTCGGCTACGGATAAAATCGTAGCCGGATGCCTAACTGAATTTTAGAGATCTTTTATCTCTAATTCTTTCTTGGCAGTTTCAGTTTTAAAAAAGTTGCACCATTTTTTAACTTTTTTTTGATCTTTATCGGCTATGTATACTTCTACATATCTTTTTTCACCTACAAATTTTGGGAGTGAAGAAAACTCAATATTAGGTGGCAAAGCTTCCATGATACTTATAAGTTCATTTTCGCTTGAAGTTACTATAAAGTTACAAAAATATTTTTTTTCATTTTTAGGATAAAATCTATCCAATGCTTCTACTATCATGTGCTGTGACATTTGTGGAAAACCAGGAACAAAGAAAAACCTTTCATCTATCCCAAATCCAGGAACTTTATTGACTGTATTTTTAAGCAATATAGCATTTTTTGGAAGATTTGCCATATTGACTCTGTATGGATAAGCATCTTCTTTAAACTGCTCTTTTATAAGTGCAAGTGCCTTTTTGTTTTGTTCTGTTTCTCCATTAGTAAAAATATCAGCTGCTGCCTTTCTTGTGAAGTCATCAGGAGTAGCACCAATACCACCAAAACTAAACATCACAGAATTTGGATCTTTTTTAACAAGACTAAATACATCTTTCATAAAAGAAGGATCATCTTTTATGACAAAGTTTGCTTTTTGCTCCCATCCTCTTGCCAAAAGCTCATCATTTAAGAATTTAAAATGCTTATCCTGTCTTCTTCCGTTAAAAAGTTCTGTTCCTATGATTACGCTGTAAAAAGATGGGTTTTTTATCATTTTTTCCTCTATATTAGTTTGTTATAGCAATTTTTATATAGTTTTCCATTTCAGATACAATTTCTTCTATACTTCTTTCGCCATTTATCTTTTTTAAAAGTCCAAGTTCTGTATAAAAAGATTGTATTTTTTTCAATGGTTCCATATAAACTTTCATACGGTTATAAAAAACTTCCGCATTATCATCATCTCCTCTTGCTCTGCCTAAGACTCTCTCTTTAGCAATCTCTTCACTAACTTCAACTTCGATAACTGAGACTAACTTAACATTTTTTTCATTTTTCAATATTTCATTGAGTGCATTCATTTGTTCCACACTTCTTGGAAAACCATCTATCAAAATAACATCTTTGGGAGCATTTTTAATAGCTTGGACTATTGTATTGATAACTATATTAAGTGGTACTAGATTGCCTTTTGAAGTAAAGCTTTCTATTGTCTTTCCAAGCTCGCTCTCACTTGCTACCTCAGCTCTTAGCAAGTCGCCTGTTGAATAGTGGATAATTGTGTCACTATTGTTTTTAGCTATTATCCCAGCATCTGTTGTTTTTCCACTTCCTGGAGCTCCTATGATCAAAAAAAGTTGTTTCATTGTAAATTTCTCCTTTTTAAAATTATGCAACAAGTCTAATCTTTATTTTCCATTACTGTTTTTCTAACTCTAAGCCCCAACTCTTTGAGTTGTTCATTATTTACAATGCTTGGTGCCTGTGTTAAAAGACATTGAGCTTTTTGAGTTTTTGGAAATGCTATAACATCTCTTATACCCTCTGCTTTGCTTAAAAGCATGATTAGTCTGTCAAATCCTATAGCAAAGCCACCGTGAGGAGGAGCACCAAATTTTAATGCTTCAAGTAAAAATCCAAATTTTTCATTGGCTTCTTCTTCTGAAATCCCCAAGAGTTTAAATATCTCATTTTGTATTTCTTCTTTGTGTATTCTTATGCTCCCGCCACCTAATTCAACACCGTTTAACACGATATCATAAGCTATAGAGCTTATCTCTTCTATATTCTCTTTATTTAAATCTTTTGGCATTGTAAAAGGATGATGAAGTGCCTTAACAGACCCTCCTTCAACTTCAAACATAGGAAAGTCAACAACCCATATAAAGTTAAATTCATCTTTGGGAATAATATCCATAAGTTCAGCTAAATAAATCCTAAATCTACCCATATAATCTAAAACAACTTTTTTATCTCCGGCTCCAAAAAATACAACATCACCGACTTTAAGCTTACTTGCTTTTATGATTTCATTTAAATCATCTTCACTAAAAAATTTTGTCAACGGTCCTTTAAGGCCATCTTCTTTCATTTGGAAATAACCAAGACCTTTAGCTCCAAATTTTCTAACATATTCTTCAAAACCTTTCATTTGTCTTTTTGAAAATATGTTATCTCCGTTTGGAACTTTAAGTGCTTTTATACGGTTGTGGGCTTTATCTTTTGCAATTGAGCTAAATATCTCATTTGTACTATTTTCAAAAATATCTATAACATCAACCATTGATAAATCATATCTAAGATCCGGCTTATCACTGCCATATTTTTCCATAGCTTCATCATAAGTTATTCTATCAAAGCTTTTAGGCACATCATGACCACAAGCTTTAAATATACTATAAAGCAAGTGTTCGGCAACTTTTATGACATCTTCTTGTTTGCAAAAACTAAGTTCAACATCTATCTGGGTAAATTCAGGTTGTCTATCAGCTCTTAAATCCTCGTCTCTAAAACATTTTGCTATTTGAAAATACTTGTCAAATCCACCTATCATCAATAATTGTTTAAAGAGTTGAGGAGATTGAGGAAGAGCGTAAAACTCCCCATTATGTACACGGCTAGGCACCAAATAGTCTCTAGCTCCCTCAGGAGTTGATTTTGTTAGAACTGGGGTATCAACTTCCAAAAAACCTAGTTCATCCAAGGCATTTCTTGCTGCTATTGAAGCTTTGCTTCTTAATTTGAAAATATTAAAATTTTTTTTGGTTCTAAGCTCAAGGTATCTATATTTTAATCTTATCTCTTCATTTACTCTCTCATCTCCTAAATCAAATGGCATGGGAAGGGATTTATTTTCTATTATTAAATTGTCAACAACAACTTCAATCTTACCTGTTTTTAGATTTGGATTTTCTAGTCCTTCACCTCTGTATCTTACCTTTCCGCTCGCTTTTAAAACGAATTCATCTCTGATGCTGTCAGCTATTTTCCAAGATTTTTCATTGTCTTTAGGGTCGCAAACAAGTTGTATAAGTCCTGTTTTATCCCTTAAATCTATAAAAACCACTCCGCCATGGTCTCTTCTGCTGTTTACCCATCCGCAAAGTCTTATTTCTTTGCCAATATCTTTTTCGCTAACCTCGGTGTTATAATGAGTTCTCAATATCTTTTCCTCGTTTTATCAAAATTAAGTCGTGATTATATCCAAAAATAGTTAAATACAAGTTTATGTATCTTGTAATGATGTTACCAATTCTTGATAAGTTGTTTTGTGATCTTCTAAAAAATCAGATAATAGCTTATATGAAGCATTCATGCCGCCTGTTTTCTCAACTTCAACTAATTGTTTATATATAGGCTCAATTGTCTCGATGGCTTTTTTTGGAGGTTTTCTTCTAACTGAGTAGTATCCCAAAATATTTCCATTCGTATCAACTGAAGCTGTTATATTGGCAAATACCCAATAAAATCCACCGTCTTTTCTTAAATTTTTAACAAATCCGAAAAATTCTTTTTTTTCTTTGATTAAATCCCATAAAAGTTTAAAAGCAATTCGAGGCATATCAGGATGTCTTATGATATTGTGATTTGCTCCTATAAGCTCGCTTTCACTATACATGCACATATCCATAAATATTTTATTGCAATATGTTATAAAACCTTTTTTATCGGTTTTTGAAACTATAAAATCATTTTCACCCATAACTTTTTCATCATTAATCAATACTTTAGGTGCATCAAGTTTACTCAGCCTTTTACTGCTCATAAACACTCCTTTAAAAAACTTTTGCTATTATACAGAAAATAATTTTAATTATAAAGGTATAAGGTGCAAATTGTAAATATACATGAAAAAATTACAAAAATTACAAAAGTAGGTTTGATTTTAAGACCAAACAGTTACAATTTACAGCCATATTATGATAAAATAAAGAAAAAATTTGATGAACATAATGCCGAACTGTTGATATTTAAAAAAAGTGCCAAATTATTAGGCATAAACGGGGTTGACTTTGATTATATGTGTAGAAACAGTGATTTGCTTATTTGTGTCGGAGGAGACGGCACCCTTATATCTATCAGCAGAGAAAGTTATATTTATGATAAACCAATACTTGCTATAAATGCCGGAAAACTTGGATTTTTAACTGATATTAATTTTGATGAAATAGAATCCTTTATAGACAAACTTTTTTTAGGTGATTACAGAATAGATAAAAGAATGGTTTTGAATGTATTTTTTCATACGAAAAATAGTAAAAAAAGTGCAGTAGCCTTTAATGATATAGTTTTTTCAAGGCAAATGATAGGCGGAATGATAAATTTAAAAGGATATATTGACGGAGTTTTGTTTAATAACTATTATGGAGATGGGCTGATAGTCTCAACTCCTACAGGCTCAACCGCATACAATCTCTCAAGCGGTGGACCGGTAGTTTATCCTTTAACAGAAGCTTTAATATTAACTCCTCTTTGTTCTCACTCTTTAACTCAAAGACCTCTTATATTACCGGTTGATTTTCAAGTAGAATTAAAAAGTAAAGATGATGTTTCTATCTCATTAGATGGACAAGAGAATTTTAATATGAAAGATTATGAAAGTGTGGAGTTTAAAATTGCTCCAAGGGGGGTAAAATTGATACATAGAACTGAAAGAAACTATTTTAAAGTTTTAAGAGAAAAATTAAATTGGGGTGATGTTTGATAGAGAGATTTTACCTAAAAGATTATCTAAGTTTTAAAGAAGTTGATTTGGAATTTGATAATGGCTTAATACTTTTTAGCGGAGCTAGTGGGGCAGGGAAGTCTATACTTTTGGATGCGATACTTGGAGTTTTTGCACTTAAAGATTTAAAAGCTTCCCTGGCAGAGGTCAGTGTTGATAATGTACTTGATATAGATGACTATGGTATAGAAAATGATGAGCCCAATATCTTTAGGTTCAGCAAAGGAAAAAGTGCCAGATATTTTATAAATCAAAGTCAGATTTCTAAAAAAAGTATCAAAGAGATATCTAAAAAAATTATTGATTATCTTTCATTAAGAGAATACAAAGAGTTTAAAGATGAAAAGATTTTAAAAATATTAGATGAAATTATTCGAAAAGATAATATGAATTATGATGCAATCCTTAATGATTATAAAAAATATTTTACAGAATTTAAAGAAGCAGCAAGCAAGCTCAATACAATAGAAAATGAAGAGAAAAAAGTCGAAGAATTAAAGGAATTTGCACTATATGAAATAGAAAAAATTGAAGAAATTTCTCCAAAAATTGGTGAATATGAAGAGCTTTTAAATACAAAAAAAGCTTTATCAAAAAAGGAAAAAATTACTGAAACTATACAAAAAGCCAATTTATTATTTGAATATGAGGGTTATGCCAACGAAGCACTGAGCCTATTGGAGATAGATAATTCATTTATCAGTGAAAGTCTTAATGAACTTAGAGTTCATTTTGAAAATGCAATAGAAAAATTGAATGAGATAGATGAAGAAGAAATTGAAAATATATTAGACAGGATAGAAAAACTTTCTTCGTTAAAGCAAAGATACGGCTCTATTGAAGATAGTTTGGAATATCTTAAAAAGAAAAAAAGAGAAGTTGAGCATTATCAAAATATCAAGTATGAAAAAGATGAATTAAAACAACTATATGAAGCTTTACAAAACAGATGTAAAGATTTATCTAAAAAGATTTCCAATAAAAGAAAAGTTGCGATAAAAAAATTGAATAAAATGATAAATTTATATCTTAAAATGTTGTACCTTGAGGATATAACAATATCGTTACAAGAAAAAAACTTTGATATTACAGGTAGAGATAAAATATATATTGATCTTTGGGGGATAAATATTGATAAGATAAGTACAGGAGAATTTAATAGAGTAAGACTTGCTTTTTTAAGCTCTTTTAATGATGTTATAAATCAAAACACAAATAACATATTGATTCTTGATGAGGTTGATGCAAACTTAAGTGGAAAAGAATCAATGTCAATAGCAAAATTATTGAAAAAACTCTCAGTTAATTATCAAATTTTTGCTATTTCTCATCAGCCACAATTAACATCGACAGCAAATATGCATTTTTTAGTCTACAAAGAGGATGGAATCAGTAAAATTAAAGAATTAAAAACAGAAGAATTAAAAATAAATGAATTAGCAAGGATGATAAGCGGAGAAAAGATAGGTGAGGAAGCGATAGATTTTGCAAAAAGTTTAAGGAAAAAAGATGATTATTGATACTCATTGTCATTTAGATGATTTAAGATACAGTGATGATTTGGATATTGTTATAGAAAAAGCGAAAAAAAACGGAGTTTTGGGATTTGTGATACCGGGAGCTGATATAAATGACTTGAAAAGAGCTAAAAGTATTGCCCATAAATACTCAGAAGTTTTCTATGCGGCAGGAGTTCATCCATATAATATAAAAGAGTATGATGAACATATCTTAAAAGAATATTTAAAAGATGATAAGTGTATCGCTGTCGGTGAGTGCGGACTTGATTATTTTCGACTTCCCAAACTTGACTTAGATAAAGATGAAGAAAAAAATAATCAAAAAAGTATATTTAAAAAGCAAATTGAGCTTTCTTTTGAATTTAAAAAACCTTTGATAGTTCATATCAGGGATGCTAACTTAGATAGTTTTGAAATTATAAAAAGCTATGGAAGCTTTAGTCAGCTTGGCATACTTCACTGCTTTAATGCAAGTGAGATGCTACTTGAGCTTGCAGACAGTGGATTTTATTTTGGAATAGGAGGAGTATTGACTTTTAAAAATGCTAAGAAATTGGTAGAAGTTTTACCCAAGATTCCATTAGATAGAATAATTTTAGAAACTGATGCGCCATATCTGACTCCACATCCATACAGAGGTAAAAGAAATGAGCCAATTTATACTACTTTAGTTGCTAAAAAAATAGCTGAAATTTTAAATTTAAGTTATGAGCAAATATGTGATATAACAACAAAAAATGCAAAAAGAGTTTTTAAAGAGTTTTTATAGTAAAATATTAGAATTTGTTTTTGAAAGGGTATAAATTTGATTAAAATTTTTTTAGCTTTATTGTTATGCTTTCAAGCATCTTGGGCTTTTTTGACTGTTGAAAATGACTACACAAAAGAGGTCAGAGTATTAAGAAGTTTGGATATAAGCGATAGTTTTTTAAAAGACCCTGTTTTTATATCAATGAATAGTAATCTCGAAAAGTACAGAACAAAACACTTTCTAAAAGTTTTGCAAGATGGGCATACTTTTATTCCAGTATTGAGAAATATGTTAGCAAAAGCAAAAATTCCCAAAGCTTTTTTATATCTAGCAATGGTCGAATCAAGCTTTTCCGCAAAAGCAAAGTCAAAAACAAAGGCAGTTGGTCTTTGGCAATTTATGCCAAGAACTGCAAAAATAATGGGTTTGAAAATAAATAGATATATTGATCAAAGAAGAGATCCTATAAAGTCAACAAAAGTAGCCATAAAGTATTTAAAATTTCTTCACAAAAGATTTGGCAAATGGTATTTGGCTGCTTTGGCATATAATTGTGGCGAAGGAAAGTTGAGTAGAGTTATTAAAAAACTCGGTACAGATAATTTAAGTGTACTTATAAATAATAAGAAAAAGTATTTGCCAAGAGAGAGCAGGCTCTATCTTAGAAAAATCATAATGATGGCAAATTTATCTAATAATGAAGATTTTATTTCAGAAAATAAAATGGAACATTTAATGAATAGAGGAAATACTTTTTTTCTTAAACCTGTAAAAGTAAATGGCGGTGTCTCTTTGGCAAGTATAGCCCAAAGTGTACATTTATCACCGAGTGAGTTAAAAGAATATAACCCTCAGTTAAGGTATTATTTTACCCCACCGTTTAATAAAAAATATACAATATATTTACCATATTCAAAATATTCTCTCTTTAAAAGTAATTTTAAACAAAAAAACAGTAATAAAAAATTCTATGTTTATAATGTAAAAAAAGGCGATAGTTTGTATCTTATAGGCAAGAGATTTGGGGTATCTTATAAAATTATACGGGATTTTAATCATTTAAAAAGTAATTTATTAAGTTTAAATAAGAGATTAATTATACCATCTATTAGACCAGCATATATAAAATATATAATAAAAAGAGGTGATACACTATCTTTTATATCAAAAAAATTTAGAGTAAAAATAAAAAAAATTATGGAAGCAAATAATATGAAAAATTCTTTTTTGAGGCCGGGAGTTAAGATTGTTATACCAAATTAGAAATTTTAGTTTAATCATTTTTATAATCTTCACTATAGCAGGGTGCTCTTCAAAAAACTATTATAATGGAGGTTTTGTATACAACAGACCATTAAGTCATCATATAAATAATTCTGCAAGTATACAACACGCTACAATGAGACCTTATGTGGTAAATGGCAAAACCTATTATCCAACTGTCGTTCAAACCGGAAATGTATATAGAGGTATTGCAAGTTGGTATGGTCCTAATTTTCATGGCAAGAAGACTTCAAATGGTGAATATTACGATATGTATGCTCTTACTGCTGCAAATAAAACATTACCAATGAACACGATTGTAAAAGTTACAAATTTATTAAACGGCAAAAGTGTTGTGGTCAGAATAAATGATAGAGGGCCTTTTGTAAAAAATAGAATCATCGATTTATCATATGCAGCTGCAAAAAGATTGGATGTCATATCAAAAGGTACTGCTCCTGTTAGATTGGAAGTTTTAGGATTTAATGGTATAATTACGGCAAAAAGTGCTAAAAAACAATCCGTACAAATAAATAATTTTTCTGTACAAATTGCTTCTTTTAGAAGAATCCAGGGTTCAAGAATATATAAAAATAGATACAACAATTATCTAAACAGATATAAAACTTCTATAATAAAAGGTATATATCAAGGAAGACCAATATATAGAGTTTGGCTAAATGGCTTTAAAAGTGAAGAAGAGGCAAGAGATTTTATCAAAAGAGGTGATTTTGGTGGCGCCTTTATAGTTAGGAGATAATTTTGACAGAAATAAAAAGAGAAACAAAAGAGACTAATATAGTTTTAAAATTGGATATGAAAACAAAAGGCAAATGCAATATTATCACAGGAATTGGCTTTTTTGATCACATGCTAGAATCATTTTGTAAGCACTCATTAATTGATTTGGAATTAGATTGCAAAGGTGATACCTATGTTGATTTTCATCATAGCGTAGAAGATGTTGGGATAGTGATTGGAAAAGCTTTATATAAAGAATTGTATCCTCTTAAAGATATAGAAAGATTTGCTGATGCTACTATAGTTATGGATGAAGCTTCTGTAAAATGTAGTATTGATTTATCAAATAGGCCATTTTTAGTATATGATGTTCCAATTTTTGGAAAAATTGGCGATTTTGATGCGGAATTGATAGAAGAATTTTTTAGAGCTTTAGTGTTTAATGCATCAATAAATGCACATATAATAAAAGAAAGAGGCAGCAATAAGCACCATATTGCAGAAGCTGCATTTAAATCTTTTGCTATATCTCTAAGACGAGCATTGAAAAAAAATCAAAAAACTGGTATTCCAAGTACAAAAGGTGTACTATGAGTCTTAAACTTGTAGTTTTTGATGTAGATGGGTGCATGACTAATGGTGATATACTTTATGATGATTCAAATAAAGAAATTAAAGTATTTAATGTAAAAGATGGATTAGGAATAGTTTCTTTGAAAAAATTAGGTATAAAAACTGCTATAATAACCGGTAGAAACTCAAAAGTAGTTTCTATTAGAGCTAAAGAATTGGGCATTGATTATTTATATCAAGGAGTTAGAAAAAAGATAGATAAGTTGGATCTTATACTAAAAGAAGAGAGTATAAAATATAGTGAAACAGCATATATAGGAGATGATATAAATGATGTTTGTATATTGGAAAAAGTTGGTTTTTCTTTTGCTCCAAATAATGCAACAAAATATGCAAAAGATGCTTCAAAAATTAAGTTAAAAAGCAATGGTGGCGATGGAGCGATAAGAGAGATGGTTGAAATACTCTTTGAATACAATAATTTAACTGAGAGGTTTTTGAAACTTTGGGAATAAAATTTTTTTCTTTTTTTATAATATTTTTTTTCTTATCTTCTGTTTTTATAATTTATCAAAAAGAAAAAACACTAAAACCTGATAAAAATCAAGCAAAAGCTCTTATGGAATTCAAAGATATTAAAACATACAATATCACATATAATGGCATTGATGGGAAGTTACAGGCAAAAAGTGCAAAACGATATAAATACAAAGATATATTTTATGGCATACATTCAAGCAGAAATAGAATAAACGCTAAAGAGCAAATATGGGCAAATAAAGGAATTTTAGAAAACAACATATTAAACTTATACGGAAATGTTCTTTACAAAAGCGATTTAAACAGAACTCTTTCTAGTAATACAGTAACTTATAATTTAAAAAAAGATATACTTTCAAGTAAGACAGCTTTTAAATCTACATTTGATAATAGCACTCTTATTGGAAGTTCTTTCATATATTATAAGAAGCAAAAGAGATTAATTGCTAAAAATATAAAAGCACAAATACATACGGAGAGATAATGAAATATATATTGTTGGGTTTACTGCTTACAGTAAGTTTTATGCAAGGAAAAAGCCAAAGCGTTACAGTAACATCAAAATCTTTTGAGGCCAATGAGATAAAACAAATATCGAGATTTATTGGAAATGTAAAAGTTGTGAAAGGATATGATACGATTACAGCAAATAAGCTTGTAATACATTTTGACAAAAAGAGAAAGCCCATAGAGTACATAGCTACTGGAAATGCGAAATTTAAATTGATACTAAATAAAAAACATTATTCCGGGAAAGCAAATGAAATTATATACGATCCTAATAAAAAAATTTATCATTTTATAGGTAATGCCTTTTTGCAAGATTTAAACAGCAGTAAAAAAATATATGGTGATGATATACAAATAGACCAACTTAATGGAAAATATGATGTTAAAAGTGATGGCAAAAAGCCTGTAAAATTTATTTTTAAAGTTAAAGATAATACAAAGTGATAAGAGTGGTTGAAGCAAAATTTTTAACTTCTTGTACTTCGGAAGAAAATATGATAAGTGAAGGTATGAGCGAGATTGCATTTTTGGGAAGAAGCAATGTCGGTAAAAGTTCATTTATAAATCTCCTTACAAATAAAAAGAATTTGGCAAAAAGCTCTGGAACACCCGGAAAGACAAGACTTATAAATTTTTTTGATATAGTGTATAAAAATGAAGATAAGAAATATTTAACAAGATTTGTGGATTTACCTGGTTTTGGATACGCAAAAGTTTCAAAAAGTTTGCAAGAACAATGGAGTAAAAGCTTAAATTATTTTATAGTAAATAGAATTTCCATAAGAGTATTTATTCATCTTATAGATGCAAGACACCCAAATCAAAAAATTGACAATGATGTTAGAGAATTTCTAAAAAGTATAAAAAAAGATGATCAAAAAGTAATTGAAATATTTACTAAAACAGATAAGCTAAATCAAAAAGAATTATCAAGATTAAAAAAAGATTTCAAAGATTGCATTTTCGTCTCAAATCTTAAAAAAACTGGAGTAAATAAAGCAAATAAAGCCATCTTTGGTTATTTGTTTAATTGAAATATGAATATTATATATGAAAAACCCGTATTAAGTGATATAGATGATATGCAGGATTTAGTACGATTTGATGTTGAAAACGGTACTATTTTATTTAGAAGTGATGATGAGATCGCTACTAATATAAGATCATATACAGTTGCAAAAATTGATGGAAAAATCATAGGTTTTTGTGCATTGCATATATTTTCAAAAAAATTAGCAGAAATAAGAAGCATCATAATTGATAAAAATTTTAGAGGTATGTATATAGGACAAAACCTTATTAAAAGAATGATTTTTGAAGGTAAAAAACTAAAAGTTGAAGAAATTTTTGCATTGACTTATGAAAGAGATTTTTTTCAAAAAATGGATTTTACAGAAATAGATAAAACAAAACTTCCTGAACAAAAAATTTGGAAGGACTGCATCAAATGCAAATATTTTCCGGTATGCAACGAGATAGCATTTATAAAAAAAATTTAAAATATTTTATAATTTTTATACTATTGATAATTTATGAATCAATAAGCTCTATTTATTTATTTTTTACTCCACTTTTTGGTGTTTCTTTTTACTTCATATTGACCAATATAAATAAAAAAAACTGTATATTTCCTGTTACATTGGCATTTATATATATATTTATTTTTGAAATAGATAAAGGCTTTATACCATTTTCTTTTATTATATTTTTCATAATATATTATTTTTTTATTTTTCATAAAATTAATAATTTTTTTAGTGAAAAAAATTATAGAATTTTTTTTCATATTATTAATGCTTATATCGGTTATTATTTTGTAAATTTGATTTTAGATTATTTATTTAATTTTGCAATTCCATCTTTAAATTTTATATATTTATTATATATAGTATCAGATATATTGGTAGCGGTTCTGATATGAGAGAAAAAATTGCCATAAGCTTTTTTGTTGCTATTTTGCTTATTTTATTAACAAGAGTTTACTATATATCAGTAAAATCGCATGTTTTGTACGCACAAATAGCAAAAAATAATATAACTAAAACTGAAGATATATCTCCTCAAAGAGGTATAATAAGAGATAGAAATGCAATTGCACTTGCTGTAAATAAGTTAGGTTTTAGTATTGCATTGGCTCCACATTTAAGAGGAAAATCAAAATTTGCTATATTCAATAAAGAAATAAGTAAAATTTCAAAATACTTTCCAAAGTATAAAAAAGAGTATTTGAAAAAAGAGTATTTGAAAAAAGACTCACCTTATGTTCATAAATATGTTAAAGTAATCAGTTTTCTATCTTATGATAAATTGATACCGTATTTTTCAGAAATATCACTTGATCCATATATAAAAATTGCATCTGCATCAAAAAGATATTATCCTTATGGTAAACTTTTATCTCACATTATAGGATATGTATCAAAAGCCAATATAAGAGATATAAGGCATGATAAGGTAGCTAGTTTAACTGGTTTTATCGGAAAAACTGCTATAGAAAAATATTATAATAAAGTTCTTGAGGGGACACCCGGTATTAAAATCACAGAAGTATCCGCATACAATAAAGAAGTAAAAGTTTTAAAAAAAGTTATGCCTACTAAGAAAAATATTACACTAAATATAGATGTTAGACTTGAAGAATACATATCAAAGTTATTTAAAGGAAAAACAGGTGCTATTATCGTTATGAATGCAAAAACAGGTGCTATCATAGCTGCTGACTCATACCCAGGATTTGATCCAAATGAGTTTGTAAATGGCATAAGTTACAAAGAGTGGAAAAAAATATCTACAGATTTTAACCATCCATTTACAAATAAGTTGATAAATGGACTATATCCTCCCGGCTCTATCGTAAAGCCTGGAGTTGCACTATCGTTTTTAGACAGTAGATATATCAATAAAAATACAATATTTTTTGATCCGGGATTTATAGAATTAGGAGGCAGAAAGTTTAGATGCTGGAAAAAAGATGGACATGGTAAAGTAAATATAATAAAAGCGATACGAGAGAGTTGTGATGTTTATTTTTATAAAGGAAGCTTAAAAGTTGGAATTGACAGAATGTCTAAAACTCTTACAAGATTTGGATTTGGACAAAGAACAGGAGTTGATTTGCCAAATGAATCAGTAGGTATATTACCATCAAGAAAATGGAAACTTAAAAAATATGGAAAACCATGGTTTCAAGGCGAAACAGTAATAAGTGCGATAGGGCAGGGTTATTTTTTGGTAACTCCTATGCAAATAGCTAAATATACGGCTATATTGGCAACAGGTAAATCTGTAACCCCACATTTTATTTATAAAATTGGAAATAAAAAAATACTTTATCAAGAAAAACCATTATTTAGCAAAAAAGAAAATAGATATTTAAGAACTATTAGAAAAGGTATGTACGAAGTTGCAAATTCACCTCATGGTACTGCGATGTATTATCTTCATAGGTGTAAAGTAACATTGGCAGCTAAAACAGGAACTGCCCAAATAGTAGGGATCCCTCAAGAAGAAAAAAAAAGAATGAAAGAGGATGAATTGACATATTTTAAAAGATCACAAGCTTGGCTTACAACATATGGCCCATATAAAAATCCTCAGTATGTCGTTACTGTGCTTGTAGAACACGGAGGACATGGAGGCTCAGCCGCAGGTCCAATGGTATCAAAAATTTTTAATAAACTCTTGAAATTGGGTTATATCAAAAATTAATGAGGCAAATAAATAGTGTGTTCAATAACCAATGCCATCATAGCCAGCAAAACGATACCAGCAGATTTTGAGTAAAGTCTGTTTGCCATAATAAAAACCAACATCATTGAAAGAATAAGAACTGCAGCAATATCAAATAAATTTTTTAATGGATTTATATGTAAAGGATTTATTAACGAGGACGCACCTAATACCATAGTAAAATTTGCAACATTTGAGCCAATTATATTGCCGATTGCCATATCTGCATTTCCTTTTTTTGCAGCTTTAATACTAACAACAAGTTCCGGAAGACTTGTTCCAAATGCTATCAACAGAAGTGCAATATTCCATTCGCTGACTCCAAGATTTCTTGCTATATTTGAAGCACTTTCAATAGTAAAATTTGCACCCCCTATAACTAATACAAATCCAGTTATAAGTAAAATAATAGTTTTGAGCCAGTTAAATTTTTCTTTTATTAGTGAGTGATTTATCTCTTTTGTTAACTCCTTGACATCATTAACTAAAAAAATAAGATAAGCTATCATGACAAGCAAAAATAAAAATCCGTCAAACCGGCTAATACTGCCATTAAAAATCATAACAATAAATATAAAAACCGGAAACAAAGCCCATGCACTATCTTTTTTAAATAAATCTCTTTTTGGAGATATATTTTTGGCTATTAAGAAAACAAGTCCCAAAACCAATGATATATTAAATATAACACTGCCTATAACATTTGCTACTGCCATATCACTTTTATGATAATAACTTGCGGTCATAGAAGCAGCCATCTCTGGTAGGCTTGTACCAAAGGCAACAAGTGAAGCTCCTATAACAAATGATGAAATATTAAAGTGTAGTGCAATCCTTTCAGATTCATTAACAATAAAATCTGCACCATATATCAAAGAAGCAAGAGATAAGACAAATACAATATATTCCATCATTGATTTCTTATAATAAGACTTTTAGGAAGTGAAAACTTTTTTATTATATACTCTTCTTTTTTTCTCATCTCACCATTGTCTACCTCATGATCATAGCCCAATAAATGTAATAATCCGTGTAAAAACAAAAGTGTAAATTCATCATTCTTGTTATGTTTGTATATATTAGCATTTTCTTTTACTTTGTCAATATTTATAACTATTGATCCCAAAGGTGAATGTGGATATTTTTGAAGAGGAAAACTAAGGACATCTGTACTTTTATCTATATTTCTAAAATTTCTATTAAACTCTTGAATCTCTTTTGAATCTGTAAGAATTAGCTCAATCTGTTCGCTACATAAAGAATTTAAAATATTTTTACAATTATCCAAATCCATAACATCATGTACTCTATTATCAAAATCGATCAAATTACCACCTTATGCCAAATTACTTTATTTTATCCATCTTTATATAAAAGATGGATAAAAAATGAGCTAAGTGTGAAATCCATAAAAGCCAGGAAATATAACAACTGATGCCAAGACAAGTATCTGTAATGTTATAAAAGGAATAACACCCTTGTAAATGTCTGTTGTTCTTACGCTAGGTGGCGCTACTCCTTTGAGATAAAACAGTGAAAAACCAAACGGAGGTGTTAAAAATGATGTTTGTAAATTTAGTGCTATTAAGATTGCAAACCATAGCGGATTTAATCCTATAGTGTGGGCAATTGGTAAAAGTATAGGTACAACTATATAAGAAATTTCTATAAAATCGATAAAAAATCCCAAAAACATAATTGCCAGCATAGAGAGGATTAAAAAACCCCATTTAGCTCCTGGTAGATGAGTCATAAATTGTGCTGTTAAATCATCTGCTCCACTGTATACAAAAACCATAGAAAATGCTGTTGCTCCAATTAATATTGCAAAAACCATTGCTGTTATCTTAATCGTGCCAAGTGATGATTCTTGAATCATTTTAATATTTAGTTTTCCATAACCAAAGGCTAAAAGCATTGCTCCTACTGATCCTACAGAGGCTGATTCGGTAGGAGTTGCAATTCCTGCAAAGATAGATCCTAAAACTAAAATAATTAAAACCAAAGGAGGTATAATACTTATAAGAGCTTTTTTTATATTTTGTGCTTTTGTTATACTTTCATCTATTTCAACTGCTGGAGCTACATCTTTATCCAAATAAGCAACAATAAGTATATAAATAACATAAACGGCAACAAGTACAAGTCCAGGAAAAAAAGCAAATTTAAATAAATCACCGACAGGAAGTTGAAAAACATCACCTAAAACAATAAGAACTATTGAAGGAGGTATTATCTGCCCCAATGTTCCTGCTGCACATATTGTACCGGTACTCAGCTTTTTTGAATAACCGTGTTTTAGCATGATAGGAAGAGAAATAACTCCCATAGCAACAACACTTGCTCCTACAACTCCTGTTGATGCGGCGAGTAAAGCTCCTATTAAAACTGTACTGACTGCCAACCCACCTCTAACTTTTCCAAAAAGAACACCCATTGATTCAAGTAATCTTGTAGCAAGATCAGACTTTTGTAAAACTATACCCATATATATAAAAAGTGGTACAGCCATAAGAATTTTGTTTGTCATAATAGAATAAATTCTAAAAGGCATCATAGCAAACATAGATAAAAATTCATCTGTAAAATCTGCCATGCTCCAGCCTGAAAAAAAATGTAGTATAGTCCAATGATCTGGAACAATATTTAAAAAAGCGGCAATTGCCCCAAAAAACATTGCAACCGCACCAAAAGTAAAAGCGACTGGATACCCTACTACTAAAAGTATTAACGCTGCCGCAAACATTATAAGGCCAGTCACGATAATGCTCCTTCTGGATCTTCTTGAGGTAAATCCTCATAGCCTCTATATATATTTATATTCTTAATAATATAGTGAAATGCTTCTATTAGTAATATTGAAAAAGACAGTGGAATCATAGCTTTTATCATCCATAAATGTTTTAATCCTCCAGGATCACTGGAGACTTCATTGGTTGTATAAGAATCCATGACAAAAGGAATAGAGCCATATATAATCAAAATAATAAATGGAAGCAAGAATATTATAGTACCGATTATATTTATCATAGCCTTTGTTTTGATACTAAGCCTATCATAAACAAAATCCACTCTAACATGGGCATCCTCTTTTAGTGAATAAGATACCCCAAAAAGTATCACTATTGAAAAAAAATGCCACTCCATTTCTTGCATAGCTATGGAACTGTTATGAAATACATATCTCATAATAACATCATAAAAAACATTAAGTATCATAAGAAGTAGCATAACGACTAAAATATTGCCCAGTATATCAATAAATTTATTGAGTATTTTTTCTATAGTTATTAGCATTATTAATCTCTTTGATTTATTTTGGTTGGCCGGTTAATACCGGCCAAAGTGGAAAGATTATTTTCCAGCTCCAACTTCTTTTGAAGCTTTCAAATAGTAGTATTCGCTCATCATTGTCCAAACTCTAGCTTTTTTCAAATAAGCTTGATAATCTGTCCAAATCTCTTTAAATAATTTATTTTTTTGTGCATAAGAATTCATAACTTCATCTGTAGCTTTTTTCATAGCTTTTAAAACAGGTATAGGGAATGATTTAACTTTTATATTAGGATATTGTTTCTTCATTTTTTGCCAAGCTGTTACACTTTTTGCAAAATTTTCTATAAACATATCAGCTGCTGCTGCTTTCATAGCAGTTGTAAGCATAACTTTATATTTTTTTGGAAGCTTATTAAAAGCCTTTTTATTTACCAAAAATTGCATTTCACTTGCTGGTTCATGCCATCCGGTATAATAATAAGGTGCAACTTTATAAAAACCCATTTTAATATCCATTGCCGGTCCAACCCACTCTAAAGCATCGATTGTACCACGATCAAGTGAAGTATAAAGTTCACCTGCAGGAATATTTACAACATTTACGCCAAGTCTTGCCATAACCTTTCCGGCAAATCCGGGAATTCTCATCTTGAGACCTTTTAAGTCTTTTACACTTTTAATCTCTTTTCTAAACCAACCACCCATTTGAACTCCTGTGTTACCAGCTGGGAAGCTGTAAACTCCAAATTTATCATAAACTTTTTTCATATATTTCATACCGTTTCCATAGTAGAACCAGGCATATTGTTCAGCAGTCGTCATACCCCAAGGAACTGTTGTAAACCATACAGTATTTGGGTCTTTACCTATCCAGTAATAAGAACCGCTATTTCCCATTTGATATGAACCACTTTTTACCATATCGAGTACACCAAGAGCAGCTTTTGTTTTTTCAGAACCTTCTACTCTTATGATAAATTTACCATGACTCATCTCTTTCATCCATTTTGCAACTTCAAGAGCAGGAGAAGCAAGAGGGGTTAAATTTGATGGCCAGCTAAGTGCCATTCTCCACCTAATTGTTTTTGCCGATGCGGGTAAAGCAATTAGCAAAAAAGCACTGAGAAGCATTAAAATCTTAAAACTTTTCTTCATATTTTTCCTTTATAATAAATTTTAATTATTGTATAGGAATAAACTTTAAAATCTAATAAAATGCGGCAATAACGGCATAACTTAAGAAAAGCATCAAGTGGGAAAGTCCTTCAAAATAATTTGTTTCACCATCATCTGTAGTTTTCCAAGCTAAAATCACAGTAAATATCAATGCTCCAACTTGAAGTGAATTAAAATTTAATGTTAAATTTATGTTTACCATATAACCTAAGAAAAGAAGAATTGGAACAGTCAAAAGTATTGAAACAGTCGATGCCCCCATTGCTATATTGATAACCCTTTGGATTTGATCATTTTTGGCTGCTTTTATGGCTGTAAAAATTTCTGGAGTTACACTTATGATAGCTATAAGCAAACCTGCAATTCCAGTGGATATACCATAACTTTTAAAAAGCGGAAGACTGGTGGTTGCAAAAATTTCTGCCATTACGCCAATAATAAAAATCAAAATAAACATAGATAAAAAATTAAACATTTTCGGTAGTTTGTCAAATATATATATACTACTGTGATCCTCTTCTGTATCACCATTTTCCAAGTGTTCTTTTATCATTTTTTTATATCTGAAAATTCTGCTTCTTGCAGTTGATTTAAAAAAATGTGTATGTGTTTTTGTTTGAAATATTAAAATAACTATATAAAATAAAAGCAGTATAAAAGCAATAGTCAAGCTTGCCTGCTTGATGATTTCGCCACCATGTCTTGTGTAATCCAATATACCAGGAACTAAAAGAGTAAGTGATGAAACATAAAGTATAGTTGTGTAAGTACTTGAAGTATCTTCATTGTGTTGTTGTTCTTTAAAAGATAAACCACCTATAAAAACAGATAATCCCAAAAGTACATTCATATCAACCAAAACTGCTGAAATTATACCTCCTTTTACTGTTTCAATGGCATCTGGGTTTTGTGTGCTTTGCAAAAGAATACTAAAAAGCAATATAATTTCTACAACTACTGCTGAAATTGTAAGTAAAAAACTTCCATAAGGCTCACTTATTTTATGGGCTAAAATCTCAGCAATTTCTGAAACTGTTATAGAAAGTAACCCGATGGATAATGCAGAAAATATAGTGTCTAATCCACCTATTTGAATATGATTAAAATATAATGCAAAAACCGCAGTTATTATGCCTAAGACTAAATCCCAATATTCTCTTATATAGCTATTGCTACTCGAGTCGGGTTCTTCACTCATTTTTTGTGTCCTTCTTGGTTTTAAAATAAAGTTTTTTGTTTTTGTTTTTTTGTGATATAAGCAAATATATCATCTTTTTCCTTTTTTAAAATAAGATAAAAATTATAATTATTATCTTTAATTTTAAAAATATCATTCATATTGTCATAATTAATAATTTCAAAAATATTATCTGTAAAAATATTATTTTTTGGTAACATTAAACAACTTTTTGCATATCTTGCATAAGTATTTAGATATATCATCTCTTTACTTATTAGACTTAAATCTTTTTCTATCAGTAGCACTTTATTAGTTGACCCAAAGTCTTTAATATTTAAGTTTTTATCTATAAATACTGGTTCAAAATGCTCTTGTAAATAAATATCTGTAATAGAGTAGGCTATATTGTTTATTTGTAAAAAGTTTATAGCATTATTTAAAAAATGAAGGAATATTTTAGGAATTTTAATATTTTTATAGAAAATATCATTTATTATAAAATCAGATTCAAAAAGTGAATACTTTACTAAATTTATATGATTTTTATCACTTTTTTTTATAGATGTGATGTCAGGGTTAATGCTACTTGTAAAATCTTTGTTATTTGAAATAAAAATAGAGCTATTATCAGCATTCATCATTTTTGAAAAATTATCGAATAAACTTTTATCCAAGAAAATTACATTTTTATCATTGATCAACTGTTTTAATATCTGAAAAACTATATCATGACAATAAAAAATCTTTAAAGATACCTGAATGGTTTTATATCTTAGATATCTAATAATAGTTTTTTCAATATTTGCAACTTTTATCCAGGCAATTTCTTTATCAATAATATCAAAATTTTCTGAAAATATAATTGCGTAAGCTCCATTGTTTATAGCATTATGTAAATCATCTTTATTGAGGCACAAAAAAGCATCTGCTCTTTTAACTTTTTTTGCATCTATTCTGATTTGATCAATAAAAGAAACAGACGGTAAATTTAGTAGTTTACCGTCAATTACTTTAATTAAGTTTTCTATTCTCATCCAACAGAGGAGCCATTAGACACATCTTTCTCGGGTCTTATCAGCGTTAGAGTATCTTTATCTTTTACAGCCAAAAGCATTCCTTCACTTTTTTTAGAAAAAATTCTTGCGGGTTTTAAGTTTGAAACAACACATATTTGAGTATTTAATAAATTTTCAGGCGAATAAAACTGCTTTATACCAGCTACAATTTGTCTGGGTTTTTCTTCATTTAAGTCTACTTGAAGAATTAAAAGTTTGTCACTGCCTTCAATCTCCTTAGCTTCAATTACAGTTCCAATTTTTAGCTTTGTTTGGAAAAATTGTTCTATTGTTATAATGCCATCATTTTCAATTTTTTCTTTTTCTTTTTTTGGCTCAACTTTAGGTTCGGGCGAAGTCATAAGCATTTTTTCTATTTTTGGAAAAAGTGGAGGTAGTTTTTCTAAAATTATCTCATCAAGCAGCTCATTATTTTCAATATATTTTTTATATGTCATATTATTTATATCAAATCCAAAAACAGTAGCTATTTTTAACGAAGTTTTGGGCATTACAGGGTAGAGTAATATAGAAACTTTTGCTAACAAATTGGCAATCAAAGCAACCAAAGCCATAGCTTCTTCATCTTTTTCTTCTTTCATTTTTGTCCAGGGTTCATATATGGCGATAGATTGATTTGCAATACTTAAGACTTTCCATAAACCTTCCAAATATCTATTTAACTGCATTTCAAATATATTTTCTTGTAAAGAGTCAATAATTTCTTCGCACTCTTTTAATTCTTTTTTATGATATTTTAATACATCTTTTGAATTTACAGTAAATTTGAAATACTTTCCGCTCATTCCTAAAACTCTATTTACCAAGTTTCCCAAATCATTGCTAAGATCAGAATTTATCCTATCTACAAGTGCTTTTTGAGAAAAGTCTCCATCTTGACCAAAAGGAACTTCCCTGAGCATAAAATATCTGAAATTTTCAAGTCCGTAAGCATTGGCAACTTCTCTTGGATCTACAACATTACCTTTTGATTTACTCATCTTCTCACCATTTCTAGTCCACCATCCATGAGCTGCTATATGTTTTGGAAGAGGCAAATCCAAACTCATCAAAAAGGCAGGCCAGTAAATAGCATGAAATCTCAATATATCCTTTCCCACAACTTGCACAGTTGCCGGCCAAAACTTCATAAGTTCCCCGTCATCAGCATATCCAAGAGCGGTGATATAATTGAGTAGAGCATCCAGCCATACATACATTACATGTTTTGGATCATTTATACTTTTAGGAAGCTTAACCCCCCAGTCAAAACTTGTTCTCGTAACAGAAAGATCTCTCAAGCCTTGTTTTACAAAGCTAATAACTTCATTTTTCTTACCTTTTGGAAGAACACAGTTTTCTTTTTCTTCATACCATTTTAAAAGCTTATCTTCGTATTTTGAAAGTTTAAAAAAATAACTCTCTTCTTTTACTATACTTGTAGTCTTACCACAATCGGGACAAAATTCATTTTCTATAAGTTGATTTTGCGTAAAAAATGATTCACAGCTTACACAATAGTGTCCTTCGTACATGTCCTTATAAATATCACCTTTTTCATACATAACCTCAAAAGCTTTTTGTACGCCTTTTTTGTGGCTTTCATCAGTCGTTCTTATAAATTTATCATAACTTATATCAAATTCATCCCATAGATTCTTAAAATATCCACTAATCTCATCAGCATATTGTTTTGCACTTTTTCCTCTTTTTTTTGCAGCTTCTTCTATCTTTTGTCCATGTTCATCGGTTCCGGTTAAAAAATATGTCTCAAGACCTATAAGTCTTGAATATCTTGCTATTGTATCGCATATTATAGTTGTATAGGCATGACCTATATGAGGTATATCATTTACATAATAAATTGGAGTTGTTATATAAGCTCTTTTGCATTTATTTTCCATTGTTTAATCGCCTTTTTTTAAAATTCAAATCCACCGCTTTGTCCTTTATTCATACTGTTGTAAACTGCTTTAACATACTCATTTCTTATAGCGCAGCCTATAATTTTATCGCATTTTAAGCAACTTTTTATATTATTTTTAATCTGACATTCTTTTAATGCCTTTTCTTTTTCCATAACTTCTATATCATAATCATTTAACTCTTTTTTATCTGCTGAGTACAAATTCAAAGCTCATCTTTATATGATTTTTTAACAAACTCTATCTCTTCATTGGAGCCAAAAAAACAAGGTGTTGTATCATGTATATGAGTGGGAATCAAATCCAAAAGTCTTTTTTTGCCATCTATCGCCTTGCCTCCGGCTTTTTCATATATAAAAGCAAATGGAAATACTTCAAACAACATTCTAAGTTTTCCTTTTGGTTTGTCAATAGTTCCGGGATACGAAAAAAGTCCGCCACCTTTTAAGAGTATTTGATGAAGATCAGGAACCATTCCTCCGGAATATCTTAGTCTGTATCCTCTGCTAAAAAGCGTATCAATCATTTTTTTGTGATATGCTCTCCAATACTGCTGAGTGCCTCCGGGAGCATTTAATTTACCTTTTTCATTTAGCATTATTCGATTTAAAAATTTAAATTTATTATTTGATCCAAGTTTATACATTTCTACAGTATCTCTGGCAATCACCATTTCAACTCTTGGTCCGTATATTACATATACAGCAGCCTTTAGATTTTCACCGCTTATCCCATCTTCATAAATTCCAAAAATCGAACCTACACTTAGATTGACATCAGCTAAACTTGAGCCATCAAGAGGATCATAAGCAATGGTATATTTTCCATCTGGATTGATAGTAAGAATATGCTCTTTTTCTTCACTTATAATTTCTTTTAAAGTATATACTTTGCTTAATTCTTCCTCAACAATGAGATCAGATTTAATATCAAGTTTTAACTGTACATCTCCTGTTGCATTTATGGTATCGCTATAAGAGACATCTTCTTCTATGAAAGCACTTTTTATCCTTATGGCGATTTTTTCTATCGCTTCTATAACTTCAATCATTATATTCTCCATTATTTAAAATCCACTCTATTATCAAATCAATATTATTTAAATCTAGTATATCTATATTTTTTGGTATTTTATAATGATTTAAATCTACAGAATCATCACAAGCTATAGCATTAATATATGGAAAATAATCCATATCAATACTGTTTCTAAAAATTCCTATTCTAGGCAGTTTTAAATATTTCAATCCTTCCACGATTAAAATATCATAATCCCCAAAAAGTTTTGATACATCTTCTATTGATTTATTTTCTTTAAAAAACATTGTTGTTCTATTTGGTGAAACAACCGCCACACTGGCTCCTGTATTTGAGAATTTCCAGCTATCTTTGCCTTCAACATCAAAATGAGCCTTGTCTCCTGGATCATTTTTAATGATGGCAACTTTATATTTTTTATTGAGTTTATTTGCAATCTTGACAATAGCAGTTGTTTTTCCACTGTTTGAGGGACCAGTAAAAGCGATAGAAATTTTTTTCAAAATTTATCCTTAAAATTTAGTTGGCTGTATTTTACAATAAAAGTTTTTATTATTTAATAAAACTGTTATAGATTTTTTCATATAATTAACCATAAATTACTTTTAGTGAAAACTAAAGTTACACAAAAAGAGTAGCATGACTAAAAAAACATTTTTACCAAGTATTATTTTTTCTATTTTATTTCTAACAGGATGTACGCACAAAATCCCCTTAAGTCAATTAAATAAAGAAAAAATGCATGAACTTAGCATAGTAAATACAAGAAAAGGGGAGATTGTCAGTTCACAAGAAACCAAAGCTATTATTGTGGCAACATATCTAAATCCAATCAATGTAGATTTTATAAATAATAAAGAAGATGTATTTTTAGTGGGAGTATATATAAGTAACGATACTGGTGCTAAAATAAAAAGTTCTGCCGACCCTTTTTATAAATTTTCTCTAAATGGAGATACTGATATAACTGATATCCAAAAATTAAATTTACATAGTAAATACTTAAAGTTAGTTCCTTTAATCAATAAATGGGCAGAGTATTATTTGGTAAAATTTCCCGCAAAAAAATCAAGGATTTTAACACTTACTTTTGAGAATAAAGATTATGGGAAGGCTGTATTAACTTTTGAAAAAGCGATTTGATATTGATATGTTCACCCAAAAGATTACTATAAATCAGATAATTTGCCATAACTTTCTTTCCATATCTTCTACTTTGGGCGTATGGAATAAGCTCCATGCTTAAATATGGCTCAAACTTTCCTTTTTGAAAAAATCCATTTTTTAGCATTCTCTTTGTAAAGCCGATACCTCCATTATATGCATAAGCTATAAAAAGTGGTTGTTTTAACTTTCTTTGCAGGTACTTTATGTGTCTATATGAAAAATTGTATGCAATTTTAGGTTTGAACATATCATCAAGTTTAAAATCTTTTATTTTTTCCTGTTTTGCTATGGCTTTGGCTAAAAATGGCATAAATTGCATCATTCCTAATGCATAAGATGAGGATATCGAAGTAGGTATAAATCGGCTTTCCTGTCTTGCTATAGCAAGAATAAGTGCTTTTTTATCATCTGAATATGAATTTAAATATTTTTTATATGGTTGTATGAAATAATTATATCTTTTATAATTGACTCTTTCTAACGCAAATGCTTTAAATGGAAGTTCATCGCAACTTTTAAAACTTTTTGCTATTTTTGTCTTGTTGGAATCTTTATTGTTTAACTTATCAAGAATATTTAACCATTCAAAAGGATTTTCAATATTTATTTTAGGTTTTGTATTTACACAAGTTAAATTGTTTACTATATTTTTTGGCTGAACTCCAAGTTTATGCAGAGCATATAAAGAATAAATGTTTATATCGAAACTTTTTGAAAGAGTATACAAAAACTCTAAATTATTAGAAATTAGATATTTCCAAAAAAGTACCTTATCTTTATCAAATCTGAAATAATATTTTTTATTTGCAATATCCAAATATTGTAAAGCTTTTTTATTTTCATTAAATTTTAGTGAATTCATAGCAAGAAAAAAATTACTTTGAGCACTCAAATTTGAACCATTTATATCAAGTAATGATTTTTGCAGATTTTTTAGTTTTAAATTTGTAACAATTAGCTTAATGGTTTTATTAAATTTTTGATTTTTTGAATATAACAGTATTTTATTATGTTTTATTGTCTTATTTAGCCATTTTTGGCGATATTTCGAGCCTACATTATTGAAAATATTAAAAAAAATATCTTTTTTTGCTTTTAATAACATTTTAAAAGGTGTATTGCTTGATAAAATTTTTAAAGATTTATCTAGTTTTTTGTATTTGTCTTTTATTATATGTTCTATAATACCCAATTTTTCTTTCGATAGTTTTGTTCCATCATAAATACTAAAACCTATCTTAATACAATCAGCATCTTGTTTTAAAAACTCATTTGGTTTCAACATATAACACTTTAGAACCTTTTTATAAACTTTTTTATTTATTTTCCTCGCAAATCTTATAAAAAGTTTTTTATTCATACTTTTTACTTCGCTTATTAGAGAAAATGCATTGTTTGAGCTTATATTTTGATCCAAATATCTCCATATATAATAATCTTTATATATACTTTTTGGCTTTGATTGCAAAAACTTATAAGTTATCACTTTTGAAAAGGATAGATTGGAAATAACCAATAGACAAATAGCTATTTTTATAAAAAAAAATTGTCTATTGTTTTGTTCTGGCATCTATAAAGTTCTAAGTATGTTTGAAAGAAGTAATTCCACAAATTGAAGAGCTAATATAAGAATTACAGGAGAGAGATCAATCCCACCAATTACAGTTGGTATATATCTTCTTATGTAAACATAAACCGGCTCAGTTAGTCTGTTTAAGGTCTGCACTATTGGATTGTAAGGATCAGGTCTTACCCAGGTTATCAAAGCAGCTATGATAACAACCCACACATACAGGCTTATCACCATACTTAACATTTGTATTATGGTTATAAGTACAACCATTCTAACTCCTTATTATTTCAAGTAAATTTATTCTTTGTATATAAATTTTACTTGTTGTATCTGTAATATAAATCGTATTTTATCTTAAATATTCTTAAGAATAGCTCTAAAATATAGATATAACAATATACATAAAAATTTAAGTAAAAAGTGATTATAATACAAGCAATATTTAAAAGGTTTTATATGATGAATATAAAGGAAATACCATTTTTCTCCAAGTTTAATGATATTGAAATAGCCAAACTTGATATTTCATCAAGTATTAACTATTTTGATAAAACAGAAATTATATATTATGAAGGTGAGGAGCCAAAATACTTATATGTGCTTCTTGAAGGTAGTACCAATATATATAAAACAAATTCCAAGGGAAAGCAGCTTTATATACATACAATAAATGCTATTGATTTTCTTGGAGAAGTTGCAATTTTTAAAAAAATTCCTTATCCGGCAACTGCAGAATGTGAAAGAAAATGTAAAGTTTTAAAAATTGATTATTTTAATTTGGATGATGATTTTTGTAAAAAACTATTTTTTTGTCAGAAATTATTAGAATCTTTATATAAGCGTATACTGATTTTAATGAATGTGATTGATGATGGGTTTTTAACATCCAAAGAGAGGGTTATAAAATTTATTTTAGAAAATGTAAATGATTTTTACAATGCCAAATATACAGATATTGCAAAAAAACTAAATATGACGCCTGAAACTCTTTCAAGAGTATTAAATAAACTTAAAGAGGCTGGCTATATAAGTATTGAGGAAAATCATAAAATTAAAATTATCTCAAAAGAAAATTTGATTAAACTAAGTGAGTAATTTATGTATTTAAAAGATATAGCACTATTTAGTAACTTAAATAAAGAAAATCTTGAGGCGATAGATAAAATATCAACATTAGTTGAATTAAAAAGTGGAGATATTTTATTTTATGAAGGAGAAATGCCATACTTTTTACATGTCTTGATAAACGGAGTTATTAAGTTATACAAAACAGACTCAAAAGGAAGACAAAAATATATACATCAATTTACTCCTATATCTCTTATAGGTGAGTTAGCAAATTTTGAAAATGTAACTTTTCCGGCTACGGCCGAAGCAGTAACAAAAGTAGAAGTTTTAAAAATAGATTATAAAAGGTTACATGTTAATTTTTTTACAAACCCAAATATATCTTTCAGCATTATAAAATCATTATCGCAAAAAATAAAAATTTTATCAAATTTTATTCATCAGGAAATGATATTATCAACCGAAGCTAAAGTGGTAAAGCTTATTGTTGAGCATAGTGAAATATTTGAAAAATTAAAAAATACAGATATAGCTGCAATAACTAATATTACTCCAGAAACATTATCAAGAATTTTGACAAAGCTTAAAAAATTAAATTATATTAAGTTTAATGATAAACATGAGTTAGAAATTTTAGATAAAGAATCTTTAACTAAAATGTTTACTTAATAATTAACCTTGCACATATACTTAAGGTCGGTTAAAAATATTCTAAAAACAAACCACCGATTAAAGATAACAATATAGTTAAAATAACTGTAAAAAGATTAAAATAGAAACTACTTAATGTATTATTTTTATCGAAAAATTCAACTATTTTTATAGCTGGATAAATTGAAAAGAAAAGCAATACTATCGAAAAAACTAACAATAAAACTATCTCATTCACTCTAAAATCTCCTTTTTAAAGACATCAAAATCATATTTTTTTGGATAAATAAGCAGATATAATCTTTTTTTTGATTATACAATAATACTATTAAATATTTGAATATATTATTAACTTACTGTCTTTTTTAATAATAATCTATAAAAATTGATTTAAATCAATGTTTTTATTTTATTTATATAATACAATACAAAATATAATTTGAATATTAAAAATTAAACTTAAGGATAATTAAGATGTCAGGACCATTATATGTGCGACCAATTATTGCAGTAAATGATTTCCTTCCCATCTTTTTATCAGCAGCATCTATTTTAATATTTGGATTGTTGTATGCAAGTATAGTCACGCTTGTTAAAATGCAAAAACTAAAAAAAATATATATGTTTTTAGCATACTTTTTTTGGATTTTGCAAGTTTACTGCACATATTTTCTTACGGAAAAAATCCATAGTCAGCCTTTTACAGTTAAAGCGATGATTATAGCGATGGTTGCTTATCTTATAGTACCATATATATATTTCTATTTGATAACTAAATCCGAAGAAAGATATGAAAAATAAAAAAGGAGGACAAATGTCTAAGAAAAAAGTTTCCGTTTGGTCGGATAATCGTTTTTGGCAAAGATCTGCTGCTTGGGTAACAGGATTTGCATCACTTTTGTTGATATGGTTAACATTTAACACAATGGGTCAGATAACAATGGGAACCCAAAAAGATATAAATAATCATATTGATAAAAGAGTCCCCTCAGCAACTGTAATTAACTATGAGATTCAGTATAAAATGAATCCCAGAAGAGGACATGAAGTACCTGTTATAGGTGGCGGTGACGGGAAAGGTAACTCTTTGTTTAAAGTAAAAGAGAAGTTTTTTGGAAGAGATAATTATACTCAAAAAGAAGCTGATGCACTTTTACATTTAGGTAAACTCACCGAACAGGCTAAAAACTGTATGGATTGTCATACACTTCTTGGTAACGGTGGATACTATGCACCTGATCTTACAAAAGCTTGGCTTGATCCTGCTTGGGGAAAAAACGGACCGATGCAGGCGATGACCGGTAAAAGCACAAAAGCAGAGGCAATGGCAGAGTTTCTACAGCACCCTGGCAAATATCCAACGCATGCAAGAATGATGCCAAATCTTCATATAACAGCTAAAGAGGCCAAAGGACTTGTAGCATTTTTGAAGCAAATGTCCTCTATTGATACAAATGGCTTCCCGCGAGGCTTTGGAAAGATTAAAGAAGGAGTAGTTTATGCAAGGTCGAAATAGTTATAAATATGAATCACAAAAATTAGCGAGTTGGTATTTTACGGTTGCTGTCATTCTTTTTGGTGCACAACTTCTCTTAGGCTTAGTTGCAGCTATTCAATTTATTTATCCATCTTTTTTATATGATATATTAGATTTTTCAATTGCAAGAATTATACATATAAATGCATTAGTAGTCTGGATGTTATATGCAATGATTGGTGCGGTATATTATCTTTTACCGGAAGAAACGGGCATAGAGACAGTGGGTATTGGTATGGCAAAACTGTTGTTTTGGATATTGACTCTTGCAGTTGCTGTGGTTGTTCTTGTATTTATCTTTGTTCAAATTGGACCTGGAAAAACAAGTACGATCTGGTTTATTACTGAGGGAAGGGAATATCTTGAAGCACCAAGATGGGCTGATATCGGTATAGTTGTTGTAGTTCTTGGCTTTTTAGCAAATACTTTTTTGACATCTATAAAAGGTAGAAGAACCGGTATTATGACTGTAATTTTGGCAGATATGATAGCACTCGCAGGCTTATATTTAGCAGGTATGTTTTTTACTGATAATATCACAATGGATCAATACTGGTGGTGGTGGGTTATACACCTTTGGGTTGAAGCCACTTGGGAGGTTTATGTCGGTGCATTAGCCGCTTATGGTCTTATAAAAATAGTAAATGCAAATAGACAAGTTGTTGAAATGTGGCTTTGGATAGAAGTTGCAATGCTGTTTGGTTCAGGTATATTAGGTTTGGGTCATCACTATTTCTGGATAGGAACTCCAGAGTATTGGTGGGAAATTGGTGCTTTATTTAGTGCATTGGAGCCAGTACCTTTGATAGGAATGTTTGTTCATGTATTGTATGACTGGGGTAAAGAAAAAGGTATGGCAATGAATGAGGGAAAAGATACAACTTCCAATAATACTCCTGCACTTATGTGGCTTGTTTCAAATGGTTTTGGTAACTTTTTGGGAGCTGGTGTCTGGGGATTTTTCCACACACTTCCGCAAGTAAATATCTATACTCACGGAACTCAGTTCACAGCTGCACACGGTCATCTTGCTTTCTTTGGAGCTTATGCAACTATATTAATCGCAATGTTTTATATAGGAGTTCAAGGTAAGCACGGTATCAAAAAACTTAGATCTACATTTGCCTCAAATATGGCAATATTTCTTTTAACATTTGGAATGCTTGGAATGACTGTAGCATTAACTATCGCTGGATATGAGCAGGTGCTTATCGCAAGAGCCCAACTTGGTGCTACTTGGAATGCATTCTTTTTAGCTCAAAATCAGCAATGGTTTGCACAAGCTATGGATTGGAGATTTTTTATGGGTATTGTAATGACAGTCGGATTTGTTTATCTTGTTAAGGATTTATTGACAATTGCTAAAAATCCTAAAAATGTTTACTAAAAGGAGATTATATGTATCATGCAATGTTTGAACCATTTACAGATGTAAATTGGAGTTTTTTTGGTTGGCTTAATGAAGGTCCTTTGACTTTAAGCCTTTTTTTACATACTATTATCGTTCTTCCAATGTTTTGGATTTATTTCCAAGAAAAAAAGAGATTGGAAAACGAAAATCAGTAAATAATATTGGGTAGGGAATATAAAATTTAAGGAGGAAACATGAAGTTAATAAAGACGATTAGCATTGCTATAAGTTCGGTAGCAATAGTTGGGTTTATGCAGGCTAACGCATCGGGCATGGATTATGCTAAAGTATATAAACAGCAGTGTCAGGGTTGTCACGGTGCAATGCATCAAGGGGGAGTTGGAGCAAATCTTAAACCAAAGGCATTAAAAAGAGCAAATGCTCAAATGTTAGCTGAGACAATACTCTATGGTAGAGCTGGAACTGCAATGCCAGCGTGGAAAAGTATATTTACAAAAAACGATGCTGCAGGTATGGTTAGTTGGCTTATAGATTGGAAAAATACAGTTAAACTTAAACTGTCTCTTAAAGATGTCAAAAAAACTTGGAAGAAATTGGCAAATAGGGTAGAATTATATAAGAAATATCCAAAACCAGTTGATGTAAAAAGTGTAAAAGATATCACAATAGCAGTAGAAAGAGATGCATCTTTAATAGATTTTATCGATGGAACAACTGGAAAAATTTTGAGCAGGCATAAAGCAGGATATGCTATTCACATTGCTGAAACAAATAAAAGAATTCCAAGATATGCTTATTGTATAAGTAGATCAGGAATACTCACAATGTTTGATTTAAATGCTCCAGGTCAGCCGGCACTTGCTAGTGTTCATGTTGGAGAAAGTAGTCGTGGTATAGCAGCTAGCCCAGATGGAAGATATGTGATGGTAGGAAATTATAATCCTGGTGGTGCAATTTTACTTGATGCTATGACACTAGAGCCTTTAAAAGTGTATCCTACTTCGAGTGTAATAAATACTCAAGGGGATATTGGGCCAAGTAGAGTTGCTTATATAGCTCAAACACCATATAGACCATATTTTACTTTTGCATTAAAAGATGGTGGACATGTTTATGTTGTTGATTATTCAAAACCTGGTTTTCCTATCATAGCTGATATCCCTAATATAGGTAAAATATTACATGATGCTTTTGAAAACGAAGGAGTTGATGAAGGTAGATTTGTTTATGTTGCGTCTCAAGGAAGCAATTTAATGGGTGTAATAGATCTTAAAACATTAAAACTTGCTGCTAAGATTTATACAGGTCCTGGTACTAAACCACACCCTGGTCCTGGAGCTTCTTGGTATAATAACAAATATGGTCAGCTTGAAGCTACAAATAGCATGAATACAGGTGATGTTGTAATATGGAATAAAGACAATGAAGTTGTAAAAAATGTTATAACTGCAGGAGGTGGTTTATTTGTAAATACAGGCGAAAATACTCCATACATTTGGTCTGATTGTGTTCTTGGCGGTCCGCATAATTACAATAAATTATATCTTATAAACAAGCAAACTTTAAAAGTTGATAGAATTATTGAAGTAGGCAAGAAAAAAGGTCATTTAGTAGATGCACATACGGGTAAGATTCTTCAAACTTGGGATGCAACTCAGTATAAAACTGTTAAACATAAGGAGATTAAATCTAAAATTTCTAATGAATATATAGTACCTTATACTGCCAAGCATGGTGTAAGAGTTGCTAAACCTGTTCAACCAAGACTTCTTCATGCTGAACCTGCAAACTTTGGTAAATGGATGACTATAAGTGAATGGACAACAGGTCGTATAGGTATTTACAATGCAAAAACTGGTAAATTTATAAAGTATATTTACAATCTTACAACACCAACTTTTACATATTCAATTTCTCATAGAGAAAAAGTTCCTGGTGCTTAGGATATATTACCTGCCATTTTTGGCAGGTAATATCTTTTCTTACTTGGTAAGCAGATGAGAATAATTTTTTTTGTTTCTCTAATCTTTTCATTGGGATATTCAGTATATCTTTCAAATAAATCTTGTAAAGAGTGTCATAAAAAAATTTATATGGAGTATCAATACTCTTACCACTCAAAGGGTTATTTCAATGATATACTACACCGAAAAATTGCAGATAAAATAAGTACAAAAAAATATGACTGTGCTATTTGCCATATGCCCGCAGCAAATAACATAAGAGATATTATAGATGGGGTAGATAGACCAAATAGTGCAAATGTAACTAACAGTGATGCTGTATCTTGTTTTTTTTGTCATGAAATAGCTTATGTTAAAAAATCACATAGATTTAATATAAATATTTTAACAAAACAAGCCAGCGGTTACAAACCAAGCCTATATGGTAATTTGAAAAACCCCGCCAATAATGCAAAACACTTCTCCTTAGATAATCCTTTGTATGAAAATAATGTTTGCAAAGGATGTCATTCACATAAGAGAAATGAAAACAACTTACTTATTTTTCGGGCTATGAAAGATAGCCAAACTTCAAAAGAGTGTATAAAATGCCATATGCCTTATATTCAAGGTGGCAATGAGGACATAAATGAAAAGGCAAGAAAAGTACATAGAAGTCACTATTTTAATGGTATTTATAGTGATGAAATGAGAAAAAAAAGTGTTAATTTAAAACTTGCTTTTAAGAAAAAGTATCATATAATTATAACTTTAAAAAATAAGATGGGTCATCCTCTTATAATACAATCAGCAAGAGAAATGTTTTTGAGAGTATTAATAAAAAGAGGAAATAAAATTGTTTGGAGTAATAAAAAAGATAAAAATTCATATTTCAAATATGATTATCTAAAAGGAAAAAATGATATTGTTATCCCTTATACCGCAACTTCATATAAGTGGTATAATAATTTAGGAGCGAGAAAAAGTAAAATTTATAATTATTATATAAAAAATTTGAAAAAGGGTGATAAGGTAGATGTATCTTTTTATATTATTATTGCCAGAAAAAAGTGTTTAAATGATATAGGATTAGCTAATAATGGTCTATACAGACCACTTTTAGCTAAAAAGATAGTAAAAATTGTACAGTAAAGGTATAACAATGAGAAAAACAATAATATTTTTAATATTTTTTTCAGTGTATTTGATGGCAAGTGACAATATGGCTATGAAAGTTTTTCAAGGATACTGCTGGGGATGTCATCATCAAACAGCACAAGCCTTTGGACCTTCTTTTAGAAGTATTGCAAACAAAAGAACAAAAGGTGAGATAATCGCTCAGATAAGGGACCCTAAGGATACTTATAAAATGTTGGGGTATAAGATAAATTCAATGCCTGCATTTAATGATTTAAATAATACACAATTAAATGCAATCGTTACATATATATTAAGTTTTAAGGATAAAAAATGAAGAAGGCAGTAATAGTTTTATTGATTTTAATAGTTTCAGTTTTAAATGCAAGAGATAAAATATTTGTAGTAGAGAGAGAAAATTCAACTCTTGCTGTAATTGATCATCATCTTTTAGTAGATGAGATAAAACATATGCATAATTTCAATCATGCCGTTGTTAAATTTAAGGGAAAAGATGGTTATGTTATAACAAGAGATGGATATATAATCAAATTTAATCCCATTAAAGATGTGATAGAAAAAGAGTACAGAACAAGTCCGAGTGCAATTGGATTTATAATAGGCAAAAACTTTGTTGCTGTTGCAAATTATGGTAGCAAAACTGTGGAAGTGGTAAGTAGAAATTTAGTACCGATTCAAAGCATAAAAACAAATAGTAGAAATGTAGGTATCAAATTATATAAAAATTATCTTGTTTTCGAATGCATGGATACGGATGAAATATGGGTTATGAAAAATATACAACCAAAAGCTAAAAAACCTCATTTTGTAATCTATAAAAAATTTAAAAATGTAGGAAAAGTCCCTTTTGATGCTCTAATAGATAAAAATCTTTATGTATCAGGATTTTTTAATTCACCTTTTATAGGTGTATTAAACTTAAATACTATGAAATATAAAACCATACCATTAAATTTGGGAAAAAGAGATAGGGTGCTGAAAGTACCTCATTTTGGGTTTTGGAGCGTTTCAAAAGGATACTTTTTTATTCCTGCCGTGGGTGCTAGAAAAGTTTTTGTATTTACCCATAAGTTTAAGCTTGTAAAAGCTATAAATGTTATAGGCAATCCAGTTTTTACCTCTTTAAGTCCAAATAAAAAATATCTTGCAGTTACCTTTAGCGGTAAAGATTTTCCAAGAGTTCAGATAGTTGATACAAAAACTCTAAAAATTATAAAAAATTTTAAATTTAAGGGTATGGTTTTACATGTAAGATGGTCAACTAATGGTAAATATTTGTATGTTTCAGTTAATGGTGCCAATGAAGTACTGGGTATAAATACACATGGTTGGTGGAAAAACTTCTCATGGCCTGTGCCTAGATCATCAGGAATTTTTATATATAAAACTGGAAATTGATTATGTTAAGAATATCTAATCTTATTGATTCTGTCATTAATGATAAAAAAGAGAGATTACTTGATGGCAATATAATAATATGGAATTTTACAAATCGCTGTAATCTTTCATGCCATCATTGCTACTCTTATGCAGATCCAAGCTCAAAAGATTTTTTAACTACTGAATTTATTCTTGATTCTATTAAAGATTTAAAAAAAGCAAATGTAAAATTTGTTATTTTCAGTGGCGGTGAACCGCTTATAAGAAAAGATATCTTTGAAATTGCTGATGCTATGAGAAAAGAGGGAATAATTACATATCTTTCTACAAATGGTCTTTATGTAAATGAAAAAAATGTTAAAGATATTATAGATAAATTTAATTATATAGGAATAAGCATAGATGGAATTGAGAAAGTCCATGATAAGTTCAGAGGTTTGGACGGAGCTTACAAAAAAAGTATAGCTGCTATAAAATTGATACAACAAAATGGAGGTAATGCAGGCATTAGGTTTACTATGACAAAAGAGACTGAAGATAGTTTTTATGATATATTTAAACTTGCAGAAGATATTGGTGTTGACAAGCTATATCTTTCTCACCTTGTTTATTCTGGAAGAGGACTTGAAAATTTAAAAATTGACATAAGCAAAGAAAAAAGATTAGAATTTGTAAATTTTATAATAGATAAGGCTATGCAGTATCAGCGTGATAATGTCAATATAGATATAGTCACAGGCAATATGGAAATGGATGCGATAATACTGCTTGAGAAATTCTCAAAAATTTACCCGGAATTAGAAAATAAAATGATCAAAAAACTCAGAGACTGGGGTGGCAATAGTGCCGGAAAAAGACTGGGTAATATTGATTTTATTGGTCTTGTCAAACCAGATCCTTTTTTTCCTTTTACAATAGGAGATATGAATGAAGAGAGTTTTGATAAGATTTGGCTCAATAAAGATAATGATATACTAAGAAGACTTAGAAAAAATCCAAGAAGCATTAGTGGGAAATGTACAAATTGTAATGTTATAGATATATGTAATGGTGGCAGTAGGAGTAGAGCTTATGCATTACATAATGATTTGTGGGCAGAGGATCCGTCTTGTTATCTAAATGATTTTCAAAGAGGGATTAAATAATGGGTATGGCATATTTGACTGGATCGGGACCAGGTGATCTAGAACTTTTAACACTCAAAGCAAATAAAATAGTGCAAGAAGCCGATGTTATTATATATGATAGGCTCGCAAATCCTGATATATTAAAAAAAGCAAAAAGTGGATGTAAATTTATTTATGTTGGTAAAGAAGATGGAAAGCACACGATACCTCAGGAGGAAATTAATAAAATAATATATAAAAATACTATTGAAAATGATATTGTAGTAAGGTTAAAAGGCGGCGATCCTTTCGTTTTTGGAAGAGGAGGCGAAGAGGGGAAATATTTACATGACAGAGGTATTGACTTTGAAGTGATACCTGGAGTTACTTCGGCTATAAGTGTACCTGCATACGCAGGTATACCGGTGACTCACAGAGGAGTGGCAGTTTCATTTAAAGTTATAACCGGACACGAAGCACCAGGAAAAGAGCATTCACAAATTGATTGGGATTCGCTAAAAGGTGATGGCACAATCATATTCCTAATGGGTTTACATAATTTGTCCAAAATAAGCAGAAAATTAATACAAATAGGAAAACCGAAAGATTTTCCCATTGCAGTTATAAGTAAAGGTACGACCAAAGAGCAAAAAGTTGTGGTATCTACATTGGAAAATATAGTCAAAGAATCAAAAGATTTAAAAACACCTGCACTCATAATAGTGGGGAATGTTGTTAAATTGAGAAAAGATTTAGATTGGTTCAAATCCCAAAAAAAGAGTGAACAAAATTAATTTGTTTTCTATTTTTTAAATTCAATGTTTTAATGGTCTGATTTTTATCATTATTTATAGACAAAACAGATCCTGTCAACTTAAGATGTTTTTTGCCCCACTGTCTTTCAAGTTGATCAAGCCTTTTAAAAACTATTTCATTACTTGGTTTTTCTTTAGTCTTAGTTTTCTCGTTAATTATAGTCAGACCTCCTAATCTTTTTTCGAGCCTATAAGGAATATAGGCAGATAAAGCATTCATAACCACTTTATTTTTTGTTTTTGGCATAGCATTTTTAAATGCTATAAAACTTAAAAACATAAATACAAATATTAAACCTATAAACATCTTTCTACTCATTGTTTTTTCCTTTTTTTGTCAAAAAAAAGTCTTGCTTTTTCATCTAAATATTTCATCCTTAAAGCTCCTTTTGGAAGTTTTTTCCTATAATTTTTCATATTGACTAAAAAGTTATCAATACCATTAGGCAAAATTTGTTCTATATACTTTCTTAAGTACTTGGCAACAGCTGGTGAAGAACCGGAGGTGGAAACAGATATAGTCAAATCACCTTTTTTTATGTACGAGGGAAAGATAAAATCACAATAATCGACTGAGTCAACAGCATTACATAAAATATGTTTTTTTGAAGCTTCTGTAAAAATATCTTTTTGTATTTTTACTTTATCTACTGCAATTATAACAATATCATAGCCATTTATATTATTTTTTTCATATTTTTTTTCAATAGTGGATAAATTATTTCTAAAAGCGATTGTTTTGATTTCGTCACTGATTTTTATTGCTATTATTGATATATTTTTAGTAAAATCAAGTAAGTGTACAAGCTTATCTTTTGCAATTTTTCCACCTCCTACAATGAGAACTTTTTTATTATCAATTTTAATATATGCAGGAAAATAATTCATTTACAACTCTTTTTTAATTTGATATATTATAACATATTTTTATTTATTAAACTTTGATATTAATCAATGATTTAATTTTGATATTTATATATAATTAATACAAAAGATATGATTATTGGCTAAAAAAGGAGTTTTATGGATGAAGAGTATTATTGTTCCGATATTTATAGTATTAATTATCCTGATAACAATAATCTTTATGCCTGTTTTTTTGCCAAAAAGAGGTCTAAAAAAATTTACAGATAATCAATTAAGGCAAACAGCACTCTCAAGAAATATGTTACCTGTGCCAAAAACTTATAATAAATTATTAAAATTGGTAAATACGAAAGATAATCCAATGACAAAAGACAAGATATTACTTGGAAAAAAACTTTTTAATGATACGATATTATCAAAAGATAACACTATCAGCTGTGCATCTTGTCACATATTAAAAAATGGAGGTGCTGACAACCTTCCAACTGCAATAGGATACAAAGGAAGAGCTAACCCTTTTCATTTAAATACACCAACAGTTTTAAATGCTGCATTGGCAAAAGAATTAAATTGGGATGGAAGTGCAAAAACTGTAGAAATTCAAGCAGATGGTCCATTGCAGGCACATTTTGAAATGAATTCAATACCTAAAACAATAGTACAAAAACTAAAAAGCAATCCATACTACTCAAAAGAATTTAAAAAGATTTTTACAGGAGGGGTTAGTTTTGAAAATGTAAAAAAGGCAATAGGGGCTTACGAAAGAACTCTTCTAACTAGAGGGTCTTATGATAGATTTTTAGAAGGAGACAATAATGCAATAAGTAAAAAAGCAAAAAAAGGATTTGCCCTTTTTATAAATTTGGGTTGCAAAGGTTGTCATACAGGGATGAGTGTAGGTGGTCAGAGTTTACAAAGATTTCCTTTAAGACAGTGTGCCACCATATATGAGACTGATTGTATGTCAGGCAATAGAGTATTTCCATTTAAAAATATTGGTGGTTTTTTGGGTAAAGACAATATGCAACTTTTTCGTGTTCCAATACTAAGAAATATTGCAAGAACCGCACCTTACTTCCATAATGGTATAGTAAAAAAATTAAGTAAAGCAGTAAAAATAATGGCTATTCATCAAATAGGCGTAAATCTTTCCAAAATTCAAATTAGTGAGATAGTGGCATTTTTAAAAACATTAAATGGTAAAATAGTTGATTATAATATAACTTCAAAGGAATAAAATGAGAAATCAAGTGCTATATGAATTGCAAAAAAATTTTCCACTTGTTCAAAGACCATTTGAACAAATCGCAAAAAAACTAAATATGGATGAAGATGAAGTGATAAAAATTGTACAAGAAGAGAAAGAAAATAAGACCATAAGACAAACATCTGCTATTTTTGATACAAGAAGATTGGGATACAGTTCATCATTGGTGGCTTTTAAAGTTGATAACAGTGAGATTGAAGATACAGTTAAAATATTAAATTCTCACCCTGGAATATCACATAATTATGAAAGAAATCATGACTTTAATATCTGGTTTACCCTTGCTGTCTCCCCCGAAAGCTCTTTTGGTTTGGAAGGAACTATAAAATTGCTGGCAAGGTTATGTAATGCAGTAGAATATATAACACTACCTACATTAAAACTTTTTAAAATTTCAGTCAAACTTGATACGACAGGTAAAGCTGCAAAAAAAGAAAAAATTGAAAAGAAAAAATTTATAGAATTAGAGTTAAATGAACTTCATAAAAAAGTTATTAAATATTCACAAGAAGATATAAAGATAGAAAAAGAGCCTTTTAAGGATATGATTGATAAAATTGGTATAAATTATGAAACTTTTTTTAAAACTTTAGATGAACTTAAAAAATGTGGTGCAATGAGAAGATTTGCTACAATCTTAAATCATAGGAAAGCAGGTTTTAGTGCAAATGCCATGGTTGTTTGGGATATAGATGAAGAAAAAGCTGAAAAAATGGGTGAAAAAATGGCAACTTTCAGTGCCGTTAGCCACTGTTATTTAAGACCAAAATATAAAAATTGGCCTTACAATATATTTTCTATGGTACATGGTAAAACAAAAAAAGAGACAAATTTAATAGTAAAAGATATAGAAAATGAAGTAAAATACAATTCTAATCAATATCTTTATTCTTCAAGAGAATTTAAAAAAGTAAGAGTAAAATACTATACCGATGATACAATAAAATGGGAAGATAAGTATAAATAACTAACCTTACGCACTTTTTTCTCGAAAAGTCCTACTTTTCGTAGCTTTAGGGGGTTGTAGGGACTTTGAGTTTCTGCCACTATAACGAGCTTTGTTTATTATAGTGAGTAAGGTCAGTTGTAATTTTAAAATTTAAAGGAGATTTTTATATGAAGGAATTTTTTGAGTTAGAGATAGGGTATATAGTAATTGCACTATTTTTTCTTGCGGTAACTGCTATCGTTACAACAAGAAGTTTTATGCCAAAAGGAGCATTTAAAAAAGGTATGATTGCAGTTGGAATCATTGTTGTGGCATTCATTTTATTTCATTATTATTCTACAGTAAGTAGGATGGAAATGATTGCAAAAGAGTTTAATAGTGGCAAAACGATACTTTGTGAAAATAGAGAAATGTTAAATGGCCCTAATGCAATCATTATTTTAAAAAAAGCTGGTTGGAGCTTAAAAAACGGTATATTTACAAATCCTGAGTTTCATAGAGATTTTTATAGTGCAAGGTGTGCAGTAGATTTAAAATGATTGATCTAAAAATAAAAAAGAATTTAAAAAAAATTGAAATTTTTAATTGTTTAAATGAAGATGAATTTGATTTATTGGCATCTATTTCCAAATTAAAAATATATAGTTCACAAAATACTATTTTTTATGAGAAAGAAAAGCTTGACTTTATATATTTTTTGATAAATGGTGAGGTTAAGTTATATAAAATTGATAGATTTAACAGTGAGGTATTTTTAAATAAATTAGAAAAAAATTCTTTTATATATACTGTATCAAATATGTGCGGAGACAGTGAATATGGAGCCTTTTATAGTGTGGAGGCATTAAGTGATTGTGAAGTATTACTGATAGATGTAAAAAAATTTAAGTCTCTTTTTTTAACAAAATATGAAATTCTAATGAGAATTTTAGAAGAATCATATAAATCTATATTGCAATTACAATATATTTTAAATAGAGACATAGTATTTGATGCAATGGCAAAAGTTGCATATATGCTCTCAAACAACTTGGATTCATTCAATAAAATGAAAAAGCATGAAATTGCATATTATCTGCATATTCAGCCGGAAACACTCTCTAGAATCTTAAAAAAATTAAGCAGAAATGAGTTTATCAAATCAGAAAACGGTAAAATTATTATCTGTAATATTGATAAATTAAAAAAAATATACGAATAGGACTTATGTAAAATGTTGAATAAGATAAGCAGTAAAATAAATTTTATAGGCGGGGCATTATCGTTTGTTGTAATTATGAATGTGATACTGACAATATACTTAACTAGAAAACAAGAAGGCGATTCTTATATCGTAAATATAGCCGGACGCCAGAGAATGTTATCTCAAAAGATAACAAAAGAGATATTTTACACAAAAAGTACCGGGAGCTTTGATTTTGAAACCTTAAACAGTGATATGAAAATTTTTCAAAAGAATTTATATATATTGATTGACGGAAATAAAAAATTAAATGTTTATAAGCCCCCAAATAAAGAAATTCAAGATAAACTAAAACAGGTTTTAAATATATGGGTACCTTTTCAAGGTAAAATCAAAAAACTTGAACAATATACAAATGATATCAAAAAAAGTAAAGAAATCATGATGAATAAATTTAATGAAATTTTAAAGATTTCAGATAAGGTAGTAAAAGCTATGGTAGATTATAATTTACCGGGTAGTTATATTGATCTTTCCGGCAGACAAAGAATGCTATCTCAAAGAATGGGGCTTTATTTTATAAGATATCTTGATACTTCAAATCAAAATGATTTTTATATATACAATAAATCAATGAAACTTTATAATAATACAATAATTAAATTTGTAAATAATAATAAAATAAAAAGCAATAAAAATTTATATAAAATAGTTTCTTTAAATTATAAATATTGGAAAAATTTTCAAATTTATATAAGAAACTTAATGGAAAAAGAAAATAAAATACAAAATACAATCAAATATATTCATGAAAACAATATAAAGCTTTTAAAAAATATGAATGACGCGGTTTGGCTATACACAAGTTATAGTGAATCGAAAAATAATTTTATTAAGAATTTCTTGTATATTTCCGGCGTGTTGGCATTATTAATTATTTTATATACTTATATGATTGCAAAAAATTTAGAAAAACATGTCTTAAACTTTGTAAGTAGAGCAAAAGAATTATCAAATAAAGACCCAATCTCTGAAAATGGTGAGTTGACTATAGATTTTTGTGGTGAAGATGAATTAAAAGAAGTATCAACACATATTAATAAATTTGCCAATAAAGTAAAAAATGCTTATAATTATTCCAATGAAGCTTTAAAAAGAGCTGAATTAGCAGCAAAAGAATTACAAATAATCGCTGATGATATTGAAATGGCAATAGATGATTCTGGTGTAAAAGATAAGAAAAATTTTGGTAAAAATATAGATGCAACTGAAGATATAGCCATAGAATCTGCCGAAAGTTTACTTCATGTTTCTAATATGATTAAAAGGTTAAAAGAGAATCTTTCTGATATTTTAGACTCATATTCAAAATAATCATAAATTTATAATTTAATTTCTTGACTTAAGTCATAGATTTTTGAATTCTTATAATGATAAAATTGCTTCATATCATTTTATAAGGAGAGAATATGGCACTTTCAAGAAGAGATTTTCTTAAAAGTTCGGCCGCAGCAAGTGCTGCCGCAGCTATTGGGATGAGTATTCCAAGCGATGTAGAAGCTGCAGCAACTCAGGCTCAAAGTGGCTGGAGATGGGATAAAGCAGCTTGTCGTTTTTGTGGAACAGGTTGTGGTATTATGTTGGCTACAAAAGGGGAAGGGTTAAATAGAAAAATTGTTGCTGTAAAAGGTGATCCTGCTGCTCCAGTTAATAGGGGACTAAATTGCATCAAGGGTTACTTTAATGCCAAAATTATGTATGGTGCTGACAGATTAACCACACCACTACTTAGAGTAAATGAAAAAGGCGAATTTGACAAATATGGTGAATTTAAGCCTATTAGTTGGAAAAGAGCTTTCGATGAAATGGAAAAACATATCAGATATGCTCTTAAAAAGAATGGTCCAGAAGCCGTAGCAGTTTTTGCAAGTGGTCAATACACAATCACAGAGGGTTATGCAGCTCAAAAAGTTATGAAAGCCGGTTTTAGAAGCAATGCTTTTGATCCAAATGCAAGGCACTGCATGGCATCAGCTGTTGTCGGATTTTATCAAACATTTGGTATTGATGAGCCAAGTGGTTGCTATGATGATATTGAACTTACAGATACCATTATCGCATGGGGTTCAAATATGGCTGAAATGCACCCGATACTGTGGTCAAGATGTACAGATAGAAAATTAAGTGATCCAAATCATGTAAAAGTCGTAAGCATTCAAACTTATACAAACAGAACTTGTGATTTAGCTGATGATACTATCATCTTTAGACCCCAAACGGATATGTTGATGTGGAACTATATAGCAAGAGAAATAGTTTACAATCATCCTGAATCCATTGACTGGGATTTTGTAAAAAAACATATTATTTTTGCTGCTGGTCCTGTCAATTTAGGATATGGCATGAGAAGAAAAGGTGAGCCATCTCTGACTCCTGTTAGAGCAAACGGCAGTGCCGGAAGATACGATGCAAAAGAGATGCAAACTATCAACAAAGAAATGAGTAAAACAGTCGGACAAAGAGAAGGTCCAGCACTTGAGCCTTACGGATACAAAGCTGGTGATACCATGAAAAATACTCCTGGAACTTTAAAGCACTGGGAGATAAGTTTTGAAGAGTATAAAAAGTCACTTGCACCTTATACACTTGATTATGTTGCAACTGTTTCAAAAGGTGATCCTGATGAAGATATAAACAGTTTTAAAGCAAAACTTCAAAGATTAGCAAATCATTACATTGAAAAAGGGAGAAAAGTAGTAAGCTTTTGGACAATGGGCATGAATCAACATACTCGTGGAAGCTGGGTAAATACACTCTCATATAATGTTCACTTTTTATTAAACAAACAAGCAAAACCCGGCAATGGTGCTTATTCATTAACAGGCCAGCCAAGTGCTTGTGGAACTGCTAGAGAAGTTGGAACATTTACCCATAGACTTCCTGCGGATTTGATGGTAAAAGTTAAAAAACATAGAGTTATTGCTGAAAAAAGATGGCATATACCGGAAAATACTTTAAATCCAGTTGGAAATCAACATATTATGAAAATTCACAGAGACATAGAAGACAGATTTGTTAAATTTGCATGGGTTAATGTTTGCAATGCATATCAAGACAGTGCAAGTGCGAAACATTGGATAAAAGCGGCAAGAGAAGTAAAAGATTTATTTTTGGTTACAAGTGATGGATATCCTGGAATTTCTGCTATGGTTTCAGATATGGTATTGCCAAGTGCAATGATATATGAAAAATGGGGAGCTTATGGAAATGCCGAGAGACGAAGCCAATGGTGGAGACAGCAGGTTCTTCCTGTGGGAAATGCCATGAGCGATACCTGGCAATGGGTTGAGCTTTCAAAAAGATTTACAGTAGATGATTTATGGGGTCCATATACTCTAAGAAACGGTAAAAAACTACCTGATGTCAGAGGAGCTGCCAGAGCTATGGGATATAGAGGCGATACGACAATGTATGAAATCCTTTTTGCAAACGAAAGAGGAAAATCTTATAAAGCCGACAGAGTTAATGATCCAATCCAGCGAGGATATGATGATAGTGAAGTATTTGGAGATGAAAGAAATGTAGTCGGAAGTGACGGCAAAGTATTTAAAGGATACGGTTTCTTTATTCATAAATACCTTTGGGAAGAGTATGCTGACTTTGGAAGAGGTCATGGTCACGACTTGGCACCTTTTGATGTATATCAAAGAGTAAGAGGATTAAGATGGCCGGTAGTAAACGGTAAAGAGACTCTTTGGAGATTTAATGCCGATTATGACCCTTATGTTAAGCATTTTGCAGGACCAAATGTACAATTTGCATTTTATGGACCTATTGCAAAAGCACTTCCTCATGGTGATTTAAGAGGCGTGAGAGTTAAAAAGAAAACATCACTCAAAAATAAAGCCAAAATATTTGCCAGACCTTATATGGATCCTCCTGAAATGCCGGATAATGAGTATGATACATGGCTATGTACAGGTAGGTTATTGGAGCAATGGCACAGTGGGACTATGACTATGAGAGTACCAGAACTTTTCCGTGCAACTCCTGAAGCATTATGTTTTATGAATCCTAAAACTGCTGAGTCCAAAGGCTTAAAAAGAGGTGATTTGGCTTGGATTGAAAGCAGAAGAGGCAAAGTAAAAGCAAGAATTGAAACAAGAGGAAGGAATAGACCTCCAAGAGGTTTGGTATTTATCCCTTGGTTTGATGAAAAAGTTTTTATCAATAAAGTTTGTTTGGATGCAACTTGTCCTATGTCAAAACAAACAGATTATAAAAAATGTGCAGTAAAAATTTATAAAGTATAAAAAAAGGAAAAAATTTGAGCCAAAATCATCAAAAAGTAAAATCATACAAGCAACCACTAAGCAAAAGCAGAAGAGAGTTCCTCTCTATAACTAGAAGCTTAGGATTGGCTGTACTTGGCGGTCTTACTTGGAGTGCATATGTAGATGAAGCAAAAGCAAATAAACTTTTACTTCGTCCACCGGCGGCACTTAAAGAGAGTGATTTTTTAAAAACTTGTATAAAATGTGGTTTATGTGTGGAAGCTTGCCGAAACAGAGATGGAAATATCATCTATAATGAAAAAGGCAAAAGGATAGGAACAAAAGATCCAACCCTCAGGCTTGCAAAACCAGGAGACAACAAACCTCTTGGTACACCATTTTTTATAGCAAGAAAAAATCCTTGTTTTATGTGTGATGATATACCTTGTGTACCAGCATGTCCTAGTGGTGCACTCAATATAACAAGCGTAACAAACAAAAAGACAAATAAATTAGATATCAATATGGCAAAAATGGGTCTAGCTGTTATACAAAAAGAGAGCTGTATTGCTTATTGGGGTCTTCAGTGTGATGCTTGTTACAGAGCTTGCCCACTTATGGGAAAAGCTTTGACAATTGATATGCAAATGAACAAAAGAACAGGAAAACATGCATTTTTGCTTCCTGTTGTACATAGTGATTTTTGTACTGGTTGTGGACTTTGTGAGCATGCTTGTATTGTTGAAAAAGCTGCTATTTTTGTACTGCCTCGAGAGATTTCGATGGGGAAAGTTGGGACTCATTATGTAAAAGGTTGGAGTCCAAAAGATCAGCAAAGATTAAAAGAAGCCAAACCCATACATACAATAGATAAAAGAAGTGAAAGAAAAGCTATAGATAAGTTAAATGACTTAAACTTAAAAGGATTGTTAAATGATTAGCAATAATAAATTTTTAATAGCAAGAAGAATTGTTCAAATATCAATACTTCTACTTTTCTTCACAGGAAATTATTATGGATGGAAAATACTTACGGGCAATCTCAGTACTTCATTTCTCTTTGGCAAAATTCCTCTTAGTGATCCTTATGCTGTACTTCAAATGTTTGTAGCTGGAGCTGTAATTTCGTCAAATCTCCTCATAGGAGCAGCAATAATCTTGCTATTTTATGCTGTAATTGGCGGTAGAGCTTTTTGTTCTTGGGTATGCCCTGTTAATATTATAACTGATGCTGCAAATTGGACTAGAAGAAAATTTGGTTTTGATATGGTTTCAAAAAGACAACCCTCAACCAGAAATTTGAGATATTGGATTATTATAATCAGCTTGATTATCTCATTTTTTTTAGGTTTGGCGGCTTTTGAGTTTGTATCACCAATATCTATGGTTCATAGAGGTTTAGTTTTCGGGATGGGTTTTGGATGGGCTACTATCGCAGTATTGTATTTATTTGATTTATTTGTATTAAAAAATGGCTGGTGTGGGCATTTGTGTCCACTTGGTGGATTTTACTCAATAAT
>Ga0256829_1000187_pt1 | contig 76269 bp, 80 predicted proteins | sample 131447metaG_FD_185979 | JGI IMG/M metagenome (GOLD analysis project Ga0256829, IMG submission 185979) | Hydrothermal vent microbial communities from Lau Basin, Pacific Ocean - 131-447 | ecosystem: Environmental > Aquatic > Marine > Hydrothermal vents | place: Pacific Ocean: Lau Basin | collected...
CTAAACATCATCTTATTTGTAGAAATTTTTTCTAACTCTCTGTTTGTCCAGTAAAATTGCCCTGCATCTTGGTAGGCCTCTTCTAAGTCTTGACTTCTACTCATATAGTGTTGGGGAGTAAACATCTCACATCGTCCATCACTAGTTAGCTTAAAAGTCCTCTGAATAGGAAAAGGCATTGTTGTTGCACTAAAAGCATTTATGGCATTACTTTTTTGTAATGCTTCATATGCTTGTATCAGATATTTTTTTTGCAAAAGTGGAGCAGTCGCATAGAGAGTACAAATATATTTATAGCTCTCTCCTTGTGCTTCCAAATATTTTATAGCATGGTTTGTAACATCTGTCGTACCCGTAAAGTCATCACTTAGTTTTGCAGGTCTAAGAAATGGTACTTCGGCACCATATTCTTTTGCAATATTTGCTATTTCTTTATCATCAGTACTCACTATTATTTTGTCAAATAGTTTAGATTTTAATGCTACCTCTATGCTATAAGCAATGAGCGGTTGACCGTGAAAAATTTTAATATTTTTTCTTGGTATGCGTTTACTGCCACCTCGTGCGGGGATAATACAAACTGCATTTTTCATCTAAAAACTACACCCGCGATGTGAGTACTTATGGATGACATCTAAAACTGTATCTGCGACATACTCTGCATCTTGCATACTCATGGTTTGATTACATGGTATAGATATTTCAGAGTTGTAAAAGTCATTTGCCACGGGGAGAGAAACCAATCCAAACTGTTTTTCATAAAAGCTATTTTTATAAATAGGCTTGTAATGCACTTGCACCCCTAAACCTCTCTCTTGAAGTTCTTTAAAAATATCCTCCTTGAGACAATGAAGTTCGGGGTTTAATATGATTGGGTAGAGGTGTCTTGAACTTATAGTGCTTTTTTCTAATTTTTGTGTTAAAAAAAGCTTTTCTTCTTGAAACCTTGTGTCAAAATAGTTTGAAATTTCATTGCGTTTAGCGATAAATTTATCAAGTTTGTTGAGTTGTGAACTGCCAAGTGCCGCTGCGACTTCTGTCATGCGCAGATTATAGCCCATGCTTATCATATCGGAGTTCCATAACTCTTTTTTGAGTATACCATGAGAGCGAAAGAGTCGTAGTTTTTCGGCATATGCTTTATTGTCCGTGAGTACTGCACCCCCTTCACTCGTTGTGATAGGTTTGATAGCATGAAAACTAAAGATAGACATAGCAGCAAAAGAGCCGATTTTTTTACCCTCTATGCTTGAACCGAGCGCATGTGAACTATCTTGAATGACAAGAAGATTATGCTTTTGTGCTATTGTTTTGATGGTTTCAATAGCAACTGGTTTGCCTGCAAAATCGACAGGGACAATCGCTTTAGTTTTTGGAGTAATGAGTGCTTCAATACGGTTCTCGTCAATATTACCATCGAGTTTAATATCGCACCAGATAGGTTTGGCTCCAAGTTGGACAAACATATTGGATGTTGCTACAAAAGAGATGGGTGTTGTGATGATTTCATCGCCTTCTTGTATGCCTGCAACACTATACATTGCTTGGAGAGCTGAGGTTCCTGAGTTGAAAACGACAGCATATACAGCTCCTGTATAGTCACATAAGTCTTTTTCAAATTGTGCAACACGCGGTCCTTGTGCAAGAAAATTACTTTTGAGTACTTCATTTACTATGGCTATATCATCATCTTCTATGAGTTGTGTCGAGTAACTTAACATCTACGACTCTTCTTTTTTTGCGGATTTTAGCTTTTGCAGTAATTCTTCATGAGAAAGCCAAATAGTGTTGTCTTTTGAATTATACTCAAATCCCTGTGCTACACTTGTCCCTTTTTCAGTTAAATTATTGGTGCTATAGTCAATAGGAGTAGAAAATGTAATACTTGGTTTAATGACAAAATGGTCATCAAATTCAAGTGTGAGATGTGAATCATCAAGGGGACACATAACTTCATGTAACTTTTCCCCTGGACGTATACCGATAATCTCTTGTGGTAAGTTAGGTGCTATTGCCTTTGCCATTTCAATCATTTTCATAGAAGGAATTTTAGGAATAAAAATCTCACCTCCCTGCATTCGAGTAAAGTTTTTCAAAACAAAGTCAACACCTTCTTGGAGTGTAATCCAAAACCGAGTCATATTTGGCTCAGTAATAGGAAGTGAAGTGGCTCCTTCAGCTATAAGGTTTTTAAAAAAAGGGATGACGGAACCACGAGAACCGAGAACATTTCCATAGCGTACGACGGAGAATTTTATGTTATGACTTCCTCTAAGATTGTTGGCTGCAACAAAAAGTTTATCTGAGACAAGCTTACTCGCTCCATAGAGGTTTGCAGGGGAGGCAGCCTTGTCTGTTGAGAGGGCAATGGTATAGGGAACATGATTGTTGATACAGGCATCGATGACATTTTGCGCTCCCATAACATTTGTTTTAATGCACTCCATGGGGTTGTATTCGGCAATAGGCACATGTTTGAGAGCTGCTGCATGAACAACAAAATCTACACCAGACATTGCTTTTTCAAGGCGTGCTAAATCTCTGACATCGCCTATAAAGAAACGCATACATTGGGCATGAAATTCTTGTGCCATCTCAAACTGTTTGAGTTCATCACGCGAGTAGATAATGATTTTATTTGGATTGTATTGTTTGAGTATAGTACGAACAAACTGTTTACCAAAACTCCCTGTACCACCTGTTATAAGTATATTTTTATCATTGAGCATACAACATCCTAATAGAGATTAATAGTGTAATCTTAGCAAAAAAAGTGCCATTATTAAATAAATTTCTTATTTTACCGATATAAGGTAGGTATAGTAAGAATTATAATAATGAAAGATTATTAAAAAAAGGATTTGTTATGGGTATATCATCACTTGGTGCTGGTTCAAATGTTTTAACACAAGATGTAATAGACCAACTGAAAAAAGCAGATGAGGCTCAATTTGTACAACCATTGACATCAAAAGTTTCTGCTGAAAAAAGTAAAAGTGGTAAATTAGATATCGTGAATGCTTTGATGGATAACTTATCTGAGAGTACTGGTAATGTGGCTGATGTGGGGCTTTTTAACACAAGATCGGCAACTGTTACCGGAAGTGCTGTTGAAGTTGTTGCAAATGGAGGAAGTGATATTCAAGATTTTAATATTACAGTCAATCATTTGGCAACAAAAGAGATAGAACAGTCTGGGTCATTTGCTACTGCTGACACCTCAATAGCGACGGGGGATGGACAATTAAAACTTAGTGTAGGTTCTAAAGATTTTTTAGTGGATTATACATCAGCTACATCTTTAACAGATTTAAGAAACCAAATCAACAAAGATGCAAAAGGAACGTTGCAAGCAAGCATTGTAGAAGTTGCAAAAGATGATTTTCGGCTCTTTTTAACAGCTGCAAATACAGGAACAGGACAGAATGTTTCCATTACAGATGTTGCAGGGAAAGGAGAAAATCTTAAAGACCAACTCAAAGCCGATACGGATACAACTGATGGGTACACAAATGTACAAACTGCACAGGATGCAAGTTTTACATATAATAATTTAGCTATTACAAGAACGAGTAATACGGTAAGTGATTTACTAGCAGGTGTGACAATAACACTCAAAGAGGGAACCGATGCAAATCCGAGTACATCGAGTGTGAGTGTAACACAGGATGTAACAGGAATTGAAGATAAACTGGATAGTTTTGTTTCAAAATTTAATTCTGCAATTAGAGAGTTAGATACAATGACAAAGGCAAGTAAAGATGCAAAAGTACGCGGAATTTTTTCTAACGATGGTACAATCAAGGGTATGAAAAATACAGTGAGGACAATGCTCGGTACAGCGGGTGAAGGTGTAGGGCGTTTAGAAGACTATGGTTTTGCTTCGAACAGAGATGGAACCATTAGTATCGATAAATCTATATTTGAAACAAAACTGAAAGAAAATCCAGAAAATGTAGCTGCATTTTTCGTAGGAGGAGACTTTACCTCAAATGGAAGTACAAAAACATTATCTGGTGCCTTTACTGAGATGAAAAGTAAAGTAGATAGCTATACAAACTATAATGCAACACTAGACCAGCTTAAAACATCTTATACAACACAAATAACTTCCCTTGAGGACCGACAACAGGCGGCAACCGATAGATTGACAGCAAAGTATGCGATTATGAAAAAAAGATTTGCAGCATATGATGTTATGATAAATAAGATTAACTCAGCATCAGATATCTTTACACAATTAGCAAATCAAAATAATAATAATAACTAAATTTCATTAAAGAAAAGTAGAGAATATACGATATAAGATAAACAGAGAAAAGGATTTAAAATGTATGGTAACACAGCGCACAATATATATGCACAAAACAATATAGATGTAGAATCACCTACAAAACTCGTAGAGATGCTGTATGAGGGAGTCTTACGTTTTAATGCACAAGCAAAAAAAGCGATGAAAGATGGGGATGTTGAAAAAAGAGTCTACTGGATGAATCGTTCTATTGCTATCATAACAGAGCTAATATCGGTACTCGATATGAAACAGGGTGATGTTTCTCAATATCTTGAAGGTTTATACAATTATGAAATCCAACTTCTTTTAGAGGCTGGTAATGAAAAAAATAGTGCTAAAATCGATGAGTGTAGTCATGTATTTAAAACACTTTTAGAGGCGTGGAGAGAGACCACAAATGTGGCTTAATAGCCTCAAAATTGCTATAGTAGAGAAAGATAGTGATAAGCTAAGTGAGTTAATGGATGCTCTGCCACAACTACAATCTCAAGAAGAGATTGCTTCTGCATTAGTTCTCCTTGGAGAAGCGAAGAGAGTCCTTGAAGAGTTGAAGGATGAGACAAGACTTTCTATGAGTAAAATTAAAAAAAGTATAAACTTTTTAAAATCAACACAAGCAAAGCCCACTTCTCGACTTGATATCTCTTCATAAATTATCTCTTCTTTTGAATTCCAAAATTGAGACTTCGTAGGGTGTATTCACTCACTACCGCTCCTTTTCGCATACTGAGTATGTGACTTACGGCATCTGCAATATCTGTAGCCAATAGCTTTTCATTCTCTTTATCTGATGTCTCAAAACGTAAGTTTTCATAGAAGTTTGATGCGGTCATATCGGGGTTGATGTTGGTAATGCTAAGGTCACTTTTGCGTGTTTCTTCAAAAAGTGAGTCGCCAAAAGCTTTGAGACCTGCTTTTGTAGCGGAGTAAACACCTGCAAACTTACTGGCACGCAATGCTTCGATGGAGTTGATGTTGATGAGGTAGCCACCTTGCTTTTTGAGACTTCTGAGGGTTGCATGACTGAGAAGCATGGGGGCTGTAAGATTTAAAAAAGTCATTTGTGTGATGGTTTTTTCAGGAATTTCCTCATGAGGAGCAAATACACCAAAGCCTGCTGCATTTATGAGTAAAAAAACATCTTCGTGTTTGAGCTTTTGACAGAGTTTGTGTGTCTCTGTCTCTTGTGATAAATCAGCTTGTAAGGCTTGAAAATTTTCACTTTGAAATGTTTTTTGTGTGATGTTTCGACTAATCCCAATAACTTTGTACTCAAGTAAAAGGAGCCGCTCAACTATGGCTTTTCCGATTCCTGAGCTTGCTCCTGTAACAACTGCTAGTTTTGTCATGACTTTCCTGCTATAATTTTTGTATGAAAAATATTTACATAACTGATTTAGACCACACTTTTTTAAAAAGTGACTTATCTTTAAGTGATTATACTCAAAAAATCTGGAACTCGTATGCCAAAGAGGCTATTTTGAGTGTAGCAACAGCAAGAACTTACAAAAAAACCATGCAGTTTTTAGAAGGCTTTGTCATTAATGCCCCGATGATTTTACTCGATGGGGCATTGGTTGCCACAACAGAGAAGAAGATTATAGATACAAAATTTATCTCTAAAGAAGTCGGAGATGCTATTATCGAAGTAGGGGCAGGCATGGGCATTTACCCTTTTGTTTTGGCTTTAGATACAGGGGAAAAATTGCATGAACTTTTTTTGTATGATACCATCCTTAACCGCTATCAAAAAGAGGTACTTACTCGATATACAGTAGATGACAACTTGATAGAATGCACAAGAATAGAGGCAAAAGAGCAAAACTTTAAAGTGGTTTATATGGGTGAAGAACAGCTTTTAAGAGCCTTGGAAGCAGAACTGAAAATACTTTTTAAAGACACGCTCAAGTACATTTTAGCTCCTGAAGCTTATGTTGGGTGTTGGTTTTTGACTATTTTACATAAAGATGCCGACAAAGCACAAGGTATCGTAAGTGTGAGTGAATATCTAGGATTTGATGTCAAAAAACTCACAGTATTTGGCGATAATTTTAATGACTTAGGAATGTTTGCTCTTGCTGGTACTTCTGTGGCTGTGAATAATGCCCAAAAAGAGGTAAAAACAAGAGCGGATGTCGTACTTCAATGGAGTAACGATGAAGATGGTATTGCAAAATATTTACAAAGGTTACGAAATGTCTAAACAATCAAGCGTTCTCCCTATGCTCATTATAGGGGGTTTATTTTTTATTTTTGGTTTTGTGACTTGGCTCAATGGTTCGCTCATCCCTTTTTTGAAGGTACTTTTAGATTTGAGTAGTTTTGAAGCACTTTTTGTGAGTTTTGCTTTTTATATTGCCTATACGGTTATGGCACTGCCAATGGCTACTTTACTCGAAAAAACAGGCTATAAAAATGGTATGGCAATAGGACTCGGTGTGATGGGAGTAGGGAGTTTACTTTTTATTCCCGCTGCATTTAGTGCTAGCTTTTTTCTCTTTTTAGTAGCTTTGTTTACTCTTGGTACAGGGCTGACAATACTTCAAACAGCTTCAAATCCTTATATCGTGCTAATGGGCGATATAAAAAGTGCTGCAATGCGTATTAGTATTATGGGGCTTATCAACAAGAGTGCAGGAGTTTTAGCTCCCATTGTTTTTACACTGCTAATCTTTTCAGATATGGGAAGTGCTGCGAGTTTGAGTGAACAAGAGACAGCAAATTTAGCCTCTCGTTTGGTCATACCTTATGTTGCTATGGCTGTTTTACTTTTTTTACTCATCGCATTGGTGAAGTTTTCTGGACTTCCTGAACTTGAGTTTGAAACAAATGATTCAGAAGATAAGCAGTCGATTTTTAGTTTTCCTCGTGTTGTTTTAGGGGCAGTGGCACTCTTTTTTTATGTAGGCATAGAAGTCATAGCAGGCGATACCATAGGTTTATATGCACAAGATATAGGTTTGGTAAATGCAACAGCTTTGACCTCTTACACAATGGTTTTTATGGTTATTGCTTATGGGGTAGGGGTTGTGTCTATACCGAAGCTTCTTTCACAAGAAAAAGCGCTTATTGGCTCGGCTATTTTGGGGATGCTCTTCATCGTAGGGATTGTATTCTCATCCACAACACAAACAACAATTTCAGCAGTTTTATGGGGCTGGAGTGGTATAGGACTTTTGCCAAATAGCATTACATTTGTAGCACTTTTAGGACTCTCAAATGCCCTTGTTTGGCCGACGATTTGGCCTTTAGCTCTTGAAGGAATGGGCAAGCATACAGCAAAAGCAAGTGCCTTACTGATTATGGCTATTTCAGGGGGTGCATTGTTACCACTTCTTTTTGGAAAAATTGCACAGGTAAGTGGTAATATGCAGGCTTCTTATGCACTTGGCATACTTTTTTATGGTGTTATTTTACTCTATGGAATGAAGTGGCATAAAAAAGGGCAGTGGGTTTAGAAAACATCTGCATATATGTGAAAACGAAGAAGGTGTACTATTTATGAGATGCCTGATGATTTGGTTTGATTGTAAATGAAGCTATTAAAGCAATAGTTGCAATAATAGCTCCTAAGATATAGTATGTCATCCTTCACTCCTTTGTATAAGTTTGTACCCAGCTATATAAAGTGCTATAAAGGAATAAATACTGAGAGATATAGAAAAAATATTTAAGTGTTCCTCTTTCATGTAAATATTTATAACTGAGAGAGCGGTAAAAAGATTTGCAAAAGCTATAAACCCTTTACCTATTTCTTTTAATGCTTCATTGTCTTTTTTCATAATTATATTATATCACAAAAAAGAGCAGTGGGTTTAGAAAACATCTGCGTTTCTAAACTCTGCAATCTCCATCTCCACCATTTCATCTATCATAATTTTAAAAAGTTCTGAGAGCATATTTGGGTTGATATTTAATTCTATCCCTTTTTTACGAACATTTTGCATAATGGCATCGATTCTATCCTGTGCTTTGACTTCATCAACACTATTTTTAAAAGCTGCTGCTTGACGGATAAGGTGGCTGCGTTGTGAGATAAGATTCACAATATCAGCATCAAGCAAGTCGATTTCATCACGGACTTCTTGGAGAGAGTGGCATTCTTTTAAATGAGGCATAGGAAAATCCTTTTTGTTAATGATAACAAAAAAGAGATAATGCTTTGATTAGTTCGGTTTAATGCGTTTTTTGATTTCTTTGGGTGCATGAGCAAAAGGGAACTCTTTGTCTTCTCTTACTTCACCATTTTGTAAAATATGCACATATAAAGTCATTTTGTTTGGATTGAAACTGAGGACTTTATAGTGAACTTGAAGTAAATCAAATGTTATGTCTTGACTTGCTAAGTTGATAACTGATTTTTTCTTTGCCATTATTTGAGATATATTCCTGTATCTTTTACTTCTATTTTTCCGGCATCTTGCAATGCTGTGAGTGAGCGTTTAAACTCTTTTTTACTCATAGAAAAGACATTTTTTATAAGTTCTGCATCACTCTTGTAGTTGTAAGGCATGATACCTTTGTTTTGCGTTAAAAGTTCGAGAACTGTGTTTCCCGTTGTACTTTTTTTACTTCCACCTTTGCGAAGTGAGAGGTCGATATTTCCATCTTTTCTGACGCGTTTGACATAAGCTGTTTTGACATCGCCAAGTGCAATGTTTTCAAAAATTTCATTATGATAGATAAGTCCTTCATATTTGTCATTGACAACACATTTATAGCCGAGTGGTGTTTTAGAAATTATGAGGATTTTTGCCTCTTTGTTGATGGCTAAGCCTTCCACTTTTCTCTCAAAGAAATCACCGAGTTTCTCTGTGCCGACAAGTCTATGTGTTCGCTCATCATAGATGACACGTATAAATCTTTTTTCACCTACTTGAAAAGGTGTTTTTTGAAACATATTAGGGACAAGTAAATCTTTTGTAAGTCCCCAGTCCATAAATGCACCAAACTTTGCAGTATCGACTACTTCAAGAAGGGCGTACTCATCAAGTTTTGCTTTTGGGGTAAGGGTCGTGGCTACGAGTCTATCTTCTGAGTCTGTGTAGAGAAAAACCTCTAAGAGATTTCCCTCTTTCATATCTTGTGTAAGATAGGGTCCAGGGAGTAAAACATCATTCCCATCTTGTGCCATAAGGTAGGCACCAGGGGTAGTGAGTCTATCAAGTTTAAGGGTGTTCATTTTTCCAAGTTCTAAATAGTAGTCTTGTTCTTTCATTTTGGTACTTCCGTCTTTTTATGAAATTATACCCAAGTCGCGCAAGAAAGTATAGCGATACAATTTTATGGAAATAACCCTGAAGTAGCAATAGCACGAGAATAGCCTGTAACAGATGCTGTCTTATCGGCTGAAAACCAGACAATCGTCAAGTCTCGTGATGGCGAGATATACAGACCTTGTCCCATCAATCCACTTTTGTAGATATCACCATCATGAAATACTGCATCCCATTGCCAACCATTACATTTAGGTTGTTCTGCAAAGCGTTTTGCCATTGCAATTCCCATATGACCTTTGTTGAAAATCTCTGGTCTACAACCATTTTGGATATCAGTAAGCATTTTTTTAGAAACAATCTTTTCGTTTGAAGCTTTTCTCCAGCTGGGTGTATAAAGCATACCAAGTCGCCCTAAATCACGAAGTCTACTTGAGACAAGTCCTTGTACTGCGGCAATACCATCAGGAGTAAGGGGTATGAGCATATCACTTTCAACACCCATTTTTGACCATACACGCTTCTCAAATATATCTGCCCAGCGTTTTTGCTCAACGGCTTCAGCTAAGAGTACAAGCATTTGTGTCACTCCAGATGCATACTCAAATGCCTGACCAGGGGGAGCTGTTTTTTTAGCTGATTTGAGTACATTTGTGTGGGATTCAAGTGTTCCAGTAGCAGATTTTACACCCATAATAGACTGAAAAAGACGAGTGGCTATAGAGTTTGGATCACTTCGTGTTTTATCATTTTCAACAACATCTGTTCCTGTAGCCATATCAAGGACATCTATAACAGGTATATCTTGCCATACAGTATCTTTAAAATCAGGAATATAGAATCCAATCGTTTTTTTGACATCAATCTTACCTTCTTGAGCGAGTAGGGCGATGACAAGAGAAGTAAGTATTTTTCCATTTGATGCCCATACATGGCTATCTGTTTCCTTCATGCCCGGATATTTTTCATAGACTATTTTCCCTTTGTAAATAACAAGATAAGCTTGGACATAAGATTGAGAGTTGGCAAGATACTCATCAAGGTTTAATTTTCCAAGATGAGTGGATAATTTTACTTTGCCGACTTCAGGTTTGAGTACTTTTTCTAGGGGCATAACAGGGCTACTATGAGCAATAATTGTCGTAGGCAGGAATTGTGATATATGGAGAAAAGCATACATCATGGTATCTCCACCGTTTAGAAGATCGGGTAAGTTGAAACTTGTAGCACGTGTTTGTGGCATATCAAAAGGAAAACCCTCTGCGGCAACTTTTACTGGCATACGTTGGTCTGGTGATTGTGCAAGCACAATAGTGGGAAACAAAAGACTCCAAAACATTACAGTAAATATGCTTGTCGAGAAGATTTTATTTTTCATAGTTTCTTTCCTTATGAGAACGTATTTGTTCTAATATAATTCAATAGTATAACATAATTTTTATAGTAGATAATCTTGTCCTACTTTTTGGCAATATGCACCGAGCATTGCTCTCTCAAAGTCATTATTTGTGGAGTATTGGTAGCCGAAAGTTTTTGCCCACATCTGATGCTCTTCCATACAAAGATAGAAAAAGACTTTGTCCTCTCCCTTGTGCCATGATGCAAAACTCTCATAAGCATGTTTAAACATTTCGACCTTCGTTTTTTCAGGATAAGAAGTTTTTCCACTGGCATTTTCATGCGGAATCTGTGTGATTTTTGTGTGAAATTCTCTCCCGCGGAGTTGTTTAATAACGGGTTTTATAAAGGTAAGTGTTCCAAAGCTCACGAGGGCTACTTCTGCGGGAAGAAACTCTCTTTTTAATCTTTCATATACTTCTTTGTACTCTGCTAAATAACCTTCATACTCTACTATTGGGTGAAAATGAAAACCAACTTTGATGCCTTTGTCTGCCATCTTTCTTGCTGCATTGATGCGTTTGTCTAAAGAGGCTGTGAGGTGTTCTTCATTCTCTATAATTGTAGGGGTGTTTAAACTCCAAGTACATAAAATGTTTTTGGGAACATCATGTTCAAGAAGATACTTGATATTGTCTGATTTTGTTTTAAACTCTAGTAAAACATTTGGATTGTTTTTGGCAAAGAGTAAAAGGACATCTAAAACACCCTCACGGTTGCCAAACATCAAGGAATCAGATGCTTGTCCTGTGCCTATGTGGTAGGTTTTATGAGGGTCGAGTTGCAGGTTTAAAAGTTTGTCGGCAAAGGAACTATCAAAGGTAATGGTATTTTGATTGTAAAAACTTTGGATAGAGCAGTAAGAACAGTCAAAGCCACAAGACTCCACAGCATCCAAAGTCATAAGGTTACAACAGCGTGTTTTTTCACTTGCCACGGGGCAAAGACCAAGTCCAAAACCTTGTTTGTCGGCGACTTTAAAAGTGAACTTTTGCTCTTGTGGTATGTTTTTGAGTGTGAAATCTTTATAGGAGTTTGGTGTGTCTCGTATGGTTTCATATGCTTTTTTGAGTCTGCTAAAAACAACTTTTCTTTGAGTATGTTCAGGAAAAATTTCTTCAAGATTTTTTTCATTCCACATCTCTAAATCGCGTGCAATTTCAATAATCTGCTTGAGTTCCTGATGGGAAAACCGAAAGAAAAATGCTTTTTCTTTGATAAAATTCTGCTCTTTTTGCGGAAGATTTTTGTAAAAACTATTTTGTATGGCTGTTTCAAATTTTTGTAAATATAATTCTTGTTTCATCTTTGAATTTTAACAAAGCTAGCTTAAAAAATGAAAAATATTAATATCTTTTTAACATTCTTTTATGTAATATATATCATTAAAATACATGATAAGTGAGCGAATATGAAAAAAGTATTGATTTTAGGTGGTGGATTTGCTGGTGTGGATACTGCTATTCATCTACAAAAAATGAAATATGATGTAACTCTAGTGAGTGATAGAGAGTATTTTTACATCTATCCAACTTCGATTTGGGTACCGACACGTGAGAGTGAATTTGCAGAAGTTTGTCTTGATTTGAGTGAACTTCAAAAAGCACATGGTTTTGATGTCCTTATAGATAAGGTAGCTCAAATTAGTGCGAAAGAAAATAAGGTAACTTTAGAGAGTGGCAATGTAATCGCAGATTATGATTACTTAGTCCTTGCAATGGGTGCTTCAAAGATGAAACCTAAGGGAGTGGAAAATACTCTCTCTATTTGTGGTGCGCCAGAACAGGCACTCGATATTCGTGATGCTCTTGACAAGCTTGTTGCAAAAGGTCATGGGAAAATTGCGATGGGCTTTGGTGGGAATCCAAAAGATACCTCGGCAGTGCGTGGTGGACCAGGGTTTGAGCTTCTTTTTAATGTGCATAATATGCTCAAGAAAAAAGGAATACGAGATAATTTTGAACTCACTTTCTTTGCACCTATGCCAGAACCAGGAAAACGCATGGGTCCTCAAGCCTTAAAAATGATGGATATGATGTTTAACAAGCTAGGTATCAAAAAACATTTTGGTAAAAAGATTACTGGCTTTAGTGAAAAAGGAACAAACTTTGAAGATGGCTCGACACTTGAAGCAGACTTTACGATGTTTATTCCTGCGGGAGATGGGCATGATGTCATTAAATCGTCTGACTTACCAACAAACGCAGCGGGCTTTGTAAAAACAGATGATTTTTCATGTGTTTTAAACGAAGATGGTACACCTTCTAATGTTTATGCTGTAGGTGATATTGCTTCACTTGAGGGCTATGACTGGAGAGCAAAACAGGGACATATTGCTGAAGTAATGGCAAAAAATGTTGCCCATAATATCAATGCTCGTGAGAATGGTCGAGATGACTTTAAAGGCTATCATGGACACTTAAACATCTTGTGTGTAATGGATAGTGGGAATGGAGCTGCATTTGTGTATAGAGATGAGAAACGTGCTTTTATGTTTCCAATGCCAGTTGTAGGACACTTGCTTAAAAAAGGGTGGGGTAAATACTGCCGTTACTCAAAACTAGGAAAAATTCCTCGTCTTCCCGGGATGTAAGAGTTAAAGGAAAGAGAAGTTTACTCTTTCTCTTTATCCTTGCGTTTTTGCTTCATCTTTTGCTTTGCAAGTTCGCGCATATCTTCAGTTGTATCACTTTCATCCATAATCTCAACACCTAAAATAGTTTCAACACAATCTTCAAGGGTAATAATTCCATCGGTTTGGTCGTAGTTATCTGTGACTAAAAACATATGCTCTTTTTTGGCAATAAACATATCGAGTGCTTTACTTACAGGGATGTTTTCATTGATAGAAAACATCTTCTTTTTAATCGAACTCAGTGTAACTTCATCATCTTTAAGTGCTTGTTGGAAGATTTTTTTTGTCATAACTATACCTGTGACATTCTCAATAGAACCGCTAAAAAGGGGAATACGAGAGAACTTGAAGATAGCTTCTTGTGTTTTTATGACCTCTTTTATAGGCATATTCTCATCAAGGGCAAAAACAACAGAGCGAGGGGTTAAAATTTCTGAGACTTTGATGTTATCGAGGTTTAAAATATTTTCAATCACATCTGATTCTTGCTCATCAATGACTCCTTCATCTTCGCTTTGGAGCATACTTTCTAAAAGTTCCTCTTTTGTAAGGGAATTTGCATCCTCTTTTCCTGCTGAGATTTTGTTAGTAACAGCAAGGGTTGTAAGAATGATAGGATACGTAATCCATATAAATACACGGATAAACTGTGCAGCAAGGGGTGCAAGGCTTTTCCAGTAGATTGCCCCTATGGTTTTAGGGATAATTTCAGAGAGAAATAAAATAGCAAAAGTAAGGATGATGGAGACATAGACAACCGCATCATTTCCAAAGAGAAGAGAAGCTTGCACTCCGACAGCCGCAGCACCTAAAGTGTTAGCAATGGTGTTTAAGATAAGAATCCCTGCGATTGACTTGTTAATGTTTTCTTTGTGATGACGTAGTAATCCTCCCACTTTTGGTCGTTCTTTTTCAAGTACAGAGACATAGGACATATTGACAGAGAGTAAAACAGACTCCAAAACTGAACAGAGAAAAGAGACTCCCACAGAGAGTACAAAAAAGAGTATTAAAAGTTCCAAGTGTTACAAATTCCTTATAAAAGTATATATGTTGCTAGCCCTAAAAAGCTAAAAAATCCCACTATATCAGTCACAGTTGTGAGAATCACAGTGCTTCCAATAGCGGGGTCAATATCCATCTTCTTTAAAAAGAGTGGAATGGTGGCTCCAAATAAGCCTGCCATAAAAAGATTGATAACCATACTCAGAGCAATCACGACTCCAAGCATCTTTGTATCGAACCAAATAGCTGCTATTATGCCTATAATGACAGCGAAAACAAAACCATTTCCAAGAGAAATCAACACCTCTTTTTTGATAATGCGTAGTGCATCGCCACTCGAAATATCTCCAAGTGCGAGTTGGCGGACAACAACAGTGAGCGATTGTGTTCCTGCATTGCCACCCATAGAAGCCACAATGGGCATGAGGATGGCAAGGGCGACAATACTTTGTAAGGTGTCTGAAAAAAGCCCTATGACAAGAGAAGCGGCAATGGCAGTGAAGAGGTTAAGTCCAAGCCATGTTGCCCGTTTTCTTCCCGCTTTTATAATCTCATCATCATCTTCCGCTTCATCATCAACCCCAGCAAGATTATACATCTGTTCTGTGGCATGTTCGTTGATAATATCGTAAATATCATCGGAGGTAATACGACCAAGTAAGATACCATAAGGGTTGGTAATAGCTAAAACAGAGAGGTCATACTCTTCAAAAGTATGGACAACCTCTTTGATGTCTTGTGTGTCAATTTGGCTAATAGGCTCAAAACTCTCTTCACTTGATTTGATGTTTTCAATGATAGTTTTTGAAAAATCAAAGATAAGTAGGTCATCTAAACCTACAGCATACTGGAGTTTTTGTGCCTTGTCGATGATAAAAAGGTTTTGTACATTTTCTACTTCATTCTCTTTGCGCAGATGGGCAAAACGTTTGATGACATCTTGTACAATCTCCTCTTCATTAGCGGTGAAGAGTTCAAGTTGCATATATGCACCTGCTTGATTCTCTTCATATTTTTGAAGCTTCGTTATCTCTTTTTTGTCATCTTCATGCAAGTTGTCAAAAACTTCAGATGCTTTTTCACCATCTACCTCTTCAAGTTCTTGCATAAAATCAACTTGGTCATCTGACTCAAGTTCACTCACAGCATGGGAGAGTTCATCGACACTTAAATGCTCAACAACATCATCAAAAAATCTATCGGGGAGGGCTAATGCAACATCTCCAACAAGGTCTTTAGGGATGAGTTTTACAGCATCTGCAAACTCTTCATCATTGACATTTTTGAGAATTTTAGCAATGTTAGATGGGTGTATTTCACTTATATCATGAAATTTTAAGTACTCTTGGAGTTGATTCATAGTTGTAATTATAGCAAAGTATTATTTATCATACTGAGTAAGATTATTGTGGCGAATAACACTTGCCAAAATTTGTGTATATTTGTCACCGAGTTCTGAGTATTTATCAAGTTTTTTTACAAGGAGTTTGACATCATCTGTCTCAAAACGCAACTCGCGAAAAGCTTTATAGTCTTTGACTCTCCCAATGGTTTGATAATATTGTCGAATAGACTCATTTAAACTAGCAAATTTTTTAAGCCAAATCGTACGTTTCCCTTCGCGTTTAACACCTGCAGCAATGCGAGGTTCATTAGGGTCTTTGCTCCACATACCGAAAATATTGTTCGCCTCTCTAAAAAATCGAGAAGTTCCCCATGCACTCTCTATGGCTGCTTGTGCGATAACGATACTTTGAGGGTGGGGTTTGAGAGCGAGTAAAAGTTCCGTATTTGTTTTAACTCTATAGAGTTTTTTAAGATGTTCAATTTCTGTTGATTTGACACCTGATTCGAGTTCTTTGGTAATTCTTTCAAAGCGTTTTTCTTGTTCTTGATGTACTTTTTGTATGGCAGGAACAACAAGGGCAAAAAACCTTTGTTTCTTTTTTGAAATAGAGTGCTTTTTCTTGACTTTTACAACTTTTTTGACTTTTTCTTTTTCGACTACTTGAAGCGTACTGTTTTTGTCTTTTTCTTCTACATGAACTGTATGCACAGGATTTTGAATCACTTCATAATTTGTGTAGATGACACCTGCAAAGATTAATGACATGATAAATAAAGAGCGCATTGTATTTTCCTAATTAGTGAAGATTAAAAATATAACTATTTTTATTTTTATGGAGTGTGTAGGCATAGTATCCATCAAGTTCTACAACAACTCGGTAATAGCCTTTATGATTTCCAATTCTGATTTTAGTAAATATTTTATTTTTTCGAAGTTTTTTGATATAACTTCGTACGCTCAAGTCCTGTTTCATGTCAAAAACAATGCGATGTGGATGCACCAATAAAAAGTTTCTTATCATAGCTGCTTTGGCTACTACTTTTAAGGTGGTGTTACTTTGATAAAATGAGATGAAAGCTAAGGTATATAACTTTTTAAATTGAGTATCTTTTCGTACGGCTTTTTTTAGTGTTGTTGCTCTTTCTTTAAGTGGTGCATATGCCTGCGAGATAAAGAGAGGAATATGCCAATCGACGGTATTGTTTAACTTGAGTTCTTTTGTACTGATGCTTCCATCAAGATTTTTGTACTTTACTGTAATACTCTCTATCTCTCTTGCAGTGGAGGGAAGTGAGAGTGAAACTCTTTTTAAAGGATCGAGTACAATCTTTTGATTTGAAGTGATAGGCATATTTGCTTCATTGGTATTGAAAAAAGGGTTTTCTCTTGCTGTGAGAGATATATATAAAAAAAGAATAAATATAATTTTAATCAATAGTTCCCCTTACTTTTCAAAATTATATCAAATTATTGCGCAGATATCTCTTTTAGCTCAAAATATTCTCTTTGCAATTCTGCATTTTCATTTTTTAACTCTTTTGTTTGCGTTTTAAGATACCGTTCATAGTCTTGTAAGCCAGTGAGTACTTGTAGAGAATTTGCACCATAAAGCACTATACCAAGATAGATTCCAAATGCAATGACAATGAAGAACAAAGCAAAGAACTTGTTCAGAGAGAGACCTAAGTAGCGTTGTGTAACACTTTGTTGAGTATCTATCTCTTCATAAAGTTCTTCATTTTGCATAGTAAGCAGCTATTAAAAGAGTGAAGCACCTAGGTATTCACCATATACAACTTCATTTTCTATCTCTAAAAGACGGTTGTATTTTGCAGTTCTTTCACCACGAGCAGTTGAACCTGTTTTGATTTGACCACAGTTGAGTGCTACTGCAAAGTCAGCGATGAAAGCATCTTCACTTTCACCTGAACGATGACTCATAACACAGTTGTAACCATTTCTTTGTGCTAAACGTACTGTAAGCATTGTTTCGCTCAGTGTACCAATTTGGTTTGGTTTGATGAGAATAGAATTTGCAATGCCTTTTTCAATCCCTTCGTTTAAGATGTTTGCATTTGTAACAAAAAGGTCATCTCCAACGATTTGGATTTTATCTCCAAGTTTCTCAGTCATAAGTTTGAAACCATCCCAGTCATCTTCACTTAAACCATCTTCAATAGATACGATAGGGTATTTTGCACATAAATCTTCATAGTAAGCGACAAGCTCTTCACTCGTTACTGTACGATTTTCAGACTCGAGTCTATAGCCACCTTCTTCAGCGACAATTTCACTTGCTGCCACATCTAAAGCAATAGCAATTTCTTCACCAGCTTTATAGCCTGCTTTTTCTATTGCTTCAAGGATAACTTGAATAGGCTCTTCATTTGAGCTTAAATTTGGTGCAAAACCACCTTCATCGCCAAGTGAAATTGAGTGACCTTTTTCTTTTAAAACAGCTTTTAAGTTATGATACACTTCAGAAGCTGCACGTAGAGATGTCTCAAAGTCTTCAAACCCGATAGGCATAATCATATACTCTTGAAAATCAACACTGTTATCTGCATGGCTTCCACCGTTAATGATGTTAAGCATAGGTGTTGGGATAACCATTGCATTTGCTCCACCAAGGTAACGATATAAAGGCATACCAAGAGATTTTGCAGCGGCACGAGCAACTGCCATAGAAACACCGAGAACAGCATTTGCACCTAGGTTACCATAGTTTTGTGTGCCATCAAGCTCTTTCATAAGTGCATCAATCATTGCTTGATTAAATGGAGATTGACCAACAAGCGCATCATTGATTTCGTTGTTTACATGAGAAATGGCTTTTAAGACACCTTTTCCCATATATCGTTCATCAGCATCTCGAAGCTCTAAAGCTTCACGTTTTCCAGTACTTGCCCCAGAAGGTACAATAGCACTCTCAACAGTTCCATCACTTAATTCTACAGTTGCTTTTACAGTAGGATTTCCACGTGAATCCATTACTTCGATTGCAGTTACATTATCTATAAACATTTACTTCCCTTTTTTGCATAATTGTTGTAAACATTTTACCTAAAGTAAACTAAAACATTTGTTATGTATTTTAGTTTAGGCATCAGTATCTGCAATTTCCGCAGTATCCATGACCATGATATTGCTCACTCCCATGGCAACTTTGATTTTTTCTTCTATCTCTTTTGCAAGTTCTGGCTCATCTTTGAACTTTTGTTTCACATTTTCTCGACCTTGCCCAAGTTTTGTCGTTTCGTAACTAAACCATGCCCCTGCTTTGTCAATGATATCGAGTTTGACACCATAATCTACAAGTTCACCCTCTTTAGAAATCCCCTCTCCAAACATAATGTCAAATTCTGCTTGACGGAATGGTGGAGCTACTTTGTTTTTTATCACTTTTGCTCTTGCTCGATTTCCTATCTGACTTTCGCCTTGTTTGAGTGAAGCAATACGGCGTATATCTATACGGACTGAAGCATAAAACTTGAGTGCATTTCCCCCTGTTGTAGTCTCTGGAGAGCCATAACCCATCATTCCAATTTTCATACGAATTTGGTTGATGAAGATAACCGTACAGTTCATTTTAGAAAGGACACCTGTTAGTTTACGGAGTGCTTTTGACATAAGACGGGCTTGTACACCAACATTTTGGTCAGACATTTCACCCTCTATCTCTGATTTTGGTGTTAATGCAGCCACAGAATCTATGACAATCAAATCTATAGCACCACTTCGAGCGATTGTTTCCACAATGTCAAGGGCTTGTTCACCGTAGTCTGGCTGAGATACAAGAAGATTTTCTACATCAACCCCAAGATTTTTCGCATAGACCACATCAAGTGCATGTTCTGCATCTATAAAGGCACAAACACCTCCATTTTTTTGACTCTCTGCTGTAATCTGTAAAGCAAGAGTTGTCTTTCCAGATGATTCAGGACCATAGATTTCTGTAACACGCCCTTGTGGTATTCCACCAATACCAAGTGCTAAATCAAGACCGATAGAACCTGTGGCTATAGACTGAATGGGTTCAATATTTTTATCTCCCAAACGCATTAATGCCCCTTTTCCAAAGGCTTTGTCAATTTGCTTCATCGCTAAGTCTAATGATTTTTGTTTGTTTGCATCCATTTTGGGCTCACTTTATTAAATTTGAAGAATTATACATACTTTTTTGATTACTTTTAAAAAAAATGTCATTTTGTCATATTTTTTCATCGATTGGTATGTCGAGGAGTGAAGTTTAATGAAGTTTTTGTTAAAATAAACTTATGAAAAAAACACTTATTGCACACTCTCCTGACGCCGACGATATTTTTATGTACTATGCCATTAAGTTTGGCTGGGTAGATATGAAAGATACTTTGTTTGATAATATTGCTAAAGATATTCAAACTCTAAATGAAGATGCAATCAATGGGGTTTATGACATTGTTGCTATTAGTTTTGCACTCTATCCGCATATAAAAAGTGAGTATGCTCCTTTGCGAACGGCTGTAAGTTTTGGTGAAGGTTATGGACCTAAGGTCATCAAACGCAAGGGTGTCAAACTCAAACGTAATTTTAGAGTTGCATTGAGTGGCGAGCATACGACGAATGCAATGCTATTTCGTATTGCCTATCCTGAAGCTCGTGTCCGATATATGAACTTTTTAGAGATAGAAAATGCAGTCATAAATGGTGAAGTAGATGCAGGGGTATTGATTCATGAAAGTATCTTGACCTTTGCAGATTCTTTAGAAGTGGAACGTGAGTTATGGGACATTTGGCAAGAGCTTGCAGGCGACAAGCTCCCCCTTCCTTTAGGTGGTATGGCAATCCGTCGTTCAATCCCACTCACAAAAGCAATAGCGTATGAAGAGACACTAACAAAAGCTGTGCAAGTTGCACGAGACCACAAAGATAGACTCTCTAAAATGTTGATTGAGAGAGATTTAGTGCGCATTGATGCTCCAACACTTGACAAGTACTTAGAACTCTATGCCAACGATGAATCCATCACATTGAGTGATTTGCAGTATGAAGCGATCGATAAACTTTTTGAGATAGGGTACAAACATGGTTTTTATGAGACCTTAGTCAAAACAAAAGATTATCTTCTTCCTACCGAATATAATGAGTTAAGATTTTCATAAAATGGAAGCACAGCTTGTAGCACTTGGTGTAGAGACATTTAAAATTGCACTCTTATTAGCACTCCCTGGTCTTTTAACAGGAATGTTTTTAGGGCTTGCCGTTTCTATTTTTCAAGCGACTACACAGATTAATGAAATGACACTTTCTTTTATCCCTAAAATTATTGGTGTTGTTATTGTGATAGTTTTAACAATGCCATGGATGCTCAATGAGATGACAGACTTTGCAAAACATGTTTTTAACATGATGCCTCTTTTTGTACAGTAATGCAATCAAAACAACTCAATTTTGCAAAATACTCCTCTTTTAAAATAGGGAAAACAGAAGAGATAGCTCTTTTGGAAGATGATTTTTCAGACATAGAAGAGTATTATCTCATCGGTTCTTGCAATAACACACTCATCGGGACAAATCCACCTCCACTAATGATGCTTTCAAAAATGTATGATTATATAAAAATAGAAAATAATCTCCTCAAAATTGGTGGTGCCACCCCTTCGGGAAAAATCGCCTCTTTTTGCAAAAAGCATAATATCGCAAATTTTGAATTTGTGTCCCATCTGCCAGGGAAATTGGGCGGACTTGTTTTTATGAATGCAGGACTCAAAGAGTATGAGATTTTCAATCATTTACGCTTCATCCAAACACCAAGTGGTGAACACACAAAAGAAAATATTTTCTATGGCTATCGTTTTACAGACATTACAGAACCTATCTTAGAGGCAAGTTTTCACATTGAAAAGGGTTTTTCTCCTGAGAAAGTTGCTATGTTTAAAAAAATGCGAGCAAACCAACCTTCGACACCGAGTGCTGGAAGTTGCTTTAAAAACCCTTCGGGTGATTATGCGGGAAGACTGATTGAAGCAGTTGGACTCAAAGGTGTTATGCAAGGTGCTATGTGTTTTAGTGAGGAGCATGCAAATTTTTTGGTAAATAATGGCGGTGGCAGATTTGAAGATGCTATCTTTTTGATAAAAGAGGCTCAAAAAAGAGTTTATAAAGAGTTTAAGATTTGGTTGGAGTGTGAGATTTTGGTTTTAGATAAAAGATTTATGGGCGAGGAATCCCCGCTCATAAAGAGAGATTAAGCTACTGCAGCGATTGCTTCGTCGTAGTTAGGCTCTTCAGTGATTTCTGGAACGATTTGTTTGTAAGTAACAACACCATCAGCATCAACAGCGAAGATTGCTCTACAAGTAACACCAGCTAAAACTGATCCACCAAGAAGTACACCATAAGCGTTTGCGAAATCTTTGTTTCTGAAGTCAGAAGTAACAGTTAATTTGTCAATTCCTTCTGCTGAACAAAAACGTCCAGAAGCAAATGGTAAGTCAAGAGAAACGATAGTAGTTTTTACACCTTCTAACTCAGCTGCTCTTGCATTGAAGTTACGAGTTTCAGTAGCACATACACCAGTATCTAGTGAAGGAACAACGATGATAAGTTGTTTTTCGCCTTGCGCACCACCAACTACTACATCACCTAAACCATCAGAGTTTACAACTGTTACCTCTGGAGCTTTATCACCTACATTTACTTCATTTCCTAATAACTCTACGTCTTGACCTTTGAATTTAGTTGTTGCCATATTCAATTCCTTAATTTAATTTTTACACTTTCGTGTTTTGTTGAGAGAAGTTTATTTAAAATCGGATAATTTTACTCTTATTTAGTAAGTAAGTGTTTTTGCATAAGTTTTTTTTAAGTTTTCTACTCGCTAACAACACAGTTACGACCAGATGATTTTGCTTTGTATAGTAATGTATCTGCTCTTTTTATAAAGCTGTTTTTATCTTCACCCTCTTGCAATAGAGTAACACCAAAACTACAAGTGATAGTGTCAATCTCACTAAATGCATGCTTTTCTATGGTTGCTCGTAACTTTTCTGCAAGTTGTTTTGCATCTTCTAGTTTTGTATGAGGAAGAAAAAGGAGAAACTCTTCACCACCCCATCTTGCAAAAATATCACTAGAACGTATGTTTTCATTGACAATTTTAGCAATGTTGACAAGAACATAGTCACCCATTTCATGTCCATAAGTATCATTGACTCGTTTGAAAAAGTCAATATCGAAAAAGAGAAGTGAGAACTCTTTTTGTGTACGGTTATACTCTTTAATCTGCTGGTTAAGGAGTTCGTTAACTCCATGACGATTATAAATACCAGTAAGTGCATCATGGACAGCAAAACTATGAATTGTTTCTTGTTTTTTATGTATATAAACAAGGTAAGTTGCCATGCTCATGCTGAGACCCAGCGCTAAAAGTGTGAGTAGCCAAAAAAGCATAAAGGCTTTGTGTAAGATAGTGTCTAAGTACTCACCAAATTGGTAATGAATAATATAAGCTACTGTTTTTTCATTGAGATTTGGAACATGTACAAAAGAGATAATAATAGAGTGGTTATTGTAAAGATTTTTATTTCTATAATAGAAGGAAAAAGAGTTTCCTGTTTGCAATTTTTGTTCTACCTGTTTGGATATCTCTTTGTTTATAAATCGAATTTTTTTGAGACTTATTTCCATTGTATCTATAAGAGTTTTTTTATCGTAAGTATACTGAGGAAAAGCACTTTCTGTATAGTTTGATTTTTCATCATGAAAGACTTTTTTGCCTACAATACTTTTTTTTATCATGAAAATATAGCTTGTTGCATCAAATTTAGCAAGCATCTCTTGTATGGCAGAGAAAGAGAAGGATATTTCTACAGTACCTACAAAAGTTTGATGATAATAAATAGGATAAACATTTCTAAAGCCATTAAAAATGCGTCCTTCTTCAAATGCACTAATAGGGGTTCTATATTGATTAACATACTCTAAAGTTTCCCTGACCCCTATGAGTGAGTCCCCAAACTTCTGTGGTCTGTGAAAACGCAAGAAACTGACTGCTTGGGGGAGTTGAAAGTGAAGTTGTCTTACTGCATACTTTTTCATGTATGTATAGGTTGGTGAAAGCTTTACGAGAAGTTCTTTTCGGAGTTTAGCAAGTTCTTGAGGATTCTTTGTTTTGGAGGCTTTATACATTATCTCTTTGACTTGAGGTGTATTGACATCCATATCATAGAAAATTTTTGAAATATCAGTAAGATGTGTATAGGTCATATTGACATGTTTTGTAAAATCAGGAACTATAAGCGAGAGATATGTGTCTGTATCGTGCTTTTTTATAGAGTTTACTACTAAGAAGACAACTCCTTCTAGGAGAAAAAAAGTACTTAGTGTAATAATGATAATAGATTTAAAATCTTTAAAAAAGTTTTTGTAAGGCATCTTCTAAGTTTCCTAAATTATCTTTATCAAGTTGATTTGATTTTGCAATTTTATATGAATATTCAAGCTTATGTTCTGTTAAAAAAGTGTTTATGATTGTAGAAATCTCTTCTGCCTCTTGTTCATTTTGTAAAAGTAGTAGAAAGTTGTCTCCATATAAACGGTAAATATGATTGTTTTCTTGTGTGTTTTCTAGGAGTAAGTAGGCAAAATCTTGTAAAAGTTTATCGCCTTGGTTCCAGCTATATTTTTTATTGTATTGATGAAAGTTTTTTAAAGAAACCCAACAGATAACAGGAGTCTCAAGCAGTATCTCTAAATCACTACGAAGATAAGCTTCATTGTAGAGATGAGTGAGTGGGTCTTTATAAAAGTAGCTAAAACGCTCTTTTTCTAAAAGTGTAGAAGGATTTTGTTTATGTTTAAACTCTAATACTACATCTTTTAATGCTATGAGTGCAGCTTGGACAACAGTTGGATTAAACTGTTTGCCAGAGAGTTGTGCTATCTCTAATAGTGCTTCTTTGACACTTTTTCTTCCCTTGTAAATTCTATCCGTGGTCATAGCATCAAAGGAGTCTGCAAGCGTTAAAATTTGTGCTAAGATAGGGGTGTTTTCTCCTAAAAGCCCACGAGGGTAGCCACTTCCATCAAAATGTTCATGATGGTCTCTGACAATCTCTTTAATCTCATCAAAAATAGAAATGTTTTTGAGCATGTCATAGCTAATCGAGACATGCTCTTGAATAAGAGAATACTCTTGATTCGTGAGTTTACTTGGCTTGAGAAAAACTGAGTCGGGAATGGCGACTTTTCCTATGTCGTGTAGCATTCCTGCACGGTAAAGCAAATGGCATTCATCTGTAGAAAAGCCCATTTTTTTAGCAATAAGCTCTGCATAATGTGCAACACGATTAGAGTGACCAGCCGTATATGTATCTCTTTTTTCAACAACATTGACAAGTCCATAGATATACTCTTCATAGAGGGTCTCTTTTTCATTGAGATATTTATAGATTTTTTTGATAAAAAATGTAATACTCAATATTCCAACGAGCCAAATCATAAAAAAGAGAAGGCCAATAAGTAAAGAGTTATGCAATGCATTTTGATAAAGAGGTCTCATTGGGATAGTGACACTTACTCCTCCTCGAATATCGCCTATCTTATACCCTTGAAATGCATGGCATTCTAAGCAAGATTTTGTAGTAACAAGTGGACTCATGAGTCGTAAATATTTTTCACCATTAATGTCACTGAGTTGAGAATAATGTTTAGCAGTCCTTTCTATTTTATTGAGAGCAAAAGTTTCCCATTCATCGGGTCTATTGGCTGGATTGAGCAGACGTGTACTTGTGATTTTTGTTTTAACACCATATAAACTAGAGTAGTCTTTCATAATCTGTGAGAGTGAATAGGCAGGATTCATCAGAGTAAATTTTTTTCCTATTGCGGTAAAATCTCTATTTTTTATATTTTTAAGGTATCTGTTTGGTGGGGTTTTTTTATCTACTGGGACATAGACACCACCATGTGAAGCCACCCATGAGCGGTAAGCAATATCTTTGTTGGTACTTGTAATGGCATTTTGTTTTGCGATATACTCAGCATAGGTATAATTCCGTTCTACAATGATTGCTAAAATGAGAAGTAGAAAAAGTGACCATGCAATATAAAGTGACCTTTTTAGAAGTCTAATAAAATGCTTTTTATTCTTCATGAAATAGTAAATCCTCTATAGTTATATCTCAATAATAACAAAAGAGAGATTAAAGAGAACTTTTTGGGCTTATGTCCAAATCTTTCATTTCTGAAAAAAGTTTTTGTTTATACATATCGACGCCAACTCTACCTATCATTGCGGCATTATCTGAACAGTATTGGAGTTCACTTAAAATGAGTTTTGCATTATGCGGTTTTAAAAGGGCTTCTATTTGTGAACGCAGGTAGAGGTTTGCACTCGCTCCACCGACGATAGCAAAGGTATTTGGATTATGTGTTTTAAAGTACTTTTTGAGTTTCATTGTAAGATGTTTGGTGGCAATATGCTCAAATGAAGCGGCAATATCTGGGTACTTTGTTGTATCCCCATCTGCTTCAAGGACTGCTAAACGCACTGCATTTTTGAGTCCTGAGTAGCTAAAGGCAATGAGGGGGGATTGATGAAGGGGGACTGTGAAGTTGTATTTCAATCTATCGCCATTTTTTGCAAGGTTTTGGATGGCAGGACCTCCAGGGTAACCAAGTCCCATCATCTTTGCTACCTTGTCAAAACTCTCTCCAAAACTATCATCCATACTTTTAGCTACAGTCTCTATCTCTGTGAGACTTTTGACTTCCATGACTTGTGTATGCCCACCTGAAACAAGCAATACTGTGAGTGGAAATAGTGTCTCTTTTTCGATAAAAAGTGAGTAAATATGACCTATAAGGTGGTTCACTCCGATGAGAGGAATCTCTAAAGCAACACTAATCGCTTTTGCCATCGTAACCCCCTCAACCAGTGTGACTGCTAAACCAGGAGTAGCCGTAACAGCTACAGCTTTGAGCTTTGGAAAATACGCCTCAACTTGTGCAAGTATTTGAGGAAGTGCTTGCGCATGTAATCTAGCTGCAAGTTCAGGAACAACACCACCATAAACACTATGCTCTATCTCTTGAGAGATTTTTTTATGAAAAAGAAGTTTGTTTGTTGCAATCTCGGTAATAGCTATCGCACTATCATCACAAGAACTTTCTATAGATAAAATCATCGGTTTTTTTCCTTTGGCATACTTGTTAGAAGTGTAGCTATAAGCTTTGGTGGTACACCTTCACCTATTACTTCACGTATCATCTGTTCACTTGCCCACTTTGGAGCTTCCCAATCATCAGGTAAACCTGTCAAGATAAATATTTCTTTGAGTGTGAGTACCCGTGCATCACTGTATGTGCCATCTTTTTTTAAACGACCAGGGTGAACATTGTTTTGGCTTGAAATGGAGCCATTTGCCATGGTTATTGTCGGTGCGGGTTTGTCCCACTCTATGCGTTTATAAGTTGTATCATAGCCTTTTATGCGGGTGCCATCTGCTTTTTTAGGGTAGTGGACTTTGTTGTGGAGGGCTGTTTTTCCTGTTGGGGTATGTTGTAAAAAAGCAATATGACGTTCATTATGCTCTTTTGCTTTGTGAAAAGGTATGGATGAACGCTCTCCACTCTCTAAACTTGGTAGATGTTCTATCGCTTCCCTTACAGTTATTTTTTCTTGCTTTGGAGGCAACTCCCATTTGTGTAGTTTTGAGATGAGATAGATAGCCCGTTTACGGCTTTGGGGTGTGCCATACTCTGCCGCATCGACTACAACAGGATTGATAATGTAGCCTAAAGGCTCTAGCTCATTTTTGATAAAGTCAGTGATTTTGAGTTTCTCTTTTTTATGTACAAGGTAAGTGTTGAGTACTTTTGGTACATTTTCTATGAGAATATTGTTGGGTTGTAGCTCTTGTGCAAGTGTTATCACATACTTAATGAGTGAGTTTCTTGGGTCATCTTCTTGCATTCTTCCTGCAAGACTCATCCCTTGACATGGTGGCGTAGCGATGAGAAAATCACACTTTTTTGCTTTTGCTTTTGTGCAAATAGCCTCAAAAATATCTTCTTGAGTAATATCGCCTTGCACCATTTCACAATGCTTGTGCATCTCTTGATGAAATGCAGCACGCGGAGGGAGAAGTTCGTTGGCAACGGCTATATGAATATCGTGGTTTTTTATGTAGGTTTCAGCTATGCCTACATTTGCAAAAAGAGAGACACCTTGAATCATCAATATGTACCTTTTTACTTAATGAGAAAGTAGTTTGTTAAAGCGATAAACAAGTGCTACATCTAAAACATTGGCATCTAAATCTCCATTCAGAGCAAGAATTTTTCCAGCCATAGTGGAGAGGGCAAGATTTTCTGACAGTTGGTATGATAAGCCTACCATCGGTTGTGTGATAGCTCCTCCTCCTGTATTAATTCTACCACCTGCACCTGCTCCTACAGCTAGTTCTGCAACTGCGTTAAACCCAAATCCTAGTGGTTGTACATATCCAAAACCAAACATCCCAGCAGCATAGCCACCTGCTTTACCTGCATAGGCTGAAAGTGCTTGTCCAGAAATATAGAGTTTATCTGTAAGGAACCAATCAAATTTGACACCTGTGAGTTGGACATTATCTTTACGTGAGGAATCTGTTGAGAGAGTATTTGAGTAAAGATATGTTTGATTGACAAAACGCATTGTGAATTTTTGACTATAGATTGAGTTGTAGTCAATTTCATTTTTCTTTGCACCCGCAGATAAAAAGTTTGTATTGATTCCAAAATTAACTTCAGCAAAAGGAGCATCAAAGCCACCATTGAGTGAGTGAAAATATCCTCCACCCATACGTAAATTGATGCGTTTAGTTGGACTATAGCTAAGCATTAATGAGGCTTTGGAAATACCACCACCTCCAGTATCTACTTGTCCTCCTCCTCCAAGTCCCAGAGAAGCTTTTGTAAAGAGTTCTGTTTTTTTAGTAATTTTTGTTACATATGCTGCACCACCGAGAACTTCCATGTAGCCATTGGCACCTTGCAAGGCACCAGCACTCTCAAAGTAGGTAACGACACTTGGTGCTACATGAATACCATACTCCACACCAACTAAGCCAATACTCTCTGTTCGAATGACACCTGCACGTGTTTTCGTACTACTTGAAGGAAAATATGTTTGGTATGTTGCTACAAGGTAATCTTGATCATTGCTAAAGTAATATTGATGGAGTGAATCAAGATTGAGTTGATTATCAGCAAGGGTAGTTGTAAATTTCATATCTGCTACAACTCCAACTTGTTTAGAGTCGATTTGTCCATTTGGAAATTTAATTAATGAGTAGTTGACCCCTAAGCTGAATGTTCCAAAGTCGGCAAGTAAACCAGAATATGCCTTAACCATAAGTCCACCGCCTTGTCCATCAGCAGAAGCACCGCCACCACCACCAAAAAATATACCAGAATCTATATATAAGTCTTTGATAAGTTCATATTTTATACCCGTAGTAAATCCACCTGTAAAGAAGCCTCCTCTATTGCCTGTAGCTGCTCCATATGCTCCAAAACCATAGTAAAAATGTTTGTTAGGGTGTAAAAGGTAGTTGAGACCAATTAAGCCCATATCTTCTCCATTATTTAAGGTAACACTTTCGTATGATGTTTGGAGAGATGCATGTCTATAATGCACACCATTTTTACTTAAAAGTAAAGAACTTAACACTAAGATGAGAAGAAGTGATTTCATAAGTTTCCTTGTAATATACTGCGACGAACTTCATTGTCTATATCAAAAACATCATCAATATTTTTTGGAAGCGTATCAAACTGTTCAAATGCTGTGATGATTTTTTTTGAGATGTCTAAAAAGCCTATTTTTTTGTTGATAAAGAGTTCTATCGCTGCCTCATTCGCTGCATTGACGATGAGTCCACGTGTAGGGTTGGCTAAGAGTTCTTTTTTTATCTCCCAAATAGGGTAGCGTTGAGAGGAAATTTCTCGAAATTCTAAAGCACCTGTTTTGAGTAAATCGACATGTTCTAAGATATTCTCATCCATTTTTTTATCGAGTGCAAAGGCGATAGGGAGTTGCATACTTGCATTGGCAAAGTGTGCGGTAGTTGAACCATCTTTGAAGTTTATCATGGCATGGATGAGTGACTGTGTTTCTATGATAGCATCGTATTCACCTTCGCCAAAAAGCCAGCGTGCTTCGAGGAGTTCAAACATTTTATTGACCATCGTTGCAGAGTCTATGGTTATTTTTTGTCCCATACTCCAGTTTGGATGTTTTTGTGTGTCGGCGAGTGTTGCGTTTTGGAGTTTAGAGATGTCCCAATCACGAAATGCACCGCCACTTGCCGTGATAATCATTTTTGAAATTGGTCGTTCTTGGAGGAGGTACCAAAGTCCAAAATGTTCACTATCTATAGGTTGAATTTTTGAGGTATCTATAAAAGCACCTCCAGCAACGAGTGACTCTTTATTTGCAAGGGCAACTTTTTTATTGCATTTCAAAGCAGTGAGAGTAGGGCGAAGTCCTAAAAAACCGACGAGGGCATTGACGACTAGGCTACTTGAAGCATCTTCTATAGCTTGTAAAATAGCCTCTTCACCTGCATAAACACAAGAGTGATTGACTTTTGGGATGTCCTCTTTGTGTGCAATAACCACTACTTTTGGGGAATGCACTTGAAGTTGTTGATTTAGGAGGGCGATATTTTTGCCACAAACAAGCACTTCGACTTCTATGCCAAAGCGTTTGGCGACTAAGAGGGTATTGACTCCGATAGAGCCAGTTGAGCCGAGGAGAACCAACTAGACTAAACCACGAAGGAGTACAAGCATGATGATGCCAGCAAAGAGGTAGCCGTCTATTCTATCAAGCATACCCCCGTGACCAGGGAGGATGTTTCCGCTATCTTTTACACCAGCAGCACGTTTAAGTGAAGACTCAAACAAATCTCCGAAGATAGAACTTACAGCAACCGCAAAAGAGATAAAAAAACCAACACTCATATCGACGATAGGCATGCCAAAAAACATACCACCGACTGTGGCAACGGTTACTCCGCCAACGACGCCTTCCATGGTTTTGTTTGGGCTTGTTTCACAAAAAGGAGTCTTTCCTATGCTTTTACCAACAGCATATGCGCCCACATCCGTGAGGGCAACCACAGCGAGAAGCCATAGCAGACTTAAAACTCCATACTCTTGGTACATGGTAAAAACAAAAAGCATTCCCGCAGTTGGGTAGATAAATGGTAAGTAATCTTTCCAAGCAAGTTTTTTGTTGTAAGCTAAGGCACTTGCATAAATGAGTCCTGAGATAACAAAAAGGTCATCGCCATAAGGATAGATGCCTGCAACGAGCCAGACCCCTATAGCAAAGGGAAGTAGGTTTGTGCTTTTGAGTTGAAAAAGCTTAATCGCTTCAGTAAATGCAATGAGGTAAATTCCACCAAAAACAAGCCAAGTTATGAAAAAACTATCGATATAGCCGATGATAAGCACAGAGGCTAAAAGTATGAATCCTGTTACAATTCTTTCTCTACTGTTGTTAAATATTGTCCGCACTTTTTCCATCTCAAACCCCAAAGTAAAATTAGAGGAGATTATAGCATATCAGACTTTAATATCTAGTTTATAAAGGGGTTCTTCTTCTGCATTTTCTTCTTCACTCTCTTCATGTTCACTTCGCTTTGTTTCACGGTCTGATTCATCGCGAGTATGTTCCTTGTCTTCATCTACTTCTGTATTTTCTTCTGTAGGACGCACTTCTAAAACTTTTTCATCTTTTTCTTGGACAGCAGATTGTGCAAACATATTTTGAAGGTCAACACGGTTTGTATGTGCATTTTGCGTTGTTGCAACAGCAGGAGTCATTTGATTGGTAAAAATTGTACTGCCTAGAGGGCTTATAGATGCCATGACTAACTCCTTGTATCCACCTCGATGGTTTTGTACTTGTTATAAAGGACATTAGCACCATTTTGAATAGTGACTTCCCTTCGAGGAGTATAATCGACTAAAAATCTATCTTCTGAAGTCGTTGTGAAATCAACACACAAACGTGCGGCACTTTGGATGATATGTTCTGGAAGATTTTGTTTATCAGTTGTAATGAGGACATGGCAAGAGGGTTGGTCTTTTAAGTGGAGCCAAATATCTTTAGCTCTTGCATTTTGTAAAAGAGAGATATTGCCTTTTTCATTTTTTCCAAGTTGGACTTTATAGCCTTCTATGAAAAAAGTCTCTATAGATTCATTGACTTTGAGCTTTTTATTTTGTACTCTTTTTGGAAAAAGGAGTGTGATTTTAGCTGTGTTTTTTGCATTTTGTACAGTATGGATGAAAAGCTTTGTATGTTCTATCTTTGAACGCAAGGACTCCTCTTCGATGTGGAGATGTTTGGCTTTTTGTTTGGCTTTTTTACTCTGGGTAAAGTACATATTGCTGATGAGGTGTGCAGAGGCATAGGGCTTTTCAAGCTCAATAGAAAGTGTTTTGCCATCATAATCAAGTAGTTCTAAATGCTGTGCATACGGTGAAATGGTATGGAGGTTAGAAAGGACAAGGTTGCCATAATGCTCACTCTGTTGTGCTTGAGCTAAGAGACTTGCTTCATCATCGAGCTTGTCATATAATTTTTGTAGTTTTTTGAGCTTTTTATTTAAAAAGGCAATTTTTTGCTTTTTGAGATTGTTCAGCTGTGCCTCTTGCTCTTTTTCATAAACACTATATAAAAAGGCTTCGATATCTTCAATGGGGTACTCTTTTGCGACAAAGGGAGCAGGGGGTATATCGAGAAGTTTCTGCCCAACTCGTACCTCTCGAAAAGAGGAAAACAAATCCACATGACGGAGCGCTTCAAGGACAATATTGTCTGCATCTAAAATGATGACATTAGTATATTTTCCAGTAAATTCGAGTTGTAGATAGGTAATTTCCTCTTTATAAGCAGAAGCAAGAGCTGTTTTGATACGGATAATTTTGTCGCCGTTGAGAAGTTCAAGGTTTAAGATATTGCATCGGTTAAAACGCTTGGCTAGGAGTATATCAAAGGGGGCATTATAGACTTTTGAACGCGGATACTCAGAGCATTTGAACATACTCGAGTTTGAGCGTTGCATATTGCAGTAAATTGTCTCATTTTTATCAAAAACAATCTTGAGTGTCGTGTCATTTACACGGTAAATTGCAGAGATTTTAGAGAATTGTTGCAGATAGGTTTGTAGTTGTTTGAGATGGGAGAGTTTCATTTTCTAGCCTTCGAGGAGTTTTGAGAGTGCTTCTTTCGTCTCTTGAATGTTGATGATACCTTGTCTACGTTTCTCTTGGAGTTCTTGATTGAGTTTTGCAATATTTGGCGGGATGATGTTTTGAATCTTGTTACGAATCACTTTTGCCAGTGTTGGACTCGCACCAGAAGAGGAGACGGCAATTTTAAGTGAACCATACTCTAAAAGAGCTGCAAAAAAGAAGTCACACACCTCAGGAACATCGACACAGTTATAGAGAAAATTTTGTGTTTGTTTATGTTCTAAGAGCATCTGCATTACTGCTTTTGAACCCGTAGCATCAATGATGATAAAAAAAGTACCTATATCTTCAAGTGAGAAGTTTTTTTGTCTTTTTTCTGCTTGAATTGTCTCAAACCCTCCTATAAACTCCGTAGAAATTACCTCGAAGTCTATCTCGTTTCTTTGCATGACTTGGGCTTTTTGTAGGGCAACTTTACCACCACCGATGAGAAGGATTTTTGTATTGCTAAGGATAATAGGGAGGGTCTTGTAGCTCATAATGTTATTATAACATTTAAAGGCTTGATTAAGTTAAAAATAATAAAAGAATGATATTATTTCGATAATTAATATCAAAAAGGAACTTTACGGTGAAATTTTTACGAATCTTTTTTCTTCTTACAATGGGATTTTACTCTTTAAATGCACATGATGACAAACGTATAGAACAAGCACAAACAGAACACTCTTTACGAGATATTTCACAAGATGTGGTGCGTATTGAGAGAGAACCTATAGGAAGACTCAATGGACAATTACGAACGATGTATGCTGGGTATCATCAAAGAGCAACAGGTGTTACTGATACCTATGCTACTGCTATGGGAGGTACTCTTAATTTTATATCACAAGATATAAAAGGGTTCAGTTTTGGGGCGGAACTTGCTCTCTCAAAAGACTTAAACTTTGCGACAGGTGAAAGAACGCAAGGAAAAAACAATGCGGAACTCTCCTCTTCAGATGGACGATACACTGCACTCTCTCAAGCATATCTGAGTTATAGTTATGATAAGTTGAAACTTCAAGCAGGACGTATTCTCATTGATACACCGCTTGCTGATAGTGATGACATTACAATGATACACAATACTTTTAGCGGTGGTGTTGCAAGCTATGAGCAGAGTGGATTTACTTGGATGTTAGGGCATTTGAGTAAATGGCAGGGAACAGATGCAGGGCTGGATACACCATGGACAAAAACAGGTGAAAATGGAACGAACTTTGGGGGAGTTTCTTATGCGGATGGTTTGGAGTTTAACCTTTGGTACTACAACATTACACACTTCACGAATGCTTTTTATACAGATATGGGCTATCTTTATCATCTCAATTCAACAACAGATTTGCATATGGGCGCACAGTATCTTCATGAGTCACAACTCAGTGGAAGTGGTATCAATGCAGACATTTATGGTTTACTTGGAGAAGTTTTTATAGGGGATGCAACACTCAGTTGTGCTTATAACTATGCGAGTAAAAATGGTGTAAATGAAAGTAGCTTTTCAGGGTTTGGAGGGGGAACACTCTATACAAGTATGGATACTATGATACTCAATGCGATTACAAACAACAGAAGTGCAGCGGCTCTTGTAAGCAGAATAAGTTATGTTCTTAATGAGATAAATTTTACTTATGCTTATGGTAATTTTAGAGGGCATGCTGATGACGCAGGGGTAAAAGCAGATATTGTAGAACAGGATATTGTTGTAGATTACAGCTATAAAGAGTTTACATTTGCTCTGACATACTCCATCAGTCAAGATAGACAAAGTGGTATAAAAACAGACAATGATTGGGAGCGAACCGAGCTTTTGTTTGCGTATAATTTTTAAATTAGTTATAATTTGCAAAATTACACTAATAGCATAGGTTGTTAAAAAAGAATGAATCAAAAACTTTACATGGTCTCTTTAGGGCCAGGAGATGTCGAACTTTTAACACTGAAAGCATTGAATGTTTTTAAAGAGTGTGATGCTATTTGTGTGCCTACAAAGAGTCAAGATAATAGCTTTGAAAAATCTATCAGTTACAACATTGTTATGAGTGCTTTAGATGTGTTAGAGGTAAAGAAGCCGATTGTGTCTGTCTATTCGCCTATGCATTTTAAGTATGAAGATTGGGTAAATGAAGCTGAGGTTATTTTAGAGACACTAGGTCAATATGAAAAAGTTTGTTTTGTAACATTAGGGGATGCTGCGATATATTCGAGTATTTATTATCTTCTTGACATTATCAAAGACAAAAATGAGATGATTTACAAAAATTGTGAAGTTATCGCTGGGGTAACTTCCTTTAGTGCGGCTTCTGCGGTGGCACAAAAAGCTTTGTGTTTAGGGGATGAAGAACTTATCATAAAGCCTATTAACCCACGAAGTGCAGTAAAAAGAACAGAAGTTTTAATGCGTCCTAAAATCGGAATGGATACGAAAAGTTTAGGAGAGGGTGATTTTTATACTTTTGAAAATATGTACCTCAAAGATGCAAAAATAACACCCTCAAAGATAGAAAAGGTCAAAAAATATATGACACTTTTCATCAACTTTGCCTCAAGAGATTAGTTTACTTTTTTCCATTCACCTTTTTGTTCACCATTGAGTTCATACTTATTTAAGTATCCGCGTGGTGTTAAAACTCTGCCATCACGTGTGAGTTTTGTTGTAGAATTACCGATGAGCAGAGTCGTAGACATATTGACATCAACATTTTCCACCCCTGCATTTATCAACTCTTTTGCCGTAACAATTTTAATCATTTGATTTTCACGCCCTAAATCACGTGCTATGACAACAGTGCGATTTTCATCTACAGTTTGTAACTGCTCAAGCATTCCTCTGTAGGGGTCGAGTCTACTTTTACTTTTAGGATTGTAAATTGAGATGACAAAATCAGCCTCTAATGCAAAGCGAATGCGTTTTTGAATAAGTTCAGCAGCTGTGAGTCTATCTGAGAGTGAAATGAGACAAAAATCTTGACTCAAGGGCGCACCTACTTCAGAAGCAAGTGCTAAAACAGAACTTATTCCAGGTAAAGCAGAGTACTCAATCTCTCCCCACAAATCATAAGTATCTAAAAGCTCAACCACTAAAGAACCCATAGCATAGACATTTGCATCGCCATTTGAAAGCAGTGCAACCGTGCGACCTTTTTTGGCTTCATCGATAGCATGCTGCACCCGTTCTATCTCTTTGGTCATTGGTGTTGTAAAAACTTCTTTATCTGCGACTAACTCTGGTAAATCTTTTGCATACTTTGTATAAGCAACGATTAAATCTGCCTCAGCAATAGCATTGATTGCTTCTTGTGTTAAGTATCGACTCCCACCTGCACCTGTTGAAACTAATGTTAATTTTCCCATGTTTTTCCTTTGTTCTAAAATGAAGCAGCGACAGTAACGCCACCATAAATTCTCTTACTTAAAAAAAGTGTCTTATGTTTACTCGCAAGAAGTGAAGCGGGTTCTGCTACACCTTTGATGTTAAAAAACTTTGTTGCCTGCGAAGGGCTAAAATCTTGTGTGAGTGCATTGATAGCATCTTCAGAGAAAAATTCTAGGGGGGTACCGATACTATTTGCATACGCTAGTAAACCCTCTTCATCTGCCTTAGCGGTGAAGCTTGCAAGTTTCACAATCTGTTTTCGCTCAAGACCATGCTCAAAACAAAATCTTTGTACGGCTTTGGCTATCTCCTCTGCAGATGTGCCTCGGTTCATCCCCAGTCCTAAAACTATCGCTTGTGGATGGATTTGGAGTGTGGTATGTGGGAGTTTTTGAGGTGTGATGTAAACTTGTGGGATGTTTTCATCTAAGTTTTGTAAATCATCGGGCATAAAAAATGTAAAGTTTTCTTCTTTATATCCTTCAAACTCTTTCACCGCCTCAATCATGCAAGGGTATGTTATAACTTGCACTTTTTTCTTGTTGATGATGGCATTGGAAACTTCTGCTAAAGATTTGAGATTGCTGATAGCAAACCCGTGTTTTTTTGCAAACATATCAAATGCAAGTACTTTTATCTGGTCTGATGCTGTTGTGACAAAGTTTATACATCCTTCTATTTTTTGAGTAAGTTCATTTGCAAGTTCATTTGCTCCACCTAAATGCCCTGAAAGTAGAGGAATAACCCGCTTTAAATCAAGTGTCATGATAAGTACGGCAGGGTCTGTAGCCTTGTCTTTTAAATGGGGGGCAATCTTACGAATGACGGCACCCGTTGCCATTAAAAAGATGATAGCATCAAACTCTGCCCATGCACTTGGCATAATGTCATCGACCTTGTTAAATTTGTGAAAGTTACCTCCATCTTCAGCTTTGTTAAAAACATGGCATTCATGTTCACTTAAAAAAGGAAGTAGTTTTTTTGCTGATTCTAGTGAGGGATTGTTGATAGTTGCGATAGCTATTTTCATAATGATTTTGTTTTCCTTTGGCTCTCTTGTTTGTATTTGTTTGCATAAAGGTGTGACTCTTGGCTAGGGGTTTGGTCTAAAAATTCACCAAACATAATGAGTGCCACTCCTTTGATATGTGCTACCTTCGCCTCAATGTTTGCTATATTTCCCTTATAAACTTTTTCATCTGCCCATGTTGCTTTTTCTACGACCCAACAAGGTGTCTCTTCATTGTAGCCGAGTTTATAGGCTGTCTCTTTGAGCTTTTTTATAAGGGTAATAGAAAGATAAAATGCAAAAGAAGAGTGTTTGTTTGAGAGGAGTTGTTCTAAACTCTCTGGATTGGGTGTTCTTCCTTCAACTCGAGAGATGATGAGTGTTTGTGAAACCCCAGGGATAGTATACTCAATAGCCGCTGATGCTGCCGCACCAAATGCAGCAGTGACCCCAGGGATGATTTCAAATGCTATGTTTTTTTCTTTTAAAAATGCTATCTGTTTAGCGGTCGTTGAGTAGATAGAGCTATCGCCAGTATGTAAACGCACAAACCTTTTCTCAGCATATTTTTTTATAAAAGCAAAAATATCTTCATAGTTCATATCTGCAGAATTTTCTATGATTGTTCCCTCTTGACACCAATCAAGCAGTTCACGAGGGACTAAAGAACCCGTATAGAGTACGACTTCCGCTTCTTGCAAAGCTTTCATCCCTTTAACAGTTATAAGTTCTGGGTCTCCTGGACCTGCTCCTACAAATTTAATCATTTTTTATCCTCATAAATACTTTTTCTTTGTCCTACACGAAGTACTAAAAGTACTATTTCATTATCTATAATCTGAAATAAAACACGTATCTTTCTTGCTACGACAAATCTATATTGGTTCTCATAAAGTGTACCTTTAAGCTGTGTCACTTTTTTTGATTGCTTGAGTAATTCAAAATTTTTGCATAAATACTCTATTTTTTTAGCGATAAGTATTTTATCAGGTTGAGAAAAATTTTTTAAATCTTTGAGTGCTTTATCAGAGTATTTGAGTTTCAAATTTCTATGCCTAATTCTTTGTAAACATCTTCGCTCTCATGTACTTTCATTTTTCCAGATTCAATTTCAGCCGATATTTTATCTGCGACGATACCATCTGTATAATCAAAATAAAAATCTAAAGCATTTGCAATTACCTCTTTTTGTGATTTATGCAATGCTTTTGCGACATTTTCAAGTTCTAGTGCTAAAGATTCATCAAGCGAGATTAATTTTTTTATACTTGCCATATATAAACTCCTTTTTATATCTAATTATATATCTATTTACATATGTTGTCAAATTTTTTTCTTCACAATTATCTGATGCATCACTCTCTCAGGTTCAGGCATGAGTAAACTCATCTTATAAGTTGTGAGGCTTACACTTTTTATGTCGAAGGGAATGTTTGCTTGTTTTAAAACTGTTATAGCTGTTGTGAGGTGTTGGAGGGTTACAAAATTGGCTACCATGATGCCCTCATCGGCTAATCTTTCATACAAGTAATCGAGTTCGCTGATGACCTTGTCACCACCACCTCCAACAAATATTCTCTGTGGGGTACTTGTCTCTTTTTTATAATCCTCACTTGCTTCACCGATATAAAGTTTTGTGTCTAAGATTTTATGTTTTTTCAAAGAGTTTTGTATCATCTTTGCTCTTTTCTCATTTTTCTCAAAAAGAATACTTTTAACCTTATAACGTTTGTACCCATCTATGCTGAGAGAACCAGAACCAGCCCCAATGTCCCACAGGAGCATATTTGGTTCTAAGTTAAGATTTTGCAAGGAAATGTGGCGTTTATAGCTTTTGGTAATCATACCATTTTCATGTTCTATGCTCTCTTCACTTGAGATATTTGGAAGTGGTTTGTAGTTGCGTTTGATGAGGAGAGAGTAGGGCATACGAGGTGGTTTTTTGAGCATTTGTTCTAATGTAGTGCGTGTAAAGGATTCGTCAGCATAGCCAAAGCATTCGCCGAGTGTGATACTTATATCTTGCTCATCTAAAAAACTTGTTGCCTCTGCTAAAACAGATGGTGTCTCATCATCGCAAATTATAAAGGTATACTCTTTGCTTAAAAAGTTTTCTAAATCAACAAAGCTTTTGCCGTGAAGTGTTGTAATGCCCGTTTTGACAAGACTGATACCCTCATGTGCTAACATATAGTTCAAACTCGAAGTGTTATCGACTATCTTGAAGTCGATATTTTGCTTTTTAAGCGTATGAATGATTAGAATTGCTCCAGAGAAAAAGGTCGGTGAACCACTCACAACATATAGTAAGTCTTTATCAAGATTTTCTAAAATTGCCTCTTTGACAACTTTAAAACTCCCCTTTGTGACATTTTCCAAAGATGTTTCGTAGTTTTTGTCGCAAAATATCATCTCAAATTTGGAAAAATCCACATTGACATTGTCAAAGTTATATTCGCCCATTCCTGAGCCTGCTATTGTTACCATGTTAGTACTTCCTTTATCTCGTTTGGTAGAGTAATCGTCTCAACTTCTTTCACCTGTAATCCAAGTTCACAAAACCACTCTTTGAGTTTCTGTGCAGATTTATACCCTAAAAGTTTTATAAATGGCTCTTTGTATTTGTTTGGAAGTGTTTGTAAAACTCCCTTTAAGGTTACAAACTCTTCATCGCCTAAATCATAATTTAGTTCTGCTTTAAGCCATTTTTTCACCTCTGTAAAATCAATACTTCCATACTTGTTGTGTGTGTTTTTAAAGCCTTGTGCCACCTTGCACATTTTCGCAACACTTGTCACAAAAACCACTCTTTTGATGGTGTGCTTTTGCAAACGCTCCGCAGCATCATAGACGAAGTTACCTATCTCGATGATAGAACTTTCATCATACTGTTTTTTTGCATAATCATGAGCTGAGTTGCCAAGAGTAAAGATGATTTTTTCTTGCGACTCGGCTATGGCAACATTTATCTCCGCTACAATAGAATCAATGTATGCCGAAGCTGACACAGGTTTCACAATGCCCCGAGTTCCTAAGATAGAGATACCACCAAGCACACCCACTTTTGCATTAGCTGTATCTCTTGCGATTTTTTCACCTTCTTTGACACTAAAAACAGCATGGAAAATTTCTTCTGAGTCTTGTACAATGTTTTTGGAATTTTCTTGCATCATCTCTAAGGGTATTGGATTGATAGCAGGGTGTGTTGGCTCGATTTTTAAGCCTTTTTTGGTCACAACCCCAACGCCTGTGCCTGCATAAACATAAATCTTCACTCCTTGTATTTCTAAAAGTGAGGGTTCTTGTGCTTTTAATCTTTGAGGAGTTTGTGTCGTAAGTTGGCAGAAAATCTCACAACCTTTTGTCACATCCATATCGTCATTGTCGCCTTTTATAGTGCTAAAAGAACAAGCACTTTCTCTTTGTACTTCTATAAGTGCTTCTTGCCCTTGCGGTAAAAGAACGGCTAAATTTTCGATAAACAGCTTGTCAAAATACTCATACAAGCAAGCTAAAAGTGTCGCTGTTGCGTGTGTGCCTGTGGTATAGCCAGATTTTAATTGTGGCATTGTTCTTCATAAATTGTAAAGTTATCTTTATTCATTTCTTCAAATACAACAGCAGACAACTTATTACCATAAACACAACCCGTATCTATTCCTAAAGTATGATTATTTTTCTTCACTTCTTTAAACCATTGATGCCCATAGATTATAAATCCTTGATTTCCGTCATAAATATCAGCCCAAAAAATTGAATTTTTGTCTTCTTTACCATAAGTAATAAAATTATGTTCACTATCTAGGTATCGCATTCTCAGTATTTTAGATTTTTCTTTTTTTGTGAGATTATTAAGATTATGATGATTCTGAATACCACCATGAAGAACTATTATATTTTTAAACTGTAAAAAGAGAGGCATATCTTTTAGATATTTTATATCTTCATCATCTAATTTTTCTATGATTGACCTTTCATCATCATCGAGTAAAATGGGATTTTTTTTCTCACTCTTTTCATGTTCTAAATATCTTACTAACTTATCTTCATGATTACCCAAAATAGATTTTATATTGTGTTTTTGTATATATTTTAAAAGTTTAACAGAGTTTTTCCCTTTCGTGATGACATCTCCAACACATACCTCTATATCATTTTTATCTGGATTTATCTTTTTTCTTAGAGACATAAACTCGTTATAGCAACCGTGAATATCTCCGTATATTATTAATTTATTGTTCAATTGACTTTTCTATCTTTAATAGTAATTTTTTATATTTTTTAATATCTTTTCTAATTTTTATACATTTTTCAGCAGTAAATGGTATGTTTGCAATCACTTTACAAGCATTTCCATTTTCATCTTTTCCATCACATTCTTCAATATGTGCAAACTTATTTCTTTTATCTAAAATATCATCTATATAAGGTTGTGTAAAATCTTTTTTTGTAATGACTTCTTCAATATTTAATTTTTCTAAAATTTCTCCTGTTGCCATTGCTTTTTTATTACTATCTATAAAACCTAAATTAGTAAACAATATTTTAAAAGTGGTCTCAGAAATATTATCTAAAAATTTTTGTGCTTTATTCTTATTTCCATTCCCCGAATCTCTTACCTTTTTTAATGTATATTTTTCAATCGCTTTATCATCAATTTTTGGTGATGCCTTGAGTATGATTTTTTCTTTGAGTCTATCTAGTTCAGAAACTTCAGCCATAATAAGACCACGAAGGTTATTAATATCTTGAGTTTTTTTAATAGTAATATCTATAATTTGTCTAACTTTATCTTCAAGTTCATTTCTACTAGAAGTAAAAATACCCTCAACAAAATGTTCGTTAAGCTTCCTATTTAACTCTTCATATTGAGATGAATAAAATACAATTTCTGTATACACTTTCTCATCTCGTATTTTTGTGATAATTGTATTTCCTTCATCTTTTGTTTCTTGATTTCCTAAATCTAAATCTATAAGCAATAAATCATATTCAGATGTATTGTCATAACCTATATCATCTTCAAAACTTGAAAAATTATTTATCTCTTGAATTTCACATTCAAACCCCAAATCTTCTATATACTCTTTTATTAATCGTTTATCTCTCCGAATAGATATAGGATTATCTTCAACCCATAAAATTTTATACTCTAATTTCATAATTTAAGCCTTAATATAAATTTAATTCCTTTATCCAAACGATATGCATTAATAGTAGAATGATTCATCTCTTCTAAAATTTCTTTAATGTGGAAAAGACCAAGTCCTGAACCTTTTGTAGTCGTCACTCCCATTTCAAAAATGGAATTTTCATCTATGATTGTATTATTTAGTCCACAACCATCATCAATATATTCGATTTCAATGTCCTTATCATTTTTTATAAAATTTAAAGTTACATTTTTGGCTTTTGCTTTTTTAGAATTATTTAGTAAATTATCAATCACTATATTTATTTTTATTGGCTCAAAACTACAACTATAATTTATATTATTTGTATTGACTCTAATTATCAACTCTTTATTTGTCGTAACTTCATATATATTTCTAATATATTCATTTATAAATTTTACTAAATCTTTTATAACATTAGTTGCTGTTGATAAAAAATCTTCTTTTGTTATATACTTACTGATTAAAGATATTTTATCTAGTTCAAATGATGCATCTTTTAAATATTCATAAATATTACTATCTATAGTAGAATTTCTTTTTAACATATCTACAACATCTAAAATACAATCTTTTGCTGTTTTTGTATATAAGCCTATATGATGCTGAAATGCAATAAGTTCTTTCACATCTTTAGATTGAACTGTTTTTAAATAAGTTAATTCTTCATCTTTCTTTTTATTTGTTAAGTTCGCGACATGTAGTTTTTCTTTTAATTTTTCTTCATTATCTTTTAATACAAGTATTTTTTTATCAAGTTCTTGATATGACTCTGCATTATCAATTACATCATCAATGAGTTGATTACTATTTTTTTGGCTAATTAAAAAAGATATTTTTTTCATTAATCTTTTATCTTCTGTTATCTTAAGTATTTTTTTAGCAAACCTCTTTAAACTATTTGAGATTGCTGATTGTGGTAATTTTGAAAATTCTTTTAAAAATTTTGTAATGTTTTTCTGTACTAATAAATTTTCTTTTTCTTCAAATAGAGATGTAAGTATTTTTTCATCAATATTTATATCTATTGCATCTTTGGCATCAATGCCTATAATCTTAAATATATTTTGACTAATATTTTTTTTCTTTTCTTCCTCAGAAAGTAGATAGACCTCTTGCTTTTTCTTCCAATCTTTATTTAAAGTAATCTCTCGTATATATGATTCTGTATATTTTTTAGGGACACTATCCCATCGTATTCCACTTACTACATATCTTTCCAATCGTTTAAGTGTTTTATAAAAGAAGCCATTATTCTTTTTTTGAGCTGTTGTAGATTTTGTGGATACATGTATAAGCTGTTTAAACTTTTCGTTATGAACGATTCCTTCCCTACTTGATATTACATGATACTGCTCATCTCTATCCTCTATTTCAATTCTTCCAATAACTTCACGGTTACTTAAATATCTGTTTCTTCCCTGATTTTTTCTTACTTCCATGCCAAATGCATCATTATCAATATCTCCATAAGGTGGTATTCTAAAACCATTTATAAACAAATATACTGAACCAAACTCTACACTTCGCATTTGCATCTGTTTTTGAAAATATGCTTTAGCATAAGGATTGAGATACATTAAAATAACCTTCACAGCTTTTAAATCAGGGAACTCTCTATTTTTTTCTATTGTTTTGAAAACGATTTTATCTCTGTCTTTGAGTTGTGTAATTATTTGTGTTCCATCTTCACTAATTATTGACTGTATATATGTTGTGTCAAAATTGAGTTTATCAAAAAATTTATTTGTAATTTCACCATTTATCTTTTTGTAATAAGTCGTTTGATTTGCATCATCTATCTCTTTGACATGCAGATGTATTTTAAATCCACCACTATCAACTTGACTCTTGTTTATCAATTTTTCTAAAGAAGCTTTTAATTTAGAAAATTTTTGATAATTTATCACATCGTTAAATAAACTGTTTTGATTTATTTCTATCCATTTTGTTCGCAAACTAACAATTTGTACAATTGTTCCTGCTATACTTATTTTGTATCCAGTTTCATCAAATACTTCTTTTTTACTTATTTCTCGTAACTTCATTGGAATCTGATTTATTTCAACACTGTAATCTTCAATATTTTCAAAATCTTCCCAATTAATTTGGAGTTGATAAAGTTTCCCTTCTTTCTGTTTTGTAAAAATATTAAGTTTTTTTCCTAACCTATCACATGAAAATCTACCAATCCCTTTATTCCCAGCCTGTAAACGATTATTTTGTGCATTTTGTACTCTTTTTATAGAGTATGCCAAATTCAGCCATTTGTGTAATATATCTTCTTTGGACATCCCTTTACCATTATCTGATATGATAATTTCATGATTGATAGTATCTACACTTTTTAAATTTTTAAACTCTACATCGACCTTTGATGCTCCCGCATCATAGGAGTTTTTAACAAGTTCCATAACAGCAACACTGTCATCATTTATAAGTTCTTTACCAATAATATTTTTTATATTAACATGAGATAAAAAATGTACTTTTTCCCACTCTGCAGTAGCCATTATAAAATTTCCTTCAAAACTATCCCAGCCTGTTCCCCAAAAAGAGGGGGAATTGCATTACCTATTTGAGTATATCTTGGTACATCTTTTTTTCTTCTCTCTCCACCTGTTGTATAACCTGCTTTAAATTCATAATCATCTGGAAAAGATTGGATTCTTGCATACTCTCTTACTGTTAAGATTCTTGGTTCGCAGTAGTGAATGTAATCATCAGGGAGTGTAGTGAGTGTTGGAGTACAAGAGTTTTGACATAGTGGCACAGTTGTTCGTTTTTTCATTTTGTATTTTGCTTTGATGGCTTCGGAGATGTTTTTATTTTTAACACCATTTTCTAAGATATACTGAAATTTTTCTACAGTCTCTTTTCTGTGTTTTGCAAATCTGTGACTATCTGCGATGGTATTTGTCAAAGGTTTTGATGCTCGCATAAGCTTTTGATAAGAACTTTGTTCTTTAGCATAAAGACCAGCTTCAAAACTTTTTGTATCAGGAGATGCTTGTGTCCCATTAGATTTTAACAAATCAGAAATAGCATCACTTAGAGAGGTAGTATTGTTAATCTTTTTTGATTTGAAAAAATCTACACTATTTTGAGTTATTTTATGAAAAAAACTTTTAGCATTCCCTTTCTTAGAACCAACTAAAATATACCTTTGGCGTTTTTGTGGAATGCCATACTCAGAAAAATCAACAATCTCTCCGTGTACATCATAACCAAGTTTTTCAAGTTTATCGACAACATAAGTAGAGTATGCCTGACCTCTTTTATTGCCTTTTTTAAAACCAATAGTAAACCCTTTTACATTTTCAAAAAAAAGCAATTCAGGCTCAACAAGTTCTACAAACCTAATATATGAATCTATAAGCTTATTTCTATCATCAGACTCTCTTCTGCGTCCTGCCATAGAAAAACCTTGACATGGTGGTCCACCTGCAATAAGTTTAATTTTCCCTTTTAAAGATATTAACTTTTCTTCATGTTCTTTGAGTACATCATTTATATCATGGTTTTTCTTTTCTAACCATGATGGCCAGTTAAAGTTTTTATTTTTCTCAATTTGATTGTAGTGAAGTGTTTTAAAAGCATCTGCACTTTTTTCAACAGCAAAAAGTCCTTGCCAACCTGCATTATGAAGTCCTAAAGCAAGCCCACCACAGCCTGAAAAAAGGTCAATATATGTTAATTTTTTCAATGCAAACCTTTATAAATATACTTTATTATATCTTGACTAAGCAAAAAATGTTCTTAGTTATACACCTTCATAGGTATAAAAAACTCTTCTTCAAGTTCTTGACTAAGTACTTTATTTTCACTAAGCATTTTAAAAATCTCTCTCCATTGTTCATCTGAAAATTGATGGGTATGTCTGAGCCAGAGGGCATTGTTCTTTTCATTGCCATTGGCTTGTGTATTTTCTGTGACTTGACATACTTGACGAAATCTACATGCACCATAACAGCCAGTGCGGCTTACTTTTATGCGGTTTTCACCTTTGTTGAGTCCCATCTCTTTTAAAATCTCACGCAGATGGGTTGCTCTATCATCTTTTCCTGCTTTACCACAGCGTTCATCATCACACAAAAGGAGTAATGTTTTATAGTGCATGATGGGGCGGTTGGCATCATAATCTTTTGGCTTGCAAGTGTAGCCTTCTACGATTTCACTTCCCATTTCATTGAGGCGAACTTCATCTTTTTTGACGGGATTACTGCCATAAGTAGAGCTAGAATGTGAGTTTGTAAGGCTACTTGCCATTGTATTTACCTTGTCCAGTATCGAAATCTTTTATGAGTTTGTAGGCTGCATGTAAGGAAGCAACGACCATTGTTGAAGCCCCGTATCTGCCTTGGAGGATGATACCTTCTGCATCGAAATGTTCCATAAACTTTTTGCCATACTCTTTAGACTCGACAACATTGACAAAGCCTACGGGGAAAAGGAGTAAGATGACATTGTCTAAGTTTATCTTCTCTTTGATGAGGGTATTGATAGCGGCATAGATAAATGTTGGTGCATTTCCACAGGCTAAGACCATCGGTTCATCGCGAAATTTTTGGATGGCTAATTCTACTGCTGCATACGAGCGTGTTGTCGCATTTTTCTCTGCCATTTCAAAGACTTCTGGCTCATTAACATAACAGATGACTTCATTTTCATATTTGTTGAGATAAAATTGACTCAGACCTGAGCGAATCATGTTGGTGTCGACGATAAGTTTGGCTCTGTTTTGGAGCAAGTCTTTAAGCTTGAGCATCGCATTTGGACTAAAATAGATGTTATCTATGACCTCATTAAAACACGTTGTCGTATGGATAAGTCTATCTACGAGTGCTTTTTCATTTGCATTAAAGGCATGGTATTTGGGATAAGAAACAATCTCAGACTCTATCATTTCAAAAGACTTTTCACTAATGTCTGCACCGATATTTATAGGCGGTTCTTCTAATTTAAAATTCATATTTTCTCTACTATTTTTGATGGAAGGATTATAACACAGTATAATTACATATGAACTTTACAAATGATGATGCAGAGAAACTCTTAAAAATTATAAAAGCTAGACGCGATGTTCGAGGCAATAGATTTATATCAAAAGCCATTGAAGATGAAAAACTCAACATGATACTCGAAGCAGGCATCAATGCCCCATCAGTAGGCTACTCACAACCTTGGAAATTTGTAATTATCAAAGACAAAACAATCAAAAATGAAATTTTGCAAAATTTTGAGGGTGAAAATAGCAAGGCAAAAAAGATTTTTACTAAAAGAGAACTCTATAAAAATCTCAAACTCGAAGGCATTATGGAAGCCCCTATAAATATCGCTGTACTTTATGAGCCAAAAGAGGAAGCCGTTTTAGGGATGACAAGTATGAATAAAATGGGTGAATACAGTGTAGTGTGTGCTGTGCAAAATATGTGGCTAATGGCAAGAGCCTTAAACATTGGCATCGGTTGGGTCAGTATACTTGATGAAGTAAAAGTACTTAAGAGCCTCAATGCAAAGAAAAACTCTCAACTTATAGCCTACCTTTGTGTTGGCTATGTCGATGAGTTTTATAAAGAAAGCGAACTCAAAACACTTGGCTGGGAGAGAGAAAAACTGCTTGAGGATGTACTCGCCACATCGTATGCAGATAAGTAGCAAAGATATTTCCTTGTTTATAGCCTCCCTCTTTGGCACTTTTTTTGGAAACTTTATAGAGTTTTATATCGGTCGGGGGTGCTTGCATGATTTTGGAGTAGTGAAAAGCATGCCCTTTGATGACTTCACCCGCTAACTCACAGTTATAATAACCCAAACGCTCACGTTTGTTTGTGAGTGTGAATGTTATAGGCAAGATACCACTCATTTTTTTCTCATCACAGGATTCTCCTAAGTAGATAAGCCCTGCACACTCTGCATAGACTTGTTTGTGCTTCGCATGTTTGATGAGTGAGCTTTTAAAACACAAGGAATCTTTTATGTTTGCATAGTGTTCTTCTGTTTCTACATAGCCACCGATGAGGATAATAATGTCAGCTTCATCGGGGATGGCTTCATCTTTTGTAGCACTGATGAGGATGACTTTTTGATAGACCTCTTCTAAAAACTTGAGATTGTCATGGTAGAGAAAAGAGAAGTTTTCATCTTTTACTACAGCACATATTGCTTCTTTTTTTCTTACTTTTTCAAAAGGGTAGTTTCTCACAGGTTTTAAAGTAATATCCATAACAGATTCTAGGCGTTTTATATCTATATGCTTTAAAACATCTTGTGAAACTGCTTTTATTTTGTCTAGTTCCAGCTCCTTTAAATCAAGCCCCAAATGTGTAGCACTTAACGTTTGTAAGCCTTTTTGAATCCAGCCACACACAATGACACCCTCACACTCTGCTTCTATATGCTTTTTGACAAGTTCATAGTGCATGGGTGAAGAGATTTTGTTGAGGATGACAGCTTGAATGGTGTTGTCTTGACGAAAGGAGAGCATCCCTTTTAAGACAGCTGCAATGGTAATGTAACTCCCCCCTGCATCAAGGAGTAAAAGAGAGGGGATGTTGAGAATCTTTGCAACATCATAGGCACTTGCTCCTTTATCCATCCCATCATAATAGCCCATAACCCCTTCTAAGATGGCTACATCTTTGTCAAAATAGTTTTGAAACATCCATTGGAGTTGCTCTGGGTTCATCATGTAGCCATCAAGGTTTATGGAAGGAGTCCCTGCTATTCTTTGGTGAAACTGTGGGTCTATAAAATCTGGTCCGCATTTAAAGGGACGAACATTTTTTTTATAATGGTGTAAAAGTGCCATACTTAAAAGAGTTTTACCTTGATTTGATGCGATGGCTGAAATAACTAATGCTTTTTTCAATTTTTTATCCTATAATTTCTAAAAATTTGATGGGTGGTACTTATGAAACGATATAGACATTATAACAAAGGCACGGCAATAATTCTCTCATGTTTTGGTTCTGTGATTGAGCAAGAAAAATACTTGGAGTTTGAAAAATTTATACAAGATACCTTTGCAGAGACTCCTGTTTTTACGGCATTTTCTTCTAAAATGGTCATTAAAGAGCTAGCGAAAAAGGGTGAAGTCTATAAAAACTTGCCACAAGTTATGGCAGATGTTGATATGCAAGGGTATAAACGCTATATCGTTGTGAGTGTCAACATCTTTCCAACTGATGAGCATGAAGTGCTGACTCGTATGGTCAAAGGTTTTCGTGAATTTTCTTTAGCAAACATTCGTTACACAAATCCACTACTCCAAAAAACAAAAGAGACCTCTTTATATCTCAAAGCACTCGATGAGAAAATCCGTGAAACACAAAGCGATGTGATTAACCTCTACATCATTCATGGTGTACCTATTTTAAATCTCGGAGGATTAGAAGCTGTGAGTTATACAGCAAACTTTTTAAAGATGATAAATGAGAAAAATCTGACTTGTTCTTTGGAGGGTGAATTTCCTTTTTATGCGGTGAAAGATGCTATCAAAAGAGATATTTTGAAGCTTACCAATGCTGATAGAACAAAAAAAGTGCAGATTGTTCCGATGCTTTTAGTGAGTGGAAATCATTATGATAAAGATATGAAAGAGATTTGTGATGAGGTAAGCCAATATGCAGATGCAAGCATTGTAAAATCAATCACAAAAGATGAAAAATTTAACTTGATAGAGCAACAAAATGTTCGTGAGATATTTAAAGAGAGTATTACGGTAGAGATGAAGAAGTTAGGTGTTTAAAACCTAACGCTTCAAAAAATTATGCTTTACAAAGTTTTTTGTCAAACAAAAATGCACACTCGTTTGTTTTGTTGTAAGCTTTTACCGCAGTTAAAACGGCAACATCTACGAGTGGTTCAATGATGATTACAGACATATATGCTCCACCAAAAGTGAGTACATTGTGAATGTTTTCAGCACCGAAACCTTGCCCATAAATTGCCCAAAATGCAACCCATGAAACGATAGCCCCTTCCCAAACAATAGAGAGTTTTAGAAGTTGTTTGTAGCTTATGTCTTTATATGCCATACCTTGTGGTATCACTTTTTTAGCTGCTATGTTGAGGATAAACATACTTGCAAGAAGTGTTGTTACATTGATACCATACTGTGGTAAATCAAATGGTGCAAAGAAAAGCCCTTGTACTAACAAACCAAGTGCGAGACCAATAGTCGTTGGTGCAATACCAAATACTAAAAATGCAGTTGTTCCTAAAATAAGATGTACTTCACTTACCCCGATTGGATAATGCGGTAAAACTTCAAAACAAAAAAAGACTATCATAGCGACGATGATACTCTTGAGTACCAAAGAGATAATCCCATTTTCTTTCATATTGTCATATGCTACTTTTGCTGTAGCTCCTAAAACTGTTGTTGCTGTTGCATAGCTGAGTACCATTTTAGCCCCATCTACCACACCCGGTTCTATATGCATTTTTGCTCCTTTTAAGCATTTTATTCGTGATTGTAACATATATTCTTTTTCTTTTGGCATAATTTTATAATATTTACTATGACTTTAAATTCACAAAACTAATAGATGAAGATGCATTTTATAAGGTGTTGGTAGAGTTCCTTTCTTAGAAAATGGGGTTTCAGCCATAAAGAAGAATCTTCCGTTATAATTCGAAAAAATTATAAGAGAACTAGAGCATGCAACTTCCTAAAGGTTTTGGAAAAGACTACTTTAATTTAGCAGCAATACAAGCCTATATGTCTTTAAAAAAGATAATGGCTTTAAGTGCTTCTGTCTGTACACTTACAACAAAACCTCTTAGAATTATTATAACTTCACCACCTTCAAACTAATAACAATCACACACAAACATTTTATAAAAATATAATTACATAAGGATACCTATGTCAAAAAAAATACAATTATCACTCCTATCAGTTGCTCTTTTGAGTCAATTACATGCAGAACAAACTGTGACTTTAGATACTATTACAGTCTCAAGTGCAACAAAAACAGAACAATCTCTTCAAGATGTGACTTCAAATATTGATGTTATTACAGCCCAAGAGATAGAAGAAAAACATTACACGACGGTAACTGAAGCCATAAACAGTGTTGCTGGAATAAATTTTACAAGTAATGGTGGTCTTGGAACCTCGACCTCTGTTTTTGTAAGAGGCTTTGACTCAAAAAGAGTGCTTGTACTTATCGATGGTGTACGGTATAACGATGTAACAGGACTCAGTGGTGCACCTTTTGAGCATTTAATGATAGGCGATGTACAACAGATAGAAATCATCAAAGGGGCGCAATCAGGTGTTTGGGGAGCTGATGCTACTGCTGGTGTTATTAACATCATAACAAAAACTGCAAAAAAAGGTCTCCATGCTTCAGCAAACTTAGAGTATGGAAGTTTTGCAACGAAAAAGTATGGAGCAAGTGTTTCTTATAAAACAGATAAATATTATATGCAAGTATCTTCAAAAAAAGTAGATACAAATGGATTTACTGCACAACTTCCTTTGGGAGATACTATTAATCAACATGAAAGTGATGGCTATAGAAATACAACAACAAATGTCAAACTTGGTGTCAAACTCAATGATACAAACAAGATAGATATCTCACATACTATTGTGAATGCTTATAATGAATATGATGGTTTTGCTGCACCTGATTCGTATCGTATTTCTCGTACAAACGATACATTTAGTAAAATTAATTTTCACCATGTTGATAGTTTTAACAAACTCAATCTCTATGCTCAAGTCTCAAAGTTTGATAGAGAATATCCCCAAGAGTTTACAAAACAGTATATAGGAGAAGTGAGAGAGTATGGGATAAACTCAAAAATAGATTATGCTAGTAAAGATTTTATTCTTGTAGGCGGAGATTATAAGTCATTTGAGCATACAAGTGATTTGAATAAACAGTACAATAATAAAGCACTCTTTGTGACGAATTCCAATGACCTCTCTTGCCCTTTAGGTGGAAGTATGATACTCACAGAGTCTCTTCGTACAGATAGATATGATAAGTTTGATAATAAAACCACAGGAAAAGTAGGTTTAAAAAGAGTGATTAACAAAGACTTATCTTTAAGTGCTAACTATGGTACGGCGTATAATGTCCCAACACTCTATAACCTCTATTCTGCTTTTGGAAATCCAAATATTACACCTGAAAGTACAAAATCTTTTGATATTTCAATGGCTTATAAACAGTTAAAAGTCACTTATTTTACTGCAAGTACAAAAGATTTAATTGATTTTGACTTGGTGACATTTAAGTATAATAATCTTATAGGGACTACAAAATTTAAAGGTTTAGAAGCCGAGTATACTTTGGATATTACTGATGATTTGATTGCAAGTGTAAACTATACAAGACTTAATGCTAAAAACAATAAGGGAGAAGTTTTAAAGAGACGACCGCGAGATACAGTAAAATTGAGTGTAGATTACTATGTAACAGATGATCTTCATTTTGGACTTAATGGCGAATATATTGGGGAAAGATATGATAAAGATAACAAACAAGGTGCACAAACAGGAAGATATACACTCGTAAATCTCGTCTCAAACTATGATGTCAATAAAAATCTCTCAATCTATGCTAAAATTGACAATCTATTTGACAAGTATTATCAAGTTGTTGATGGGTATGCAACAGCACCATTGAGTATGTATGCAGGAATGAACTTAAAATTCTAAGGAGAAGATGCATATGAAATTGTTACTACTGAGTCTCTTTTTTGTGCTTTCTCTTGGTGCAAAAGAACGTATAGTCTCTTTAAGCCCCTCTATTACAGAGATTGTGTATGCTTTAGGTGCAGGGGAGCAGCTTGTTGCGACTTCGAGTTACTCTTTGTATCCACCAGAGGCAAAAAAACTTCCAATAATTGGGAGTTATACTCATCCACATATAGAAAGAGTACTCTCTTTTACTCCTGATTTGGTTATAGGACAGAGTTTTAATGGTAATTTTTTACAAAAATTGCAAAGACTGCATATTAAAACACTGACGCTTCATCTTAAAACACTTCAAAATATAGAAAATTCTATTGTATTTTTAGGGAATGTTTTACATAAGAATAAAAAAGCAAAAGAGTTACTTAGCACGATAGAAGACGCTAAAAAAATCGCACAAAACAGACAAAAACCTCATAGTGTGATGATAGTGTATGGTCTCAAAGAAGATTTACGAAGTGCTATTTACATAGCAGGAGAGGGGATTTTTTTTGATGATATTATCAGACTTTGTGGCAATACAAATGCCTACACAGATGCCACTGTTGCACAACCTGTTTTAAATTATGAAAATGTTATTGCTCTTAATCCTGAACAGATTATCATTTTGCATTCTCATGCAACTGAGCCAAATGTGAATGTAGCAAGTGCTTTAAAAAATTGGTATGCTTTGCCAACACGAGCAAGTAAAGAGGGTCGAATCTCTATTGTAGATGAGGACTATTTGCATATTCCTTCTCACAGAGTAGCACTTACCATAAAACGACTAGCAAAAGAGATGCATGATTAGTTTAGAAAAAGTAAGTTGTGCTTATAAAGAAAAGAGTATTTTAGAAAATATATCCTTGCAAATTGAGAGTCATATAAGTATACTCGGGGAAAATGGTGCAGGAAAAAGTACTTTTGCGAAGCTTCTCTGCCATCTACAAGCTTATAAAGGAGAAATACATATAGATGGAAAAAATCTTGAACAATTCTCTTTACTCGATTTAGCAAAAACGATTGCCTATGTTCCTGCTAAATTAGAGATTTATGACACTAGTATAAGTGTAGAGGAATTTGTCCTCTTAGGAAGATTTGCTTACAAAGAACGATTTTTTGCCTACTCAAAAGAAGATAGAAAAAAAGTGCAAGAGGTGTTAGAGCGGTTACATTTAGAGCATTTGTCTGGGGTCTCTATGGGAACACTCAGTTCGGGACAAACGCAGTTAGTGCTGATTGCACAAGCACTAGCACAAGAGAGTAAAATTATTATCTTTGATGAGCCAACGGCAAACCTTGATCCAAAAAACTCTAAAATTATTGGAATGTATATTAAACAGTTACAAGAAAAATATCAAATTATATTAATCACACATGATTTGCATTTAGCACGATTTATCAATGCTCCTGTTCTTTTTGTACAAGATAAAGGTATTCGCTTGGAAGAAGATTTTTTCAAATCTACAAAACTCAGCGAGTTGTATGGTGTAGATTTTGAAGATTTGGCGGTGGTGTATGCTTAGAACTTTGGTGTGGTTGGCATTTGTGTTAATTTTTCTACTTTCGCCTTTTATTGGTGCTGTTAATTTAGATATAACAAAAATAGTGCAAGGAGATTCTTTGAGTCATACTCTCTTTTTTGAGTTACGTTTACCACGTGTACTATTCGCCTTTTTAGCAGGTGCTATTTTGGCATTGAGCGGGATGCTATTTCAAACACTCTTTCGAAATCCCTTAATGACTCCTTACACACTTGGTATCTCTAGCGGTGCTGTTTTGGGTGCAGGTATTGCGATTAAACTTGGTTTAGCTACACTTTTTTTTGGGGTGGCGAGTGTGAGCCTTTTTGGTTTTTTAGGAGCATTTTTAACGGTTCTTTTACTCATCTATCTCTCACAATTTTTACACACGGCTTACAATAGTTCACTATTACTTTTAGGTATAGCCCTCTCACTTTTTTACACATCGGCACTGATGATTGTGTTTTATCTTGGCTCAAGTATTCAAAATGATATGCTCATTCGCTTTACTATGGGTTCTCTCTCTATCATAGGTTGGGAGCATCCAATTTTACTTGGAGGAGTGCTATTTGTACTTTTAGGAAGTATCTTACTTTACAAATATGAACTCCAGCTTATGAGTATCTCTGATACATCCGCTCAACTAAAGGGTGTCAACACGAAAAACACAACACTGCTTCTTTTACTAGTTTCCTCTTTAGCGATAGGTGTCTTGGTAAGTATCTCTGGACCTATTGGTTTTGTGGGGCTAATTGTACCGCATATGGTACTCAAACTCTATCCTGTAACGATAGAAAAACGCATCCTGATAACAGCACTTTTTGGTGGATTTTTTTTAGTGTTTTGTGATACACTCACAAGGGTTTTACAAACACAGAGTGAACTCCCAATAGGGATAGTGACAGCACTTGTCGGCGGGCCTTTTTTTATTTATCTTATTGTTAAAGGGAGTGAAAAATGAGTGATAAAATCAATAAAAAAAGGAGTCTCTAATGGGTTATGGCAACTGGGTGAAAAACCATGCAATCAAGCATAAGAAAATAGTAGAAAAGCTCGTAAATCAGGGTTTAGACAAAGCAGCAATTATAGAGTATTTTGATTTTGAAAATATGAAAGAAAAAGAGATTGATTTTTGTCCTTTGTATGCCAAAAATAAAAAGTGTCATGATATGGAGAGTCTCAACTGTTACCTCTGCTCTTGTCCAAATTTTCGTTTTAATGATGAAGGCATACAAAAAGTGGAAGGAAAAACACAGTTTAGTACCTGTAACATTGCATCAAAAGATGGAAGACAGGGGATATATGGTGAAAAAATTCACCAAGATTGTTCAGGGTGTGGAGTCCCACACCATCGTGCTTATGTGGAGAAACATTTTGACCTTGATTGGGCGAAGATTATGCAAGTTTGTAAAGCCTGATGGGAGTAAAAACCCCAATAGCACTCCATGAAGTCAATGCTCTTTTTCCAAGCTATGATTTTAAGAAGATAAGCCTGACAAAAGAGGGTGTCATGGACACAACTTACATCCTTGAGACGAAAAATTGTGCTTACATTCTTAAAAAGTATGAAAGGGAAGTGGAGGTAAAATTAAAAACAGAAAAAGTCCTTTTAGAGCTTTTATCTGCTTCAAATCTCAATACTCCAAAATTTTTAGAGCAAAATGATGGGTGGTATCTTTATACAAAACTCGAAGGGAAAATACCCCAATATATAAAACTCCAACAGCTCCAAACACTTGCAAAATTTATGGCAGAGTTCCATAACATTAGCAAAGGTTTCAGACCTTCTAGTACTTTTCTTGAGAACTATGAGATAGAAGAGATGCTCTCTTTTACGAAGAAAAATTACTTTGTGTATTATAAAAAATTTGCTTCTTTACAAGGGCTACATCAAAAAAATGAAGGTTTTATTCATGGCGATATGTTTAGAGACAATACTCTTTTTGCAAAAAACAAAATTGCAGTTTTTGATTTTATAGATGGGGGTTTAGGCGAGTTTAGTTTTGATTTGGGGGTGGCTCTACTCTCTTTCAATCCGCACAAGAGAGCTTCGTATACAAAGATTTTTCTACAAAGCTATAACCAAAAAGCAAAAAAGAAAATCTCTTATCAAAAATTGCAAGAACAACTTCAAATAGCAGGTAAATTTTATGCTTTGTTGCGTTTAGTCTCCGATGATAACATCAAACGTATGCAGGAGTTAGTAAAATTTTGCTAAGATTCGCCTATGAAACATGGTGCGAACATATACAAATATGCAAAACAAATCGGATGTACGAGTGATGAAATCATAGATTTTTCATCCAATATCAATCTTTACCAGCCAAAAGCTATCTTAGAAATAACAAACGCAGAAATCACAAAGTATGCCCAGAGTAACTACAAAAGACTCAAAAAAGTCATCGCACAAAAGTATGCTATTGATACAGTACAAATTGCACTTTTTAACGGGGCAACAGCTGCCATTTATGCACTCCTTCACCAACTTAAACAAAAAAAAGTCGTTTTGTATGCGCCTTTGTATGGGGAGTATGAAAAAGCAGCTTTAGAGAGTCAAAAAGAGATATTCAAAATCAATCGTCTTCAAAACTTAGATGCAAAAGTACCAAAAAAGTCGATTGTTGTTTTTGTCAATCCATCAACACCAGATGGGAAGTTTTATGCACTTGAAACACTATTTTCTTACTGGAAAAAGCAAAAATGTACCATCATTTTAGATGAAAGTTTTTTAGAGTTTGAAGAAAATCCTTCCTTACGAGGCATGATAAATGAGTATGAGAAGCTTTACATTGTGCAATCTTTTTCAAAATTTTACAGTTGTGCGGGTGTACGCATCGGTGCTATTTTTTCGCATAAAAAGAGTCTTCAAAAACTCCAAACACCTTTGTGGAATATCTCCTCTCTTGATGTGGCATTTTTACAAGAGCGTTTGCAAGAGAGTGCCTTTGACAAGAGAAGCCTTAAACTGCATACACAGCAAAAAGAGGAGTTACTAGCTATCTTACAAAAGTCTCAACTTTTTGAGGAGATTGTGCAAAGTGATGCGAATTTTATTCTCACAAAATCTTCTAAATCCGAAGCGATTTTCACCCATCTACTCAAGCATAAAATCCTCACAAGAACGTGTGGGAGTTTTGATTTTTTGAGTAATGCATACTTGCGCTTTGCTGTAAAAGATAAAGATTCACACCGACAACTAAAAAAAGCATTGGCTGATTTTTTGGAGAATCATGAGTAATCTTTTTATCGCAATATTTGCTTACTTGATTGACAAAAAATGGGGTGAATTTACTTTTATCAAACATCCTATTATTGTAATAGGCGACTTGATAAGCTTTTTTGAGAAGTATTTTTATAAAAATTCCATACGACAAGGGTGTCTACTGGTTATTTTTGTTTTGGGGGTAGTGAGTTCTTTGAGTGTTGCACTCACTCTTTTTTTAGAGCTTTTTCCACTTCTTTTGAATGTTGTTTTGACTGCTTTGATTGCCTCAATGTTTATAGCCCATAAAATGCTTCGTGATGCCGTGGGGGGAATCCTCCATGTGAAAAATAAGAAAGAGGCGATAGCGATGCTTGTATCACGCGATACAAAAAACATGAGTGAAAGTGATGTTTACAAAGCTGCTATTGAGACTTATGCAGAAAATCTAAGTGATGGTGTTGTCGCACCACTTTTTTATCTTTTGCTTTTTAATCTACCTGGGATTATCATTTATAAGGCTATCAATACCATGGATTCTATGGTGGGGTATAGAAATACAAGGTATGAAAAGTTTGGTAAATGTGCAGCAAGGCTTGACGACGTTGCGAACTACATTCCTTCGCGTTTGACTGCATTGCTTATTATGCTACTAGCTAAGGAGAAGAATCTTTTGCGCTTTTATAAGGATGGCAAAAAACACGAAAGCCCCAACGCAGGACACCCCATAACAGCTATGGCACTTGTACTCAAGATACAACTAGGTGGCGATACTTCTTACTTTGGGAAAATGAAGAAAAAAGCGCATTTTGGTGAAGGAAGGAAAGAGATTAGAAACGAAGATGTGCAGAATACGCTTGCTCTTTTGTAAAATATGGTTACAATAACACTATGAAAATAACAATCAATAATGACAACTTAGAAAATCTACAAAACTTTGGTGAAATACTCAAAAAAGATATGAGTAGCATGATAAACGAGGCACTTGAACTCTACTTTGAAGCGGAACAAAAAAAGCTTTTAGAGAAAAATTTGGCAAATGAAAATGCTATGACAAATCTTAGTTTCGATGAGTTTTGGGATGATGTAGAGTTATGATGCATTCACTGAGTATTTTTGGTACGAGTAGCGATGCAGGGAAATCAACGCTCTCCTTTGCTATCACATACCTACTTCACAAACAAGGCATCAAAGTAGCTCCTTTTAAGGCACAAAATGTGTCTAACAACTCTGTAGTGACAGATAGTGACAGTGGTGAAATAGCTATTCCCCAAGCCTTTGCTGCTGAGGCAATAGGCTTAGAAACACGGAGTGACTTTAACCCTATCTTACTCAAGTCAGGTGGTGCAAGTCGTGCGCATATCATCCTCAATGGCAAGAGTGTAGGGGAGAGTGATGTTTGGGAATATTACCGCAATATGACAAAACTACAACCCATCGTAAAAGAAGCATTTGAGCGTTTGCAAAGCGAGTTTGCGTGCATTGTAGCAGAGGGAGCAGGGAGTCCTGTGGAACTCAATCTTATGGATAAAGACCTTTCAAACATTTATGTTGCCGAGACTTTTCAAACGAAAATTATCTTAGTGGCGGACATTCAAAGAGGGGGAGTTTTTGCTTCCATTTATGGTGTTTACAATCTCCTACCGAAAAAACTTCGTGAGAATGTGATAGGGGTTGTCGTCAACAAGTTTCAAGGAGATATGTCGCTTTTTGATGCAGGGGTAGAAATCATAGAAAAAGAGTTTCAAATTCCTGTTTTAGGAGTTGTTCCTTTTCGCCCCTTTAACTTAGGTTTTGAAGATAGTGCCTCTTTGATGGGTTACACACAAAATACAAGCAAAATACTCCTCAAAGTAGGGGTTGTGAAACTTCCCTACATCTCTAATTTTACAGATTTTGAACCTTTAGTTGTAGATGAAGAAATAGAACTTGCCTTTATCTCTAGTGCAAGTGAAATGGACTCTTGTGATGTGGTAGTTTTACCCGGAAGTAAGCGAGTAGTGGATGATTTGGCATGGTTGCGTTTACGAGGATTTGAGGAAAAATTGAGAAACAAAGAGACGAAACTTATCGCTATTTGTGGAGGGTACGAGATGATGTTTGAGACTATTTTAGACCCTTATCAGATTGAATCAGAAACAGAGAGTACAAAAGGCTTAGGACGACTCAAAGGTGAAGTAGTATTTCAAAAAGATAAAATCGTGCAAAAGGGTGAATACAACCTTTTTGGTGTCATGGCAAAAGGGTATGAAATCCACAATGGTGTGACAAAAAAACGAGCCAAATCAAAACGAAACTTTTATGGTACTTTTGTGCATGGCTTGTTTGAGAGTGATGCCCTACGTTTGAAGATTTTTTGTGAGTTAAATACTCACTATAAAGGGTATAAATTTGCTCAGTTTAAAGCAAAAGCCATTGCTGATTTTGCTGAGCATATTGCACAGCATATTGATATGAAAAAGATTATAAGTAGTTTGCATTTAAAAAAGATTGAAAATTGAAATTATGTTACAATATCTTTACAATCATCAAAGGCAAAAATTATGAAACTCCAAAAACTCCCTATAGGTATTCAAACATTTAGCACCATTAGAGAAGAGAATTATCTTTACATAGATAAGACGAAAGAGGCGTTAGAGTTGATAGAAAATTATAAATATATTTTTTTATCAAGACCTAGAAGGTTTGGAAAATCTCTGTTTTTAGATACTCTCTCAGAGCTTTTTGCAGGGAATAAAGCACTTTTTAAAGGCTTGTATATCTATGATAAATGGGATTGGAAGACTTCTTACCCTGTCATTAAGATAAGTTTTGATGTAGATTTACGCTCACTTGAAAATATAAAAGCTTCTCTACTCTCTAGTTTAGAAGACAACCAAGAAAAATTAGGAGTTGCCTGCAAAACAAATGCAAATGTTTCTATCTGCTTTAAAGAATTTATCCAAGCAGTATCTAAAAAATATAATCAAAAAGTAGTAGTCCTCATAGATGAGTATGACAAAGCCATCCTTGATAACCTTGACCAAATGGAAGTTGCCAGCCAAGCAAGAGAGATACTCAAAGGTTTTTATACAGTCCTCAAAGGGAGTGATGCTTATCTGAAGTTTGTCTTTCTCACAGGTGTTTCAAAATTTAGTAAATCTTCTATCTTTAGTGGACTCAATATGCTCACAGATATATCTCTCAACAAAAAGTTTGGAGATATTTGTGGCTATTCTCAAAACGATATAGAGACATCTTTGAAACATTATCTTGTAGATGTAGATTTAGAAAAATTCCAACGCTGGTACAATGGCTATAATTTCTTAAAAAGTGCTATGTATAACCCTTTTGATGTTTTACAGTTTATAGGGAATGATTTTCTCTTTGACAATTACTGGTTTGCTACAGGAACCCCAACATTTCTTATAAAATTGATAGAAAAAAACAACTACTTTTTACCCAAACTAGCAAATTTAACATTAGGGAAACAGCTCCTTGATAGCTTTGATATCTCAAATATTAACCTAGAAGTAATACTGTATCAGAGTGGATATTTAACCATAGAGAAACAAATAGAAAAAAGAAGAGGTGGTTTTGAGTATAAACTTAAAATCCCGAATGAAGAGGTAAAAACTTCACTCGGAGACAACTTGATAGATTTTATGACCAATCAAAAGACAGAAAAACTCAACTATCAAGACAATCTCTATGATGCGCTCATGGAAAATGATTTGAGTCTATTTGAAACCTCACTTAAAGCAATCTTCGCTTCTATTCCCTATAACAACTACACAAAAAATAGACTCCAAAATTATGAGGGATTTTATGCAAGTGTGGTTTATGTTTATCTTCAAAGTTTGGGGTTTGATATCATCGGTGAAGATGTAACAAATAAAGGGAGAATTGATTTAACCATCAAACTAAAAGATATTATCTATATACTAGAATTTAAAGTAGGCAACTCCAACGCCTTAGCACAGATAAAAGAGAAAAACTACCACGAAAAATATTTACAAGACAATAAAGATATATATCTTATTGGGATAAACTTTGATGAGGAAGAGAAAAATATCTCTGCTTTTACATGGGCTAAAGCTCAAGATTGAGCTGTAGCACCTTGAGATTTTTTAAACTCTAAACTGTTTGATGTCAGAATCTAAGACAGAAACTATGTTAGAAACATTGGATGAAATCTCTAAGAGTTCTTCAGCTATAGCACTATTTTTATGTGCTGAATCTTCAACTTGATTCGAAGTCGCTACTAACTCTTGCATTTGCGTGTTAATGTTCGTAATCTCATCTTTCATCTCTTGAGAGTTTTGCATAGAGTACATTGTTTTCTCTTTTGTGTCATCGGCAAGCTTGATAACATCTTGTGTTTTGACTATGATATCTTCTGCATAAATAGCCGATTCATCAATGGCACCTTGCGTTTCTACTACCCCTTGGACTATCATTGAAGTTGTTGTTTCTATCTCTGTGAGGCTTTTTTGTGTTCGTTCAGCGAGTTTTCGTACTTCATCTGCAACTACGGCAAAACCGCGTCCATGCTCTCCTGCTCGTGCAGCTTCTATGGCAGCATTAAGGGCTAGAAGATTTGTTTGTTCAGCGATATCTTTAATAATCCCTAAAATATCTCGAATCTCTTGTGTTTGCTGTGAGACAGAGTCTATTTGCTCTTTCATTTGGATGGTTTTTTGAGAATTTTCTTCGATATTTTGCATAGTATCGGTTAAGAAGTTAATCATATTTTCTAAAGAGTTATAAGATTCACTTAAAGTATCATTTGTTTGAGTTGCTTTTTGTGCAGCTTCATTAGAAGAGATACTGACATTGTCTGTGATTTGTTTTGATGTTTGTAATAGTTTTACTTGTACTGCAGCACTATTTTGTACTTGGAGGGCGGTACTTTTTTCTTTTTCTGTTTCTGTCGCAACATTTGAAGAGCCATCTTGAACTTTGTTCATCGTGGCACTTAACTCTTTTCTCATGTTGTTGTATGCATTTGCTATCTCTAAAAGCTCATCTTTTACTTCAATGGTTATATCTTTTGTAAGGTCTCTATTTTGTGCGATTTCATTAAACTGGTAAGTCATTGAACGTACAGCATTTGTGATAGAACTATAGACTCCATAAAAGAGAACAAGAAGTAATAAGAAGAAAGCTATTCCTTCCATACTTGCCAGATTACGCTCATGTTTTTGTCCATCAATTCTTACATTGAGGAGTCTTATAAGATTTTTGGAACTGATATCATACAAAAGAATTGTTTTGTTAATAGCGGTTGTACCTTCTTGAAAATATTGGTTCGCAGAGAGAGAAAAATTTTCATCGATTATTTGTTCTGTATGCTTGTTATATCTTTGTACAATCGTTTGTAAAACTTTTAAAGTAGGATTTGTTTTTTGTTTTAGATTTGGATTGAAACTATATGCAGAATCAAGTCCACTCGCAAGAGCAGAGAGGGTATCGACAATCCCTCCAAAAGATTTAGTGAGTGATAGTTTGTGTTTGAGTGTAATAGCTTTCTTTGCTAAAACAGCACTGCCCATTCCCCTTGCTTTTCCAAGGTCTTCTGTTAAATGAGGAAGTTTGTTGATAACAGCATCCATAAGATAAAAGGTATCTAAATCAGGGTCGAGGATAAGGTTTGACATGTCTCCCACTTTTACAATAAAAGCAAGTTCATCATTGACAATATCTGTATATTTTTGAAATACTGTTTGTGAATTTTGAGTATTATAGTTTTGCATAAAAGAATTGAGTTGAGAAGAGAGCTGAGTATAGAGAGGTACTGTTTCTTTTAGATTTGCGGAGAGGACACTGTTGCTTGCTTTTTCTAAATCAGCTTTTACAATTACTTGTTGTGCATTGACTTTTGAGAGCAAAGAGGTGTTGCCATTTTGGTATATGGCAGTAAGTCCTCTGAGCTTTTGTGTATCGACCAGCAGTTGTTTTAAGTCTGGCAAGAGTTTCGCACCCTTAATCTCTAGCTGAGAAAATGCAATGTTGGCATTATGTGCTGCAATAACCTGATACATCATAAACGATGCAAAACTCACGACGACTATAGCTATCAGTGTAAACTTTGCACTGTATTTCATCTTATCCATAAATCTTCTAACAAAACCCATTTTAAAATCCTTTTTTTATTTATAAAGCGATAAAGCAGAGACAAAAAACATCATTGGCATAATTGTCTTCTCTTTTATACTCTCTATACCCTTGTGAATATACTGACGATATGATATATTCTTTTCCCTTAAATATGACTTCTTGTGATATTGCATGATTCTCTTTTTTGACAAATACATCATCAATGTCAAGTGTTGACAATAATGCTAAATTACTGTTATATGTCGCAATGATTTTTTTATCTTTATCCACAAAGAGCATAAAACTTCCTGTATCTAAAGGTGAAGTGTCTTGCAGTATCGCTTTAAATTCAGGTTCGGCATCAAACACCACCCCGATACCTCCTAGCGTTTTGCCATTGACGACGATAGAAGCACTGTAAATGTAGGTAGCCTTGTTTTGGTAGAGTGGGGTCTTTTCAAAATCACTCACAAAATAGTTTTGAGCATTTGTGTTTCTGAGGGTTGCACTCACATAATTTTCTTGTAACTTTGTGCCTAGGATAGTATCGTCTTGTGATGTAGCAATCACTTCTGCTTTAGCATTGAAAATAAATATGTTTGTATAAACAGTATAGAGTTCATTGATATAGGCTAAGGTGTGATTTAATGCTTTGACATCGGGTGAAGTGCTTGCAAGTTCTTCTTGAAACTGTGGTGTTAATGCCCACCAGCGAGAGTCATTGGCTCTCTCATAAAGATTTCTATCCATAATATCGATGGCTAAATGTGCTGCTGATTTGGCATCATTTATCAGTCCCTCTTTAGAGATTTCTTCTAAATTTTGTGTTGCCCCTTCGATGGTCGTTAAAAGCTCGGTACTAATGTTTCGCATATTGTCCAAAATAGGGGTAAGTACATAAACTCTTTGCTTTGCAGCAATCAACTCTCCATTGATGATAACATCGGCAATATCTTCAACAATGTCATTTGCTTTTTCGATGATTATTGTAAGTTCGTCACTTAAAAATTTGTTCGTATGTTGGGGCTTATCTTCATCCATTTTATTTTTATTTTTGGGAGGTGTTATCTTGAGTGTTGCACTCGCAAACCAATCGCTAATGCCCTCATAGCCTTGATAAGGTGTGGCTTTTTTTTGTACACTAATGCTTTTGCTTTGAATTGTGTAGGCACTCTCTTGGTATCTACTATATTTACTTGTACCATTACTCGCTAAAATTTCTTGTGAATTACAAAGGAGTAAAGTTTCGTTAGTCGTTGAGATTTGATTGAAAATCTGTTTCATTTCATCTTCAAATTTAAAGCATAAACATAAGACACCGAGTACTTGAGAATCTTGTACGATTTTTTGTGCATAAAGGAGTGTTTTGTTTTGTGATGGAAAAATATCTGTCTGTTTATAAGCTTCAATGTAGCTATCACTTTTCAGCGCTTCTTTTAAAATGACATCATGACTCTGTAGAACACGATTTTGAGGATTGAGATTTACTTTTGCATTGCCCTGTGTATCAAAGATAACAATCTCGTTATAAACAGTATATTTACTTGCATACTCTTGTAAATGGAGAAGCATTTGCTTTTGTGAAACCTTTTGAGAACTTAAAAAGTCACATATAAGCGTATCTTGAGAGAAAAAACCTACATCTGCAGTTCGCTCAAAAAGGTTACGGACTAAAATGTCAATGGTCGTTTTTGCTTTAAAATCCAGCTCATTTGTTACTTTTTTGAGATTTTCATCAAGTAGTGCATGGACTAACTCTACTTTGAGTTCATCAAAGAGTATCGCTGTTTTTTCAACAAAATCAAAAAGATTAGCAGCAACATCAAGTGCATTGATTTTACCTGTAAGTGTCACTTTATTGAGGTATTTGTTTTGCTTTTCCAAACGTGACATGGTCTCTTCTATAAAGGGAAAAAGAGAAAGTAGTTCTTGCATAAGATTTCCTGAAAATAAACTTGTAGATTTTATCATACTTTTTGATGAAATAAAGATGAAAGATTGATTAATTTTTAATCATTTGCTACAATATCTTTACAATCATTAGAATGAGAGGAACATAAAATTGAATATAGTCAATATCTTTACAGAAAAAACCGATAAACTTCCAGAGGGAAGTGCAGACTTTTTACTTGCAGCAAGTGTGACAAAGACTTGTGAAATAGAGGGGATAACACAAGCAGGCATCCCAGGTAAAATTGCCTACACCCCAACACTCGATGCAGAGTTTATTACAACACAAAAACTCTTTTCTATGCCAGAGATTGCCGAGACACCTAGCGGTGTGCCGACCCCTGCACTTATTACCCGTGGAGTGGAGAATTTGTATGCTTTTAGTAGCATAGAGATTTTGGACTTGGGACTGAGTGTGCAACCTGAGCAAACACATTTACACTCCTTTGGTATAAAACCTTCAGAGTCGATTGCTACAGGAGCAAAGATAGACGCTAAAGCCATTTTTATGCAAGGAATGGCATTTGGGAGAGAGTATGAACTTAAAGGAAACTATCTTATACTTGGAGAGTCCACACCGAGTGGAACGACAACAGCTACAGCGACTGCCTTAGCTTTGGGCTATGATGTACGAGAGGACTTTTCTTCAAGCTTTTTAGATGTGCCAGATAGTATTAAAGAAGCGACCATAAACAAAGCCCTTTCTTTAACAGATGATTCGATGAGCCGTTTTGAAAAGCTCTCCATAGTGAGCGATAATATGCTTCTTTTTTGTGCAGGATTTTTACTAGAAGCAAGTCGGCGTTTTCATGTGGTTTTAGCGGGGGGAACACAGATGGCAGCATGTTTGCTTGTAGCAGATGCTTTGCGAGAAGATGTCCTCATGCGACTTAAACCTGAAAATGTGACTTTAGCCACAACCGTATGGGTGGCAAGAGACAAACATTCTAATATCAAGCATATTTTAGAGCAACTCAGCTACACACCTCATGCGATTTACACTACTTTTTCTTTTGCAAATGCAGAGATACCTGTGCTTAAAAAATATGATGAGGGTGAAGCTAAAGAGGGTGTCGGTGCCGGAGCAAGTCTCGCGTATGCTGCATCTAATGGTATCTCCAATCAATCGCTTTTAGAAGCGATAGAACTCATTATGTATATGATGTAATGCAAGCACTTTTTATAGGAGGTATGAAGAGTGGCAAGAGCCGTTTAGCGGAAGCCTATACCCTTAAATATGCCAAAAAAAAGCCCATCTATCTCGCAACAACTGAGTTACTCGATGGTGAAATGAACGAGAGAATCAAGCAGCATAAAAAGCAAAGAGCCGAGCAGTTTACTACACTTGAAGAACCCCTTCATCTTGGACAAGCAGTTGCTAAGTGCGAAGACATAGTGCTTGTAGAGTGTGTGAGTATGTGGCTTAACAATATGCTCTATCATGGTTTTAATTATGAAAACATAGAAAAAGAGATGCAAGCAATCTTACAAAACAGACAAGATAAAGTTTTTGTCCTCAATGATGTGGGAAGTGGTATCATCCCAGACAATGCACTTGCTCGAGAGTTTGCAGATATTAGCGGAAAAATAGCGCAACTCATAGCCTCTGAGTGTGATGAGGTTTTTCATGTCATCGCGGGCATTGGAACGAAGATAAAATGAGGTACTTGCAAGCCTTTGCCTTGAGTGTCAATATGCTCACAATCTTTCCTTTTTTCAAAGTGCATGATTTTTATAAAGGCATCAATGGACTCTCTGCACTTTTTTACCCACTTGTAGGATTTTTACTCGGTACATTACTGTGGGTAACACATACACTTTTACAAGGCACAGTTCCCCCAACACATCTTGGAGTTATTATCTTTTCTTTATGGGTATTGTTTACAGGAGCATTACATATAGATGGTTTCAGTGATACCGTAGATGGGCTTTTTGTTCCTGCCAAAAAGTCACTTGAAGTGATGAAAGATTCCCATGTCGGTGGCATGGGAATGACCTTTACTTTTGTCTTTTTACTCTTAAAACTCTCAAGTCTCCTTGCCTTAGAGAACTATGCTTTACTTCCTGTTATCTTGATGTTTTCTCGTCTCAATGCCGTGATGGCAATTTATACATTTCCCTATGTGAGTAGTGGTGTAGGGGCTTTACTTAAAGAAGAATTAAGTTTGAAAATGTTGCTAGTGAGTCTCCTTTTTTCTTTAAGTATTGCGTTTCTTTTTTCTTTTACTGCTGCTTTTTTAGTTGTACTTTTTGTGCTTTTACTGGTAGGAAAATTTTTTACTGCAAGAGTCGGTGGTTTGAGTGGCGATATGTACGGTTTTTTGATAGAGTTTACAGAACTGATACTTCTCAACTTCGCCCTTGTGAGTTTTTCTTAAATGCCCATAACATTGGTGCGCCATGCAGAGGTTGAAGAAGCTTATATTGGGAAGTATAATGGACATATTGACATTGGTTTGAGTGCTAAAGGTAGGGAGCAGGCAAAAGCACTTGCAAAAGCACTCCAATCAGAAAAGTACGAGAAAATCTACTGTTCCGATTTACGACGAGCAAGAGAAACACTTGCTGCCTTTTCTTTGGATATAACTCCGATTTTCACCAAAGCTTTACGAGAGAAATCATGGGGTAGACATGAGGGGAAAAGCTTTGAAGAGATAGAAGCTGAGGGTATTAAGTATGAGAATTTTACGCAATGGATAGCAGCTTTAGATGGTGAGCGAGTTGAGGAGTTTGAAAAGAGAGTACGAGAGTTTTTACACTCCATAGAGCAAAGTAATGCAAATATCTTGCTAGTGACACATGCGGGGGTTATCAAAGTAATACAAGCGATGTATAAGAATGTCTCCATAGAAGAGACATTTATGCAGACTTTAGCATATGGAGAGTATTGTATGCTATAATTATTTAAAATATAACAGTTAGAAGGGAATTGTATGTTCACAAGGGTTAAGTCCAAGGTTATTGTCTCTGTTTTATCTATCTCATTAGTTGGTTTACTTGGGGTGACATACTATCTTTCAGATACACTGCATAGTTTTTCAAATGTAAGTACTCAAAAGTCTTTAGATATGTTGAGTAAGTCCATTTTTCAAACGATGACTGGTAGTATGATGTTAGGTGACCCTGCCGTTGTTGAAGAAACATTTAAAAGAGCCAAAGAGATTCATGGGATTGAAAATTTGACGATTACAAAATCTCGTGCTGTCATTGCCGTGTATGCTCCTGAAGAAAAGTTTACAACAGATGCGCTTCTTTTAAATGTTTTGAAAACAAAAAAAGCTAGGCTTATTGAATCAACTCTCAATGGACACCATACTATAAAGAGAATAGTGCCTATGGTAGCAGAAGCCCGTTGTATTGTTTGCCATTACAATGCAAAAGTTGGAAATGTTTTGGGTGTTATGTCTTTAGTCATCTCTTTGGATGAAAACGATGCAGACATCCAAACGACCAATATGCGCTTACTCCTTTCTATGGCTATTGCAAGTGCTATCTTTCTTATGTTAGCTCTTACCTTTTTTGTAAGAGAAATTTTTACTCCTTTAAAAGTACTCAAAAACCGTATTGTTGAGCTTGTCAATGGCGATAAAGATTTAACCAAACGTTTAGAATATGTTGAAAATAATGAGTTTGGAGATACTGCTGTGGCGGTAAATGATTTTATAAAAATGATTCAAGGGACGGTGAATGAGATAAAAGACCTTGATGAAAAAAATACTCAGATAGCATCAGAGATTGAAGATTCGAGTCATGCAATTAGTAGTGGTACAAAAGAAGCCCATACGATTGTTCTTACAACGACACAAAAAAGTAATAAGATTAAAAATACCATTACACAAAGTATCCAAACAGCACAGCAAACGCAAGAGACTGTGCAAAAGGCAAGTGAAGATTTAGAGACTGCCCGCACCTCTTTAAGTGCTATGAGTGCAGAAGTAAATGCTTTTGTAGAGAGTGAAACAGAACTCTCTCATGAGTTGAGTGATTTAAAAAATAATGCAGATGAAGTCAAAAATGTGTTAGATGTGATTAAAGATATTGCAGAGCAGACAAATCTTTTAGCTTTAAATGCAGCCATAGAAGCAGCTCGAGCAGGAGAACATGGACGAGGGTTTGCTGTGGTTGCTGATGAGGTAAGAAAACTAGCTGAACGCACACAAAAAAGTTTAACAGAGATAGATATGAGTGTAAGTACTATCGTACAATCCATTAATGATGTGAGTGATAAAATGAATAAAAATACAAAAAGCATTGAAGCTTTAGCTGATATATCCAATGATGTAGAAAGGAAAATAGCCGTGACCCATAATGCGATAGAAGATTCAAATGCAGTAGCCGTTGCCTCGAAAAAAGAGAGTGAAAAAATGGCAGCAGATATGCAAGCGATTATAGATGATATTAAAAGTATTGAAGATATTTCCCACACCAACGGTGCAAGTGTGAACCAAATAACGACCCAACTAGAGCGACTTGTAAAAGTCGCAGCATCCCTTCAAGGAAGTATTAACCAGTTTAAAAGCTAGCGAGCAGTTCTGCGTTTGTGACCTTTGTCTCTATTGTGGGTATAGTTTTTCTTAAAACAGCTTTGGCAAATGGCGTATTTACTATTTACTGGTAATGGTTTACCACAGAGCTTACATCGTGATGCGAGTTGATTCTGTTGGAGGGTGTTTTCAATGTACTTGTTGAGTACTCCGCGGGATTGTCTTGCTTTTTTCTCATCGACAAAGTACTCCCCAAAACGATAACTCAACCACAAGTACAGAGAAATTTCTTTTACCATATCTTCAGCATGCAGTAAATCATCCGTCGTTTGCGCAAAAGAACCCACAAGAATTGGAGGTGTGTAATGCACCGCTTCTTTAGCTTGTAAGGCATGCAAGTAACGCTCAAATGCACTAATGATATAGGGCGATTTAAGTGTGAGAGGGGCGCAGGAGAGATGGTACTTTGTTGGAGTGTCTAACTCATATTTATCGACGATGAGGGAAGCTTCAAGCATATCATCAAGGCTTGAGGCATGAAACGGTCCATTAAATTTCATATTTTTTACAAAAAATTTCAAGATTTCATAGAGTGATGTTTCTTCTAAGATATTGCCGACAAGTTGAATATGCTCGAGATTTGCCATCACTTTAAATGGTATTTCAATGCTATGGTCTTGTTTATAAAATTGTTTATGCACTATCTTTAAAACATCACTCGACATAGCACCGACATAGCCCTCTTCTTCAAGACCAAATCTTCCCGCACGACCAGAGATTTGATGGACTTCTGATGGCATGAGTTTTCTGTTTGTGATGCCATCAAATTTTTCAGCTTTGGAAAATAAAATGGTTTTTATGGGGAGATTCATCCCCATAGCGATGGCATCTGTAGCGACAAGAATCTGTGTCTCCCCATCACGAAAACGCCGTGCTTCTTCTCTTCGTACTTCAGGTGAAAGATTTCCATAGACAACACTCACTGTAAAGTTTGTCGAGAGTTCTTGTTTGAGTCGTAAAACATCCCGTCGACTAAATGCAATGATGGCAGAACCTGCTTCTATCTTTGCTTTTGTTGTGGGAGTCTCCAAGAGTGTGAGGGGGTTTTTACGCTCAAACTCTATGATTTCAAGTTCTTCACCGAGGTACTGGGCAAGTGCGATAATCGCCTCTTTAGCATTGGCAGAACCTGTCATGATAATCTCTTTTGCAGGCGCACCGATGATGGCATTTGCCCATGCCCATCCACGGTCTCTGTCATCTATCATCTGTACTTCATCAATGACACAAACATCCACATCGACTTCAAAGTTAAGCATCTCTATGGTGGAACTAATGTGGGTTGCTTCATCGTCTATAATCTGCTCTTCACCTGTGATGAGTGAGCTATCTACTCCTTGAGATTTAAGGGTTTCATAGCCTTCAAGAGCAAGTAAACGTAGGGGTGCGAGGTAGTAACCTGTGTCAGATTTTTGGAGCTTTTGCATGGCTTGGTAGGTCTTTCCGCTGTTCGTTGGACCGATGTGCAAGATAAGTTTTCTTCGCATTTCACGTGCCAAAGGAAAAAGGTTTTTAAAGTCACGAATGGTACGGACAAGGAGCTGTTGTCTTTGGCGTTTGACAAGTTGTTCTTGAATGTTATAGATAAAAATCCGTGTTGTTTTTCTGATAATTTTTGGTGAAATTATCAGTGAGGGTGGGAGGAGTTCTAAAAGGTACTCATACACTTTTTGGTGTAAGACTTCGTCTGTAAAATGCAGGAGTTGTGCATAGCGTCCACACTCTTTTACAAGGGCTTCAAGCGAAAGAAAAAACTCTTCTTGGCGTTGTTTTTTTGCCTCTGCTAATGCCTCTTCAAAGTTAAATCGCTCTGCATTCCAAATATGCCCTAAAACAGTATCGAGTTCTAAGTGTAGCTCAAGGCTAAAGCTAAGTGCTTGTTCTGAGTAGGGGAGGGTTAAATGCTCTTGCGTTTGGAGGAGGAGTTCTTTGTCATGGAGTTCTAACTTTTCTATGGGCATCTTTTTTTGGATGATACTTTGCAGTAGGGTATGGTTGAGAAGCGGATAGTTTAGATTTGTTTTGGGTGGATTGGCTCTGAGGGCTGTTGTGATTTGCTGGGTTGTTAAGTAAGGGTGTGGCACTTTAAGCGAAGATATAAAGGTATTAATCTTTGCTTGATTTTGTGCAATGACTGCAAGTTTATCCTCTGTAATGCTACTGACAAGTGCCTCAAAATCGCCCTCTTGGAGTGTTGCATAACTGTAAGGTTTTGTGTTGAGTGTCATAATCTTGTGAAAAAACTGGTCATAGACTTTGTACTCCAAAGAAGCATTAAACTCCAAAGAGTCATCAATGTCAAAAACACCTTCTAAAGCTTTTTCTAAAAGCTCTTTTTTTTCTAAAAAGCGGATATGTTGGAGTTTTGATTCTACTTTTTGATGGGTAATCTTTTTGTTTTTTGTGGTACTAAACGCTTGCAAGAGTTGTGTTGCTTCTGCTTGTGTGACCTCAAGTTCTTCTAAAATGATTTCAAGTTGATTACTCAAATGAGGTGTGATGTGCTTGGGAGTATCTGAGGGGTAAATCTCTTGATTTGCTGCAAAAAAGTTTAAAATATCTTGTTTGTAGCCTGCATCTGGTTCACTCCAAACCATACGGATAGTTTTAATCATCAGTTTTTTGTTGGGTTCTATGTCGTAAATGCCAAGGGTAGCAAAGAGTTCGCTGAGTGTTTGAGAGCTTACTCTTTGTATGCCCACATCAAAAGGGTCGCCATCAAAGTACTCTTTGATTCTTTGGTTTATTTTACTGTTTTTTTTATTTTTTTTAGCCATATGCAATTATATTATAATTTTTATGATAAAATTGTTTAAATAATTAAAAGGATGTGAGATGGGATTTTTTTCAGGATGTTCACAGGAACAAGAGCATATTCGCCATTTAGAGGCTAAAAACAAAAATCTTGAGGCAGAAGTAGAGCGTTTACAAGGTGAGCTTTATGCAGCTAGCAATCAAACGAATGAAGCTGTAATGACTGAAGAAGATAAGGCAAAAGAGGAGATAATCCAACTTTTACTCAAATCATACAAAAGTGGTGTTACATTTACACGCACGATTATGGAAACATCTGTAGAACAACTTGTTATTGCAAGTGAGACAAATGAAAAAACAGCTGCTCGCATAGATACAGTACAATCAGATTCTCAAGCGATTAATGAGTCTATAGATATGATAGCACAAGAAGCAGATAACTTAAACAATGGTGCAAGTTCACTCAACGATAGTGTTTCTTCTATTGGCGATATCATTAACCTGATTAAAGACATCTCTGACCAAACAAATCTTCTTGCACTCAATGCAGCCATAGAAGCAGCACGTGCAGGTGAACATGGACGTGGTTTTGCCGTAGTTGCTGATGAAGTACGTAAACTTGCAGAACGCACGCAAAAAGCAACAAATGAAGTAGAAATAAGCATCGGACAACTCAAACAAAATACTTCTGAGATTCAAGATGTTGCTGAAATGTTTCGAGAAAACACAGAGAGTATGAATGGTAAACTGAGTTCTTTCTTTGAAGAGTTAGAACATGTTATCAACAACTCACATACGATTTCTAACTTAACAGAAAACATTTCCAATGAGATTGGAGTAGGGACTGGGAAACTAGACCATATCTTGTTTAAACTCTTAGCCTATGAAGCATTTATAGAAGGCAAAGAGAGTACGATGGTAGATGAAAACTCTTGTCGTTTTGGTCACTGGTTCACTACCAACAAAGAAAAAATCAAAGATGACACAAAAGCAATCTCTTCGTTAAATTCTCATCATGCTATCGTTCACCAAGAAGCAAAACATGCTGTGAAACTGTGGAGTGAAGGAAACTACATGAAAGCCATAGAAGTGATGGCGAAAGTAGAAAACTCAAGTGAAGTTGGGTTTGAAGAAATTTACAATAGCTTTATAAATCATAGACAATAAAAAAGAGTATGACTTATCCTGATGAGTGGACGCAAAAAGAGTTTTTGCTTCAGAAAAAAAAGCTTGAAAAAGAGGGTGTGGATGTCGTTTTAGTCGATACTATCCTCTCTCCTATAGATAAAGCAGAGACTGTGACCTATAATCCTTTTGCACTCAAAGAGTATAAAAATGGCTCTGTCTTTGTCTTTTACTGTGACACAGGTAAAGCATCACTCAATCGTCTCAAAGAGTATAAAGCAAAATTTCCAGAGTATATCTGCATATCACTCAAGGGTGGTAGAGGCTACTGGCGAACAAATATGATGGTACTTGATGAAGAAAATAATAGCAGAATTTAGAGAGTGTTTAGCACAAGAGCGTTTTTATGATGCCCATGAAGCACTTGAAGTCAGTTGGTTTCCGAGAAGATTTGAAGACTCAAATGAAGTGCGTTTACTCAAAGGCTTTATCAATGCCTCTGTAAGTTTTGAGCTTTTGAAACGCGGACGCGAAAAACAGAGTCAAAAAGTGTGGTTAAATTATCTCAAGTATCGACAACTCCTTTTTAAGGTAGATTCTCCATATTTGAATGATTATTATCTCCTTTCTCTTTATATAGAAAAAATAAATGATTAATTTTCTCTAAGTTGACTGTTTTTTTGCTATACTTTCATTAATAATTTAGAAAAAGCAGCGGAGAAGAAAATGACATATGGCGAATATCATTATGCAGTAAAGTATGATATGCGACTTGTGAATGGCGAGTGGGTGGTCAGTAAACCAAACATTAGTATCCCAAATAAAATGTCAAAAGAAGAAGCAAGTATCTACTACAATAAAAAATTTAAAGCCTATTGGGAAGCCAATCCTCCTAAAAAATCTTAATACAATCTTAAAATAAGCAAACTTTAATGACAATTTCTGTAAAGTTCCGTGTCTATAACTCTCTAAATTTTTTAGTGAGTTACATTCTACTGGAAAAATACTATAAAGGAATTGTATGCCTACAATCAATCAACTGATTCGTAAAGAGCGTAAACGTGTGATTAAAAAATCAAAATCACCAGCTCTTAACTCATGTCCACAGCGTCGTGGTGTTTGTACTCGTGTTTACACAACTACACCAAAAAAACCTAACTCGGCTTTAAGAAAAGTTGCAAAAGTTAGATTAACATCTGGTTTTGAAGTAATTTCATATATCGGTGGTGAAGGTCATAACCTTCAAGAACACTCTATCGTTCTTGTTCGTGGTGGTCGTATTAAAGATTTACCGGGTGTAAAATATCACATCGTTCGTGGTGCTTTAGATACTGCTGGTGTTGCTAACCGTATGGTTGCTCGTTCTAAATACGGAACTAAACGCCCTAAAAAATAGTCCTTTTTAAAAGGTAATCACACACACTTACGCTTTAGCGACGGTGGTGTCGGCGTTTAGCGCCAGATATTCAATAGCTACAGGATTAATCTTTAGTGATTAATTTTGAGTAAATTTGAAGATACAAATTGAAGAAGAAGGAAACTTAAAATGAGAAGAAGAAAAGCTCCCACTCGTCCAGTTATGCCAGATCCAGTTTATGGAAGTAAGATACTGACGAAATTTATAAATAAAGTTATGTTAGATGGTAAAAAATCTATAGCTGAAAA